>UEXW01000376.1_pt1 | contig 34674 bp, 32 predicted proteins | sample 4301151 | NCBI WGS metagenome assembly UEXW01 (sample SAMEA4773176, study PRJEB27434) | metagenome | biome: 2259; feature: agricultural soil; material: soil | place: USA | collected 2014-09 | depth 0.25 m | reverse complement strand
ACGAGTTCAGGAACAAGCGCCACGCGCTGCTCGCCCGGGACCGCTTCCTTCGGAACGCTGACGATCATAGGCATCGGCGAACCTGCGCGGATACTGCTGGCCCGCTATTCTAAACCCGTGCGTCCAGGCCCCAAGAAATCTCGGCGCCACCCGTGGCGGGGGACCCGCATGGCATCGAGCGCGTCGAGTTGAAGAAGTTGGCCATACTAACGGGCGAGTTCACGCACACCGCATCGCCACCGAAGGGGCCCATACTTGAAATGAGACGTGCTGCTCCAGAAGGACCTTCATACTGTCCAAACAGAGAGTGCGGACGACGGAACCGCCTCATGGAGTGCCGAAGCGAGCTCGGGGCAGCAGCCTCGACACCTGCTCCTGATAGGCATCGGTTGCATTCGCCCTTGCCTTGACTTCCCGTTAAAACAGGCGCATGTTGGTAAAAGCGAGTTCACCTCCGGCATCTGAAGAACAGCACCGAGCCACTACGGAATTCCCTGAGAAGGCCGTGTGAGCTTGCAAGGAGGTCAACCGATGAAAAAGCTGTGTGTGGTCAGTCTCGCCTACGCCGTCATCCTCAGCATGACGGCCTTCGCACAGTATTCATCCAAGGAACCTGCACAGAAAGATCAAGCTACCCAGGCTCCGCTTAAGAGCATCGAAGGTATAGTCAAAGTAGAAGGCGACAAGATCACGTTTGTCGCCGACAACGATCAGAAGTCCTGGTCCGTCGAAAATCCGGCGGCGCTCAAAGGCCATGAAGGCCACCACGTGCTGGTGAAAGGTCATGTGGACGCCGACAAAGGATCTATTCACATCACGGAAGTCAAAATGCTGAAAGGCGGCGCAACGAAAAAGGAGGAGATGAAAAAATAAGGCTCATCGTTTCGCAAGCCGGGCGGCCACCAAGCCGCCCTTTTTCTGCGGTCGAATGTGACGGGAGGTTGCGCTTGCCCCCCAGGGCTACCTGAAAAGCGGCAAATTCACTATCCCTGACTCAGGTCAGCGTCGCCTTCTTCTCCACCAAAGAAGCGCATCGCTTCTTCATCGCCGATGTCTTGCGGGCGATCTACTACGGCTACGACTGCGCGCTTAGTACAGATGGCCTCGCCAGCAATAATGTTTTTTGCAAAGTCTTCGAGTTCGCACTCCGCTGGATCCCAATCACACCAGACCTCAATCCGAACCTTGTAATACGCCACCGGGGGCCTCCTTCCTTCCGCGGGCTGACTCAGACTCCCCGCGGCTTTCGACTGTTTTCTCAGTCCGAGACATTGCGTTGTTTTATCCGAAGGCAGCGTGTGCTCTAATTTTAGTTAATGTTTGAGCTACCCCCTCAGGTCCCGTGGAGGCGGTTCGTCCGCGCAAATGACAGCTCGTGCCCACCCGGGTCAGACATGTGAAAGTATCGTTCGCCCCATGAAGCATCCTGCGGGGATTCCGGCCGCTGCTCTTTTTCCTTCAGATAGGCAAAGAACGCATCAACGTCCGAAACGTGGAAGATGAGTCGTCCCCAATGAGCTGCCGGATTGCCCTGCTCGAGATTGAGAATTGGGCCACTCGAGTCACTCGTGTAGAGCGACGAGATGGATCCGTCTTCTCCGCTGTAGACAAGTTTCATCCCAAGAATGTCCCTATAGAACCGTACAGAAGCCTGCATACTGGCTACCTTAAGGGTAAAGGCAGAAATCTTTTCAATGTTCATCTCGACGTCGCGGGCACCGCATGCGGTGGCATAATCGGAAATGGCTCGGACTTCATTCACCGCATCGCCTGATCTTATTCAACCTCATCATCCCAGAAGATCCGCGACCCGGTCACGCAGGATCCGCTACATGTATTTGACGCGTTTCCGCTCATCCGTACGACAGAACGGATGGACGCGAGAAACCGTACGCCCAGGTTCAACTGTCCATCCGTGCCCCCAGCCTCGCTCGGACCACGAGAACGCCTCTGAATTCTTCAATTGCGACCGGTGCGATGAGAACGAGTGCTTTGAGATCTGCCCACTCCAGGGCATTTGCGAAGAGACCGAAGGTAAAAATGAGGAAGTAGGGAATGCCAACACCCTGAAGATGGAGCATGCTGGGCCGGGTCAGGCTAAACGCAAACTCCTGAGGGAGGCATGAGCCCCACCGCCACGCTGGTCCGGCACAATGATCAACTCGAGAACCGTGACATCGAACAGATCAACAGTGTAGTCTTCGACCTCGCGAGTTCCTCCGGATGGGCTGAAATTCCAACGGGGATTGTTCTCCAATCCCCAAGTGCGCAAACGCAACGGAAACCCGATACAACCCCGCACTGCTCGCCTTAATCTCAGCAACGAGTGCCAGGAGAGCCATCATGCCAGCAAGAAAGAAATCAAGTCGACGGAGATATAGCAAAGCTGCGGGGAAGACCGTAGCGAGCGCCATGCGTCGAAAAAAGAGCGGCACCTTGCGCTCGGGAAGGGGCGGCAAAGGTGGCAAGGTGAAGAGCAGGAAGCAGGCCATCGCTATCGGCTTGTCGGAAGCGCGCAAGAAAGGCGCCCGGGTCCCGAGGAAGAAGGGTGCTTAGCGCTGGCTAAGCAGCATGCTCGAGGTGTGTGAGAGTCGCGCGACTCTCCCTTTCGACCTGCTTGAGCGTACAGTCCCGGGGCACTTTGTCAGGACGCCAGTGCAGCAGCTTCGTTCCGTGACGGAAACGGCCGCCTGTGAAGTGGTCGAATTGCACTTCCACCACCAGCCGGGGCGGCAAAGGCTGCCATTCGGTCGAGCGCTTAGTTTGCCAGCGGCTCGGACCTCCGGGAGCGAGTCCGGTGAAACCTGGCGGCTTGATCAGAGGCACGAGTCGCTTGGTTAAGGCGGCTCGGTCGCTCGCACGGATCGAGGATGTGAAACCCACGTGATGCAGCTTGCCTTCATCATCATAGAGTCCCAGCAGCAACGAACCCACTGCACGTTGTTTGTCCAGATATTGAAAACCGCCGACCACACAATCGGCAGTGCGCTGTTTCTTGATTTTCTGCATGCCCGTCCGTTCGCCTGATTGATAGGGAAGATCGGTGCGCTTGGCGATCACGCCGTCCAGCCCGATACCCATGCGGAACCACTTCCGCGCGACCGCGAGATCATGCGTGACCGGAGACAGGAGAATCCTTCGATTTTCCTTCAAGTAGCGCTTGGCGAACTGCTCAAGCCGTTTACGGCGGATGGTCAGCGGTTTCTTCACCAGGGATTCACCAGTCTCGTCGACCAGCAGATCGAAAACAATAAACAGGCACGGCGTCTCCCGGCTTAATTTCTGAATGCGGCTTGCCGCCGGATGGATTCGCATCAACAGATAGTCGAACGACAGCGTGCCGTCGAGCGGAATGACGATTTCTCCATCGAGCACAAACTGTTGGGCAGCGACTCCGCTGCAACCAGTTCGGGGAAGTATCGAGTGAGAGGCTTACCGGATTTTGATAGCAAGTCAACGCGCTTGTGATCACGAAAAGCGAGACAACGAAAGCCATCCCATTTGGCCTCGTATTGCCATTCGGGCCCAGTCGGCAATTCCTCGGCAGGAAGTGCTTCCATCGGCCGGTATCGTTTGCTCATTGGTAGTGGCATCGTGGTTTCTTGCCAGCCATCTCGTTAGGATGCTTCGGATCCGTCTCCCCGGTTTGACTCTACGACCCAACGCACGTTCCCGTGAGCGCATCCAACGGGTGCTGGAGGAATTCGGAGTATCGCATGAGTCCAACCGTCACAAAGTTCTGGGAAGCCGCGCGCCACATGATGGAAAACTTCGTCAGTCGACTGCCCGCTCTGTTTCTGGGAATCGCGGTCTTTATCGTCTTTTACGCATTGAGCTACCTGATCGGTCGGGCCATTCCGAGAGCGGTCTCCAAACGCCGTCAGAATCTCGGGCTTGTGTTCGCACGACTGACAGGAGGAGCGACCGTTCTCTTTGGATTCCTGGTAGCCGTGTCCATCGTGGCTCCATCCTTCCAGGCGTCGGACTTGATCAAGATTCTGGGCATCGGGGGTGTGGCGATTGGGTTTGCCTTCCAGAACATATTGCAGAACTTCCTGGCCGGATTGCTGCTCTTGTGGTCTGAGCCATTCCGCGTTGGGGATGAGATCAAACTGGATGCATTTGAAGGTAAGGTGGAGGAAATTCAAACTCGCGCCACCATCATCCAGACCTACGACGAAATGCGAGTAGTCATCCCGAATGCTGACCTGTTTACGCATTCGGTCATCGTCAATACTGCGCTGGGTAGCCGGCGATGGCAGAACGACTTAATCGTGAGGAGGACCGGCGGTCTGGAAAGGACGAAAGACCTAATCCTGAACACCATTCGCAAAGTTCCGGGCGTACCGTCCGGGCCTCGCCCGGAGGCCCTGACCATCGATATCTTGCCCGATACGGTGAAGATGCGGGTTTTATGGTCCACGCATGACTCGAGGCAGCAGCAGATGCTTGCGTCCTATGATCAAGTGCTGACCGCCATTGCAGGGGCGATTGAGAGCGCAGGCAATCCCCCAAAGCCAAAGGCTGCGGCCTGAGGCTTGTTCCGTCCCTTTTTTAGGGGGCTCTTCCCTAGTCTCCAGTAGTTCCGGTCGCACCGGTTGCGGAGCCGTAGCGGCTTGCCCCCGCCGCGAAGTCGCTTACTTTATTTTTGACATCTGTAGCTTTGTCGCGCAGTGCTGCACGAGCTTCTTCCCCAGAAACCGGAGCAAAAAGGATTCCGAGTCCAACGCCGATGCCTACGCCCCCCAAGAAACTGGCGGTCGTCGCGAACCAGTCACTCCGGCCTCGTAATGCGTTGCGGGCTTCGTATAAGCGATCGGCGGTGTCGTCGTATTTCTCTCTCACCGCTTCTCTCACTTCGTCAGCACGTTCCCGGAGTTGGTCGTTCACGGCGTCCCACAGTTTTGCGTCAGTAAGGAGCAGACCTAATTTCATCGCCAGTCTGGCCAACTTTTTCGCCTTGGTTTTTCTTCCGAATGATCGCATAACAACTCTCCTCTCTGAGACTGAGTCTTAAATCTATAGAGCGAACGTTCTGCTTCGCTATCCATCGACCTGTGTAGTGAGATTTAAAAATCCATGTACCGTGATTTCGATTACGCGAGATTCAGGATTCATTGCCGCCTCGGGCCACAAAGGCGGCCTTTACCCGAAACGCCCTATGGGCTCGTCTCAACCGGCAGCAAGAATGCGATCAGCTCGCAGTTTCAGCTAGTTGCGGACGTGGTGTGGATCCGTGCCGGGCATGTTTCTGTTCAGAATTGGAAACTGCCCCTTGTCGGTTCTCCACAGCGACGCTAGCCCTGATACCCGTTAGGTGCCCGCATGAATCGACTGTTCACACCAGCCACGAAGTCATGCGAAGATTACTTGGGTGGCTGTTGAGCTGGCTTCTTCTTCTTGCCAAATAATCCCATCAACTGGTCCACAGGGTTTTGTTGCTGAGGCTGTTGCTGGTCTTGCGGCGACGCTCCCGGCTGAGCCGGATTTTTCGCTCCGCCCAGCAGATTCTGAAGCGTGCCTGCCACGGACGCCGGATTGTTGAGGTTCGGCACCAGGCCCTTAACCCTCATCTGGGCGATCTGTTGAAGGTCGGGCGCGAATCTGGGATTCGAGAAGGTGCCAGTCACCAGCGCTGGAATCACCAACTCTCCCTGGTTGTTAGCCAGCGCAGTTTGCATGAAGCCTCCTACGCTGTTGCCACCCACTTTTTGACTCGCCGCCTTCGAGAGAACGGCAGTGACTCGCAGGTTCAGAGTGTTGTCGACCAGATTCGCAGTGCCTGCCGCTCCGATGTTTCCGATATCAAGGCTGGCTTGCAAATCATTGGTTTGAGCGATTCCATTCTTCACCAGGATGTTGCCGGTCATTTTGGAAATGTTGGTAGTGCCCGAGCTGGACTGGGAAATGCTCGAACCGAGAAACCCCGCAATGGCCGCGAGTTCGCGGGTTATATCCGCTCCGGAATACTTTACGTTGTTGAAGTCAAACTTCATGGTGCCATTCAAGGCGCGCATGATTTCGGTCGTCGTAATCGACTTGACCGGCCCTGATGCGTGCATATCCAGATTAATCGTGCCCGCTCCGTTGATTTTCTCTACCGCAGTAACGCCATAGGCCTTCGCCATGGCGAGAACTGCGGGCAACTGCGCGTTCGGCGCACGGACGGTGGCGTCCACTACCGGTGTGGGAGAAACGTAATTTCGAACGGCAAATTGCGTATTCAATGTGGTCCCACCCGAGGTTACGTTGAAGGGATTGGATTGAATGTCGGAAGGCGTCATCTTCAGATTCACGGACGAAATCTGCACGGGTTGGGCAATATCCTTTCCACTCATTTGAATATTGCCTCCCACGATGGTGCCATTCAGAGCAGGCTTATTGGCTGCACCGCGAGCCTGGATGTCGGCGTTCAGATTGCCTGCTACCGTTGTGCCCTGCGACAGTGCCATGCCGGAAGCAGCCGCCAGCTTGGCGGCTTCCGCAATCGAGACGTTATTTGCCTTCACTTGCAGATCGAGCTGTGCCGGCGTTGGCTTGGAATTCACGGTGCCCGTCATCTGTAGCGGAGTGGATCCCAGTTTCAGGATCAAATTTCGGATTGTAAGCAAATCCGCTGACAGATCGTTGGTAAGATCGTACTGCGCCGTGATGGGATAGCCGAGTTCCATCCCGCGCACCTTGGCGTTTTGAATACTCGTTTCGCCTTGCGCAGTGAGCTTGCCCGATTCGTTGTTGATCTTGGTCTTTCCCGTTAAAGTCCCATCCGTTCCGGCCAGGGCAGCTGAGTTCAAGAACTTCGAGAGATCATTGATGCTGACACTCTTCAGGTCTAAGGTGCCACGGAAGGGAGTAGCTGCCGGCTGCCCCGCAACGATCGGCCCTCCTTCCCCCTGCAAACGGGCCTGCTGCGATCCGGGACCTGTCATGTGTACGGCGGCGTCGACGATGAACGGCTTGTCAGGTGCAAAGTTCTTGAGTGTGACATCGATGTGATCGTACAAGGAAGGAGTCTTGGCTTGCTGCCGATCTAGCACAGAAATTTGTCCATCCCGGATGGTGAGTTCACCGAGTGATACTTGTTGCCCATCAGAAGCATTTCGGGAAGGAGGCTGGGCGCCTGTCTGAACGCGGGCATCCGGTTTGGTGCCTGACGTCCGCGTTTGCTCGGAAGGCGCGGGTACAGTGCCAGAACCCTCTGCCGGGTGGCCGAGTGAGGCAAAGTTCCATGTGCCTCCCTGGTTCTTGATCAGATTCACACTCGGTCGCTGCAAGGTGAGGGAGTTGATCTCAACCCGTTTCTGCAGAAGGGGCAGAAGCTTCACCGACACGTTCAGTTCCTGCGCCTTCACGAACGGCGCCTCCGGATTGAAGTTCGCATCATCCGCGATGGCAAGATTCTGAACACTGAGACTAGGCGGAAAGACTTTGAGATGCATGTCGCCCAACGTGACCGCTCGTCCCAACCGCTGCTGAAGCTGCGCCTGAATCGTTCCGCGATATTTGTTGACATCGAAGGTCGCCGCAAAGACCAGCAAGGCTCCGATAATCAGAACGACGAAGGCGCCGACCACGATCGCAACTTTACGCATGATCTCCTCCCTCAACTGACAGGACGGTTACTCAATGAGATGAGAATTGGAGGGCTGCGGTTTGGCCGCAGAAAAAACCGAAAAAAATAATTGTAGCTCAGAAAACACAGTACCACAGCAACTTAGAATCAGGCAGCTTTCTGCCCCGGAGCTTTTGCCTCGATGTGGCCGCGCTCGGCGGCTGCGTGTTCAATGGTGGCATTGATCTGGCCACCCACGAGGAACGCCATCCCAGTGACATAAAACCAAAGCATCAGGATGATGACCGCTCCTAACGATCCATAGGTCTTGCTATAGCTGTTGAAGAAATGCAGGTAAGCGCGCAACCCCGCGGAAGCTGCCGCCCACAGCAGAACACCGACGACAGACCCAGGCGTTATCCAGTACCAGTGCTGTTCCTTGACGTCGGGAGCGAAATAATAAATCGTCGCGAACGCTAAAATAACGAATCCCAAAGCCAGCGCCCACTGCAGAATTTTTGCCGCGACGAATGCGAAGGTCGTGAGTCCCACAACGCGCGCCACTGTTCCAATCAGCTGTCCGCCGAACAGCACCAGGAACAGCGCCGCAATAATGAAAATCGACATCCCGATCGTAAGGGCAAGCGATATGAGGTGGACCCTCAGCCAGGAGCGGGTTTCGCGTACTTCGTAGGCCGCGTTGAGGGTGGACATCAATTGCGTCATGCCGCCCGACCCAGTAAGAAGCGCAAACAGGAGTCCGAAGGTCAACTTGCCGCCGACCGCGTTGCGAGTGACTTCATTAAGAGTCTTGACGAGCAATTCGTAAGCAGCGGGTGGGAGCGCCAGCTGAACATAGACGAACAAATCATGGCGCAGTCTGCCTCCCTCCGAAGCCAGCGCCTGAAGTAAGGCCACCAGGAATAGAAGCATGGGAAACACAGCCAGCAGGAAATTGTAGGCAAGCTCGTAACCGCGATTGAAGAGATCGTTCTTGTTGATTCCGGCCCACACACGGCGCGTCAGTTCTCGCCAGGACAGCCCGCCTAAAGCCCATATCGATGCAAGTTGATCCTTGGTCGTGAGTGAGGAGGCGGTCATACGGCGGGCCCCGGCAACTGACTGCACCGTCCAAAAGAAAATCTCTTTGAGAGAAGTGCCGCGCTAGGTTTGCGATGCTCGACGCAGAGGGACGGTTGGACTCGCTGTCCGTTCGTCGGCTCTGTCGTGAGCGTGGATAGAGGGATCACGCCGACGATCGCGGCCTTGTGTTCGGTGGGGTACTAAGCGAAGGAGAAAACGTACAAGAATTCACCTAGCTTGAGTCAGGCCACAGCCGTTCGCGCGTCGGGAACTAGCTGTTTCTTATTTTCGTCAGTCGTGAAGATCTCTACTATGCCGCCCTCTTTTGGTCGCAGAGGTGTTGATAGTACTCACGTCCGCGCTGGTAGCCCCGTGTATAGGCCTCTTCCAAGTCTACGCCGGGATACTGTCTTTGCAATTCTTCGAGGTTGCTCGCCATCTCTGCGGAAACCTGGTCGAACTCCTTGCACCGGTTTCTGGCATGTAGCGCATCTTCGAACCCAAGACGATAAAATTTCTCGTCTTTCTGAAAGTTTCTGCCGGATGTCAAGTAATGTTCACGCTCTGCGCTTCGGAGTCCGATCCACCATTCCTGCCGGGCGGCGTCAACCGTCTCGGCTCCTTCCCTCTTCAGCAATTCCCGGAGACGGTCGGCTCCCTCAGCATCTTCCGCCAAAGCGATCACGACCGAACGTCCCTTTCGCAATGCGTCTTCATAGACGAAAATCTCGTCCTCTGGCAGGCCTTCGGTCGAGGAGTTCTCCAGTGACTCGCCAATCGAAGCCCCGACCGTCGCTCCGGCAGCGCCCAGCACCGCTGCGCCTAGCAATCCGAGAGCGGTCACCGGTCCGACGCCAGGTATCACCGCCGCCATCAGGAGACTTCCTCCGGAAAGCCCACCAGCCGCTCCCACCACGGCTCCGATTGCTTTTCCGATTCCAGGCTGTTCCGCCGTATCAATTGGAACGGAGTCGACATTATCGCCGTCGCCCGGGGACAGCAGCGTGATTTTGTCTGCTGCAACGCCCTTCGAACGCAAAGATTCGACCACACGGCGAGCATCGGCTAGGACGCGAAACACTCCAGTAACAGCTTGCAAGGTGCACCTACTTTCCCGGTTGAAGATTTACGCAAAGATCATCTGCGATTGTGAGGCGCAGCTTACGGGTTGCGCCATACGCTTAATACCTGACACTGCGGAATTCCGACGCTCAACGCGGTACGGCAGCTCAGGCTTCTTCGATGATGAAGGCAATCTCTGATAGGACCGCGGGAACTCTTTGTTACAGAAGGTTGATGTTAACGCGTATCAATGTTGAAGCCGAGGAATGCATTCACCTCGACCGGCTGGTTGCCGTGGAGTGCCGGTGTGAATTTCCAGGCGTAGAGCGCGGCTACAACCTTGGAGGTCATCGGCTGCGGACCGGCCTCGATCACGCGAATGTTGCTGAGTGTTCCGGTGCGGCCTAGAACACACGCAACCACTAGACGCGAAGGACTGAGCCCCGCGGGCAAAGTGACGCGAAGAGGCTCGGGATCAATCAGTTTCTCTGCGTAAGGACGACCTGCGGAGGCCGGATCGGCATACTGCATGACGGCGGTCCCAAGTGTTGTGGGGATGTAGATGGTGTAATTGTCGCCGGCCAACTGACCGTAGCGATTGAAGGCACCGCCTGAGCGCGAGGTTCCAAACACGCTGACGCCCAAACTCCGCCGCGCCTTGGCTGCACCGGGACCACCCGGCATCGCGCCCGGATCCGGCTCACCGGACCCGAAGCTCGGAAGTGTGATCGTACTCGCGGTCGTAGTCCCGCCGGCCACGGAAGCTCCAGGGATCGGCGGCTGCCCGTCTGTACCGTTACCGCTTCCACCCGTCCCAGGGTAGGGAGAGATGCCTCCACGCGCATTGGGATCGGAACCTCGACCGGTACCTTCCTTCGCCGCGCCCGAGCCCTCGCCGCTGAGCCCACTGCCGGGACCGTTACCGTGGCCGATTCCGGTTCCTCCTCCGGATCCGCCGATCCCCGATTTGTCACGGCCGCCAGGTGACATGGCCAGCACGCCGGGCGTGCCGTTGCTGGGAACACCTTGGACCGAGCCGGGCTGGCTGGATACCACCACTCCCTTACCCCCGTTCGCGCCTCCTCCGGTTGCTGGCGCCAGAACCGATCCGGAATCCAGCGGACCGCCTAGACCTGCTCCGCGGTTGCCCGTACCGCGTCCAGAAAGAGGTCCTGCATCATTGATGCCGGGTGGCGGCGGCACAACCGAGTTAGTGCCCAGACCGCCGCCCAGTGCTCCTTGTGAGTTACCGCGACCGCGTGCGGAGGTATCGCCTGCCAAACTGGGTGGCGGGGGCACGATGTCCCCTCCGGTCAGTGCCGTTCCAAAGCCGCCAGCTTTGTCGTTGTGGCCACGGCCTCCTCCGGTCAAGGAGGTTCCGGCCGTCACGCTGGGAGGTGGAGGAACTACTTGATTCGCTCCGACCAGTCCTTGGAGGGCGTGCTTGTCCTGCGATCGTCCACCCAATTCTGCGGGAGGAGGCACGACCTTGGGATCGGCCAGACTAGCTCCGGAGACGTGGGCATCGCGAGTGACCTGCGAAGGTGGGGGAGCTACCACGCCAGCCGTGGGCAGGGAAAGTCTGGAGGTTTGCGAAGTGTCCCGCTGGGGCGCAGAGACGGGCGGCGGCACGACCACAGCTGCAGCCGAAGCTGGTCCTCGCATGGTCGGCAGATCGCGCTGAACGTCATCGGGAGCTGGCTGAATAATGCGGCTGTTCATGGAAACCAGAGAGCGCGACTGGTCCCGTGGAACGTCCTGGGGGGCTGGGGCCACGATCGTGGTCGCGAGGCCCATCATCTGGCGGTTTTTGTGTTGCGACACGTTGGTGGGCGGAGGCGCGATGACGTCACTGTTTAGCCCCGCAATCCGATTGCGTTCGCGACTCACCTCGGGCGGAGGGGCCACGATAGAGTTCTGCGTCATATTCGGTGCGGTGCGCGACGACTTTAGCCCCTCGGCTGGCGGTGGTCCGGGCACGGACTTGAAAGCCAACAGGTTGGCAACTGGCGCAGTGGAAACCGGCAATTTGAGATCGGGGGCGTCCACGACCTTCTCGACCGCCGAATTGCCACGCGCGACTCGAATGGTTTGGGAACGGTGATGGGCTTCTTTTCCGCCGGCGCGGCCGCTCTTTCCCGCCTGAGCTCCGCCTCGATCCTGAATGTTGGGCAATTCGTCCGCCGAAAAATAGATAACGTCGTACTTGGTCGGAGCGGGTGGGAGGTACGGCCGCATGCTGGCGAGCTTCGCGGGCACGATGATCAGCAAGGTCAAGAAGATTGCTTCGATACCCCAGGACAGAAGAATGCCGCGAATCGGAAACAGCCCGGTTTGGGCTTCTCCGGCCAGGCGAGTCGGAGAACGGCCGATGGCTGGCCCAATGGAGGTTACGAACTCCTGCCAGGGAGACGACCACTCGACCAGCAGCTTGGGTCCTTCATTCATGCTGGGGGGGCCCCTCCTGGCGTACGGGTTGCGATCTCAAGCTCGTCTCCAATTGTAGTGCCTGTGGCGCGTAGGGTGTTTTCCGGAAGTTCTAGTACCGAGGATGCTTTCAGGCGCACCGGAGCGAAGCGCCAGGGAGCAAGCCCCTGCTCCATATGGACGACTACCTTCTCGCTCGAGAGGTAGACCACGTCAATGGGGAAGCGCATGCCCAGGGTGTGGACACCCTTGCAGGGCAGAATCCAGAGGGCGTCTCCGGCGGAGAAGCTGCCCGGCGCTTTTCCCATGAGGCCGCGCAAGCGGGACCAGTGCCCATCGGCGACGGCCACGCGAGTGGCGAGGTACTGGCGGCGAGTGCAGTTCAATACGTAGCCGCCCAAAGACTCCGGCATTACAGATACTGGTTCCATCACCCCGTACAAAGCACGAGCTCGTTTAGGGGGCAGCGAGCGTGCGGTACAGCAAAATTATGGCCGGCCCCAGAGTCACGACGATGATGGATGGCAGGACGAACACGACCAGGGGAGGAACCATCTTGATTGTGGTCTTGGCAGCCTGTTCTTCAGCGCGTTGACGGCGTTCCGTGCGCAATGAATCTGAGTGTACACGAAGCGCCTGGGCCACGCTCGTCCCAAAACGATCGGTTTGGACGAGGGTTGCGACCAGGGACTTGATATCGTCCACTCCGGTGCGGCTGACCAGGTTGCGGAGAGCTTCGGCACGGGGTTTGCCGGCGCGCATCTCGAGATTGAAGAGGTAGAACTCGTTGCTCAATTCGGGATGGGCATGCTTCAAATCTTCGCCCACGCGCATGACAGCCTGGTCCAAAGCGAGTCCGGCTTCCACGCAGATCACGGTGAGGTCGAGTGCGTCCGCCAATCCCAGTTGGATCCGCCTCTGCCGGGCCTTAATCTTGCGTTTCAGGAGGAAGCGCGGGATGAAAAATCCCATGCCGGTCACGCCCACCAGCAACAGAGGTGAGTTGAGTCCGCTCGTCAGGATGACGATTCCAAAACCAGCCAAAGCCATGAACACGCGAGCACCGAGATACATGGTCATGTGCCGCGATTCGCGATAGCCGGCCTGGATCAACCAGCTGCGGGTTCGGTCCGTGTCGCTCGGAGACAAAGGTAACGCCTTGCTCAGGGGATCGAGAGCCTGCTCGAGGCGCTGTTTGATAGCCGGTTTTTCCTGCTGTTGGAATTGGGGACGCTGGAAGGCGAGTGACCGCAGCCGCGCGCCAAGGATCGAGGAGGGCGCGTATGCAGCCGCGCCAAAAGCGAAGGCCGCCAGCGCGATAGTCACGAAAATTAGAATGGCCAGAATCAGCGAAAGTGACATGGGGTTAGACCTGGATCCGAATGATCTTTCGGATCACGAAATAGCCGACGGTTTGCAGCGTCAGTCCCGCAACCAGTAACACGTGGCCAATCGGATCGGTAAACAATGGTTCGATGAAGGACCGGTTCAGGGAAAACATGACGGCTACGATCAAGGGAGGCATCCCCATCAGCAGCATCATCGTCAGTCGGCCTTGGGCGGTGTATACCCGCACTTGGCGCAAGATCTTGAAGCGCTCGCGGATGACGTAGGAAAGATTGTCGAGAATCTCGGCCAGGTTGCCGCCCGTCTCGCGCTGCAACATGACGGCCGTGACGAAGAACTTGACATCGACCAACGGCACGCGTTCCGCCAGATTGCTCAGCGCTTCTCTCACGGGCAAGCCGAATTTCTGTTCTTCATACAGCTTGCGAAACTCGCCGGCAACCGGCTCATTCATTTCGTCGGAAATCATTTCAAGGGCGGTTGTGAAGGCGTGTCCGGCGCGCACGGCCCGCGCAAGCGTATCGATCGCCTCGGGGAAGTGCTCCTCAAATTCGTTGAACCGCTTGGTGCGGCGATAGGATGCGTACGAATAGGGGATGAAGAATCCCAGCAGAAAGCCGACCCAGGCGAAAAACGGCAGCTTGCTCCAAACAAGAACAATGCCCCCAAGCAGGACAGCCGCACCCACACACAGCAAAAGGAAGTTGCCGGCGCGGGTGGGAACATCCGCCTGCGAGAGCAGCTTTTGCAGGGCCGAGATTCGGTCGGATCTCCGGAGCAGGTTGTCGAGCGCGGGGATCTCGCTGAGCATCTCGTCGCGCAGCAGAGCGAGTTCCTCGCCGGGTTTTCTCTCGGGGGTGGTTTCCTGGGTGGATGACAGGCGGTCGCGCAGCACGCGCGCGCGCGACTTCCGTTCGTCGAGAATCGAAAAGACGAAGAAGACCCCGAGCGAGACGACCACAAAAACGAGGATGGCGACCAGTGTGACCTGCATGGTTGTTCCCCGAACGTCCTTGTGCTCAGACCTCCAGCTTCGATTCGAACAGGGCAGGCCGCAGACGGCACCCCGCCGTCGCCAACCTTTCGGCGAACTTAGGGCGGACGCCGGTGGCCCGGAACATGCCTCGTACCTTCCCGCTCTCGTCGATCCCGAGGCGGTCGAACACGAAGATGTCCTGCATGGTGATGATGTCCGTCTCCATGCCAACAATCTCCGAGATGGTGAGAATCTTTCGCGTGCCGTCCGACAAGCGCGCGACCTGCACTACGGCATGGATCGCTGATGCGATCTGATGGCGAATCGCCCGTTCCGGAATGTTCAGGTTGGCCATCGAAACCATGTTCTCGATACGGGACAGAGCATCACGCTGCGAGTTGGCGTGCACAGTGGTCAGGGAACCATCGTGGCCGGTGTTCATGGCCTGCAACATATCGAAGGCTTCTTCACCACGCACCTCGCCCAGCACAATGCGATCGGGACGCATACGCAGGCTGTTGATGACCAGTTGCCTCTGGCGGATCGCACCCTTGCCTTCAATGTTCGGCGGACGAGTCTCCAGCCGGACTACGTGCTCTTGCTTCATCTGCAATTCGGCGGCGTCCTCGATGGTGACGATGCGCTCGTTGTTGGGGATGTAGCCGGACAGGACGTTCAGGACGGTTGTCTTGCCGGCGCCGGTTCCACCTGAGATGAGCAAGTTGAGGCGCCCCTTCACCATGGCCGACAGCAATTCGAGCATCGGCTCGGTGAGCGATTTGTTTTCGATCATCTGGCGAGCCGTAATGGGATCGCGGCCGAAACGGCGGATGGAGAGGCAGGCTCCATCAATGGCCAGCGGAGGAATAATGGCGTTCACGCGGGACCCATCGAGCAGGCGGGCGTCCACCATGGGCGAGGATTCGTCCACACGCCGGCCGACGCGCGACACGATGCGGTCGATGATCTGCATGAGGTGCTGATTGTCTTTGAAGGACAGGCCGGTAAGTTCCAGCTTGCCGGCGCGCTCGATATAGACCCGGTCGAAGCGGTTGACCAGGATGTCGGAAACGCTGGGGTCTTTCAACAAAGGCTCCAGCGGTCCGAGGCCGAAGATTTCATCGAGAATCTCGCGCGACAGCCGTTCCCGTTCAGCAAAGCTGAGAGGAACCGCTTCGCTGTTCACCGAGCTGCGGATCAGAACCAGGACTTCGTCGCGCGCCGTCTCGCTGTTGGTTCGGCCTAATTTTTCCAGATCGAGGCGATCGAGGATTTTTCGATGCAGGTCGGCTTTTACCTGCTGGTACTCGGAACGCTCGAAAGTCTGCAAGTTCGGCATGATTTCCCTAAACTGTCTTGAACATTGACCAGGCACTGCGCTTCACGTCGTCGTCGTTCTGTGTCAGTGTTGCCGCCAAGCCCGTGAAGGCGCGGGCGATCTCGGTGTGATTCTGCTGCATGAGCGGCACGCCGCGATCAATGGCGCTGGATACCGCAAAATACTGGTTTGGTATACGCCAAAGCAGGCTGGCTCCCGAAGCCGTCTCGGCATCGCTCTCGTGGAAACCGGGAATCTTCCGGAAGCGGTTTAGCACCAGCTTGACCCGCTCTTTGCCGTTGGTTTCACCCAGAAATTGCACCACGCGCGCCGCGCTCCATAAGGAAGCGACATCGGCGTGAGCCACCAGCAGCACTTTTTCCGAGAGGTTTCCCACCAGGCGCGTTGCGGCATCTACCCGGGAAGAGGCGTCCACCACCACATAGCGGAAGTGCGAAGCCAGCATGTCGAACAGCCGCGCGTATTCGGCCGTGGAGGGCTCGGTGGCGGCCGGGGCGTTGGCTCCGGCGAGCAATTGCAAGCCTCCGCTGTGGCGAGTCATAAAACTGTCGAGCAGGGAACTATCCATGCGATGCAGGTTCCGGATCGCATCTGCCACGGTGAAAGGCGCCTTCAGGTTCAAATGCAAGGCTGCATGGCCCAGGGGCGCAAGATCTACGAGCGCGACGTTCCCGTGAGCCGATTGCAGAGCCAGGGCAAGATTCACCGCGACGGTGGTGGCGCCGCTGCCGCCCTTGGCGTTCACGACGGTGAATACCTTGCCGCGAGGGCCTTCGCGTTTGACCTTGCGCTGGGTTGTCGAAAGCCTGACGAAGGCCTCCAGCAGATCGGTTGTCGTGGTGGGCCGCTCGATGAATTCCTTGGCCCCCATGCGCATCGCGCTCACGATGAGCTGCGGCTGAGACATGCTGCCCACAGCAAACACCGCAGCCTGGGGCATTTCCTGATGCAGCAGTTCGATGGCTTGCAAGGCAGGAGCAGGCGCTTCCGAAGGGATATCGATCAGGGTGACATCCGGGTTCATGGCTTGCACACGGGGGAAAAACGGATCTTTCGCAACGGTCGGATAGCTGGCGGCCGAGTGCACGGTCCGCGCCACACTCGTGCCATCCACCAGCACCTGCAGGACCGCCCGCTGTTCACTGTCGGTCGCAATGATGACTACTAAAAGCTCAGCCATGACCCCAGACTACTTTCCCGCCGAAGGCTTTTTCCCATCGAAGCTGTCCCTGTTCAAGAATGGTTGTGGGTTGGTAGGTCCGGGCGGCGGTTGCACGCTGGGGGAGATTTTTCGGACCGTGCACAACACCATCAACTCCGCATTGCTCTTCTGAAAACTCTTGCTCTTGAAAAGATTGCCAAGAATCGGGATATCCCCCAACCCCGGTATTTTGTTGGTAAGGCTCGTTACCCGATTGTCCATCAGGCCCGCGATCACGAAGCTCTGTCCATCCTGTAGCTCGAATTCGGTTTCCGCGCGCCGGGTGCTCAGGGCGGGAACTGTAAATCCGGAAATGGTCAGAGCATTGGCAAAATCCAGGGTGCTGACTTCCGGCGTCACATTCAGATGGATATTGCCGTTGGGCATGATGACCGGCTTGAACCGTAGTTTAACTCCGAATTCCTTGAACTGGATGGTTACCGCAGTGAAGCCCTGACCGGGTTGGATGATAGGGAAGGGGAACTCGCCCCCGGCCAGGAAACTTGCCTCCTTGCCGTTGACGGCGATCAGATTGGGCTCGGCCAGGATCTGAAGAAGATTTTTCTGCTGCAGGGCCCGGACGATCGCCCCCAGGTGCAGTTCCGGATTGAAAAGGAAAAGGTTCAAGACATCATTGATCTGTTGTTGCGAACTGAAAGCAGCCGAGGGAGATCCCGTGGTCGGACTGGGAATATTCGGGGCCGGATCGGCGGGAGTGCCGAACACGTCATTGATGCGCTGCACCCCAAAGCCCCCGAACTGTCCAGTGGTGGTGGTCCCAACCGTCTTGCCCAGGCCCGTGGAAAGGATGTTCACTCCGAACTGCGTGAGGGCCGACCGGTCGACTTCGGCGAATTTCACTTCCAGCAGGACTTCCTGAGCGCCGGTTGGACCAAACGTAAGAACATTGACCACATTTTTCGAGTACGCCTCGGCGATCGAGCCGGCGCGCTTCATGACGTCTTCACTGGACACATGGCCGGAAAGAACAATCGCCGAGCGCGAGGGGGTGACTGTGATCTGCTCGTCTGGAAAGACGCTTTTTTCTTCCTCGGCTGCGGCCGTAACGTCCACATCAACCCGCAGGTCGAAGCTGCGCGAGCGTTCCAGTTCGTCCCAGATCAACAGGGACACCTCACCTGCCGACCGCCCGTGCACGAGAATCTGCGTGGGAGTCACCACTTGAACGTCGGCTACTGCGGGATCGGTCACCGAGACGCGTTTTAGCCGTTCGCTGGTGTTGATCAACAACGACTTCCCCACCATCACCCGTAAAGGTGCGGCGCCAGTAGCTTCCGCAGGGGAGGGAATGGATGCGGAAGACGGATGCTCCACGGGCTGAGGGGCTGCCTGTTGCTGCGCTGGGAGGGTGGGAGGCGTAGTTTCCTGTTGGACCATGTCCGCCGATCCCACCACCGACAGGAGTAGCGTAGCAACCACGGCGCCGACCGCATGCTTGAGAAGATTGACTCTGCTGTTCCCCGCGGGAAGAGGAAGGAACGAAATGGAATTCTTCGGTTGTGGGGCCATTCTTTAGTGAGCGCCTGGTTGTTCTTGTTCTGGGAACTTAGTTTCGTCGACCTTGTTACCGCGAATGATTTCTACCTTGTAAGGGCCGGGCGGTGGAGGTGGTTGCACGACCACCGTTTTCGCTTTGGGACGAGTTGTCGTGGGCGGCGGCGCGGGCAAGCCCTTGTAAAGGCCGTTCGCCCGGACGGCCGCCGGGTCCGTCGGCTTGGTGTCCATCGGATTGCGGAGGGCAAGCTGTATATGCCCTTGCGAAGCAGCCAAGGTTAGCCTTTGTGCGTCGTCGGGGGAGGCTAGCAGGGTGATCACCGGTGTCGTTTGTGGCTCTCCAGAAGCATTGCGCTCCAGGCTCTTCCCGGCAGCGATCACCTTGACGTTCTCCAAGACGGTGGTCGTTTGCGGCTCGTTGGCTCCGCCCGGATTGCCGGTGAGCAGGACGTCTACGGAAGTGCCCGGAACCACGAACCCCGCGACCGCGACAACTTCGTTGACTCGCACCGAAACGGCGCGCATGCCGGCAGGGATCATCGACGGCAAACCGGAACCTGCTTTCTCGGGAGCCAACTTACTGGAGAGGATGAATTCGCCCTTTGACACCGGGAGAATAATGCCTCGGCCCACGATAGGCGACCCGGCGCGAAAGGCTCCCGGCGGGATCAGCGACACCGGGACGCGAGCCACCCGAATGTTTCTTTCCTCTAGCTTGTCACCGACCTTCAAATCGGTCGCTGCCAGGGCGACATCGATGCCCGGCTCGTTGTTCGCGCCCGATTTCGCCAGCAGGTTCTTATAGACCGCGAACGCCACGAATGCGCCGAGCGCCAGGGCCACAAACCCGATCAGCAAGAGTCGCGTACGATTCATTCACTCGTCCTCGAAACTAGCCAAAAACGCAACCGTGCGACGGAAGGCCGCACGTTCAGACCAGCACAAACGTAAAACTGTAGAGTTCCGATTGCCACCCCGGCCCGCATCCGATCACGTGATGATTCGTAGTCGCAAACAGCAAGTAACAATGTCCCGGCTTAGTTCTGCCAGCGGCTACTGAATACTGCTCGCTACTTGCGAGAAGACGTTGTTCGCGTTCGATCCGATCAGCCGGATCGTGCCCACGACAATGACCAGAATGACCGCCAACATGACCGCATATTCCGCGATGTCCTGTCCTTGCTCGTCGCGAAACAATTTGTGGAGACGCTGACTCATTGCTCTACCTCCAGATTGACATGAAGCGGCAGCAGCCATGCGACGCGACATCCGAGAGAGCACTCCCAGGCTGATCGCACGCCGGGCGCCGAACACTTCTTTATTCTTTAATAAAATGAAGGACTTGTGGGCACAACGACCGAAGTGCCGCACGGACCGAAGTATCATACCTCGACAACGCCCGCAGAGGAGGTAATTTCTTTCGCTTTCAGGCCAAATTATTGACCTTCTGGGGTCCCTTCATGGCGGGCAGCGGCGGTATCTATGGGTTTTACCTTAGGCGTTCAGGGAGTACGGACATAGATTCAGGTTGGCCCTTTCCGGACATGCGCGTCAGAACGGCCGCCTGTGCATCGTGAAACGTCAGTTTCCAACCTCTGCTTGCTCCAAGGCCGACAGCCAGCGGTGAGTCGATGCGTACGAGCACGATGCCGATATCCCATTTCTCAAGCTCCTGCTTCCAATCCCCGGTAAAGTTAGAGGCCGCGAAAAAATGCTCCACGAACTCGTCGCCGTACAGGTCCGCGCGGCCATCGATAAAGACTTTTCGGTGGGGGAGCTTCCAGATTAGGTAGCCTCCCCAGCTATAGCTATTGCACAACGGCGCGTCGGAGGGCAACTGCCCTAGGAAGGTAACCGCAGCCGACGGGAAGGCGGCAGCCTCGGCGACCGGCTGGTATCGAATAACCTCCCGCACGTGCGCATAGCAGACGATTCCGAGCGTCAGCACGATCCCAGCGTTGATAAGAGCTTTCATTGGAGTAGTCGTGGAGTTCCTGAGGAACAGGTACTGCCAACCTCGGGATTCCGGCCATGCCGTTGCATGTTCGCTCAGTATGGGAGTCGCGATCAGAACAAAGATCGGAATAAACCGGTTCCACTGCAGGGCAGCATATGCCGACGCGCAGACTAGCAGGAGTCTGCGGGGCGAGGTTCTCAACCCGGTGAGCACCGGGGCCACGACCACAGCTAGGAGCAGCACGAGTAAGGGCGCGAACTCTCCCCGGTGAAAGTCAGGGGAAGACCATTCGATGATGTGTTTCTGCATCGCGCCGGAACTTAGCGTCTCGAAGGGATAGGAGTAAAGCCGCGGACCGTTGGGATTCAGTATCACGACCAGCGCCGAAAGTAGTAGAACGAGCGCAAGGGGGCGCAAGCCCAAGTGCTTCTCGTTGGAGGGGTCCCATCGCAGGGCGTGATTGAGCCAGGATCCGATCAGCCAAAGAGTCATCAAGGCAATTCCCAGCGAGTACCCGGCGTGCAGGTTCGCCCACAAAAGAGTCATGGGCACGATCCACCACAGGCGGCCGGGATCTCGCTCTGATCCTTCCAGGAGCCAGAGCAGAATGCTCGCCAGGAGCAATGAGAAACTTTGAGGGCGCACCCCCCAGGTGGGTCTGCAGGCAAAGGCCCCCAGCAACACCAGGATTCCTGCGAGGTAAGGTCGGCCGGCGCATCGGATGTAAAGAAGGTAAAAGGTGGCCGTTGTTACTGCGGCGAATCCGATGATGAGTCCACCCCATCCCGCGGTGCGATACAGAGCGTAAATGAGAACTTCCGATAGCCACTCATGCGCAACCCATGGCTGACCCTCGCGCGTGTAGGAGAAGGGATCGGTGTGCGGCACGGAGCGGGTTTCAACGATGTATTGTCCGGTGCGAAGGTGCCACCAGAAATCTGGATCGGTGATGTTGCGAGCTGCAAGAACGAAGATTCCTCCGAAGAGGACAGCTACGAAAACTCGTCGGAGGTCTAGCGCGCTTTGGACGAGGCCACGCCGCGCGGCTGGGGAATCAAGCCTGACAGTGGCGGCCTCCGCACACATCACGAACTCCTTTGCGGGATAAATCGGTATGATACCTCGACCGCTGAGGTCCCACTTGTGGCATGCTGAGCCGGCGCATCAAAACGATCCTCGGTTTGTATCTCGCGTCGATGCTGCTGCTGCATGTGGTATTGGCCTGGAGCGTTCGTGGACTGATCCGCAAGGGCTACTCAGATTTCAAAATTTTCTACACCGCGGCAAAGATCGTACGAGAAGGTCACGGCAGCCAACTTTACGACGAAGCCACTCAACTTCGTGTGCAACAAGAATTTGTTTCCGCACCGATCCTGCAGTTGGGACTGTTGCCGTATAACCATCCTCCGTTTGAAGCTCTGCTATTCGTTCCACTTTCCCTGCTGCCCTATTGGGCCGCATTTGTCGCATGGGATCTGATTAACGTAGGAATACTGTTCGTCCTTCCTCGACTGCTGGGACCGCATGTTCCGTTGCTCCAGCAGGTAACGACTCCCACTTGCGTGCTGGCGTCGCTCGCGTTTTTTCCGATTTTCGTTGCGCTCATTCACGGTCAAGACATCCTGGTGCTGGTCCTGCTGTTCGCGCTGGCATTCGTTGCCCTGAAGAAGAATTCAGATTGGTCGGCGGGGTGCTGGCTCGGTTTGGGCCTGTTCCGTTTTCACTTGCTGTTACCGATCCTCTTTGCATTGCTGTGGCAACGACGCACCCGCGCGATCTATGGCTTTTTCGCAGTCAGCATGGGATTGGGGATTCTCTCCGTGCTTACCGTCGGCTGGAAAGCAGCCATATCGTACCCGGGCGATGTTTTACGAATTGAGAGTCACATGTTCGAGCGCGGAACCATTGGTCCTCTGAACATGCCCGACCTGCACGGCCTTTGGGCTGACCTGCCGCTGCCGGCAAATGGTAAGTTCATAGCGGCAATTGTCGCAGTCCTCGTCTCCATCGCGCTGGTTGTTTTTACGGCGGCCCGGTGGAATCGAATTCAGACAACGCCATTTCCACTGGGATTTTGCTTGTGCCTGCTGGCTACGGTCCTGACCGCATATCACGGATTCGCCTATGACTTGAGCATCCTGATCCTGGCGGTAGCGATTGTCGGCGATTACCTGCTGGCAAAGCGCCCGCCGCTCTGGAGCGTGGTTGCCCTTCTCACTCCGCCGCTGCTGCTCCACTTCACCCCTCTGCAAATGTTGCTGTGGTTCCGTCAAGATCGCTATGGACTGATCGCGCTCGTACTCCTGGCCTGGTTCTGGACGATTGCCCGGGCGACCAACAATGCTTCCACTGAGCGGGTGTGCGCGTCGTGAACGAACCAGTCGTTCGTGATGCGCGTGCTTCGATTCCGTCTGTGAGTTTCCAACCGCCAAACTCTGATCTCTGGCTAAGCGCCACGATCTCCGCAGGGTTGGGCAGCTTTCTTTTCGCTCTCATTTCCTACAACTTCGTGGATATCGATCTCTGGCATCAGATGGCGCTCATCCGTGAGAGCTTATCCGCCGGGCATCTGCTCAGAGTTGATCCGTATGCCTACACGCCTACGATTCGCCCCTGGATCGATCATGAGTGGGGAGCCGGTGCCATCGCGTACTTTGCCACTCAGTGGCTGGGCGCTCGGGCGATTGCGGTTCTGAAAATCTTGCTCGCGTTCGGAACCGGATTTGCGTGTGTGCGCTGTGCCCGAACCCGAGGCGCTGGTTTTGCATTGCTGGGGCTGTGCGCGCCCCTGGCAATTCTTTTGGCCTATCTCGGTTTCTTCGCTACCATTCGCGCGCAAGCCTATTCTTTCTTCTTCACGGCACTCTTGCTTCTGTTCTTGGAAGTCGATCGCAAGGGAAGGCGCGCCTGGATGATCGCATGGCTCCTCATCTTTCCTGTCTGGGTAAACCTGCATGGTGGTTTTGTCGTGGCCCTCGCTCTGATGGGACTTCATGTCGCGGAGGAACTCCTTCGCCGCACCCCGGTCCGACACCTGCTGTTGCTGCTGGGCGCGATGGCGTTGGAGATATTTCTCAATCCGTATGGGACGGCATATCTCACTTATTTGAAGCGCGCTTTGGCGATGGCTCGACCCTATGCGCCCGAGTGGAGACCGGTGTGGGACCTCGGGCCCGAGTGGACGATGGCATTCGTCGTTGCCGTGGTGATCGCTGGGTACGCGGTTGTATCAGCGGGATTGCGTCGGGCAGCGGGCATCCTCATTCTCATGGCTACCGCTGTAGAAGCTGCTCTCCACCGCAAACTGCTTCCGTTGTTTGCGATTGCCTGGTTGTCCTACGTTCCTTCGCTCTTGCAGGAGACCCCTTTGGGTGGATGGCTGGTGCAGTTCTCACGACGAAGAGGCCGGTTCATGCGAGTTGCGTGGACAGTCTTCGCATGCATCTGCCTGGTGGCTGCGCTTCGGCAGAAGCCTTGGCAGCTCCGCGTACCACAGGCCATCTATCCTGTCGGAGCCGTGGAGTACGTCGCGCGGCACGACTTCCGGGGCAACGTCATGGTGCCTTTCCGACTGGGCGCCTACGTGTCGTGGAAGCTATTTCCAGCGGTGAAGGTCTCACTGGATAGTCGCTATGAGGAGACCTATCCCGACAGCGTCGTGCAAAGCATTTTTGGTTTCTATGAAGCTGCACCCGACTGGCGCTCAACGCTCAATGCGTTCCCTACCGACCTGGTGCTGGTACCGCGGGCTATGCCGATCGCTGGAACAATGTCGCAGAGCGGTTGGGATCGAGTCTATGTGGACCAGCAGTTCGAACTTTACGCCCGCCCGGGAATCGGCCTGCCGTGGGAAGACAGAACGTCCGCGTCATTTGGCGGACGATTTCCGTGAGCGGATCGAAGGGCATGCCCTCATGTGCGCGCGTCCTTCGGATCGCGCGGTGGCTCAGAACGTCCTCGGAACAGAACCAGCGCGAGCATGGGAAGATAGATAAAGAGCACGATCCATCGTCCCACCTGAGGAATGCTGTAGGGCGCGTGATACCAGCGCCAGATGCCCACCACCCAGCTGAATCCGACGGTCATAATGATCTCCCGCCGAGTTTCCGGAATGAGCCAAAGGCAAAGGGCATCGTAGGGCCATCGCTGTGGAAGGACCGCCATCAGTAGGAGCAAACGAGCGTTTCTCTCCCGATAACGCCAGGCTGCGAGCGCAAGCAACGGTCCTGGCAGCACGAGGAGAGGAATAAACCGTCGGTATTCGGAAAACCATCGCGGCCAAAACCATGGCCAGCGGGGCATCACGATAAAGGTCAGAGCCACAACTGCCGCGCAGGCGAGAAGCCCACGCTTGTTGGCGCGGGTGAGGAGCACGGGAAGTCCCACGTGCGGTTTGGCCAGAGTGGCGGGGAGCAACAAGGGAAACAACGCTGATGCCAGCAGCAAGGGGGACCATTGGACTGCGATCAGACCCGCCCAATAGGGATAAGCGAGAAACACCAGCAGGCGATGATATCCATCGCGTGACAATCCCAGCGCCATCAGGGCAGAACTCAGACCGTAAAACACGCCGCCGGCCACTTCCGGTCGCATCCACACGAACGGTAATCCGAAGAGGGCGCAGGTCAGCGGATACAACTGGAGTTCGCGGTCGTATGGGTTGCGGTGGACGAGGAGATCGCGGGCGGCCCAGATGGCCCAGTTGAAGTCTCCGGCACCCAAATGGAAATGGGTCAGCAATAGCCAGCACAATACCCCAGAGACCGAACCAATCAGACACGAAATGAGAACCCGCAATCGCACGAGGGCGCGCCCGGTTCAGTTGTAACATGGGGACCAAGCGGGCGCGCAGATCGGAGCGGTACTTCGACCTTGACGAGGAATGCTAAAGCTGGCGTCCTTCTCGTGCTTTTGTGTGCGGCGAGTATGTGGTTTTATGTGAACCGCGTGCTCATTCCTCACCAGCGCGCCGATGCCGCCGCCCACGACGCGCCTCGCGGCAACCTCTCTGACCTGTATCCACGCTGGCTGGGAGCGCGAGAATTACTGTTGCACCACCGTAATCCTTACAGTCCGGAGATCACTGCCGAGATTCAGCGTGGCTACTACGGCAGGGAACTGGACCCTAACCGGCCCGGAGACCCAACCGATCAACAAGCCTTTGCCTATCCGCTTTATGTCGCCTTCCTGCTGGCGCCGAGTGTTGGCCTTCCCTTCGAAGTGGTGCGCACTGGTTTCGAGTGCCTGTTGATCGCAGTCACCGTGGCCAGTGTGTGGCTATGGCTGCAAGCCATTGGCTGGAAGCCCGGGGCGCTCATCGGAAGCGTGGTGACGCTACTGGCGTTGGGAAGCTTCCCCGTGGTGCAGGGCCTCAAGCTACAGCAACTTACCCTCATTGCTGCCTTTCTGATCGCGTTATCCATGGCGTTGTTGACGAAGGGCCATTTGTTCATCGCCGGAATTGTGCTGGCCATCGCCACCATCAAGCCCCAACTCGTATTACCGCTGCTGGTGTGCCTGCTTTTGTGGACCGTCAGTGATTGGACCCAGCGTCGCTCTTTCCTATGGGGGTTTGCGATCACCATGGCGGTGCTGGTGGGCGCATCGGAACTCGTGCTGCCGGGATGGCTCAGTAACTTCGGATCAGCATTGCGCGCCTATCGCCGGTATGTGGGCGGGCGATCTCTGCTTGATCAGCTCTTGTCGCCTCGTGCAGGTCACGTATTTTCTGTGGTTGCGCTGGCGATCGTGGTTTTGACCTGCTGGCGATTCCGCAAGGCGCCCGCGCAGTCCCGGGAATTCCAATACACGATAGCCAGCGCGCTGGCCGTCACGCTTATCGTCATCCCGATGTTCGCCCCCTACAACCAGGTGCTCCTGCTACCCGCAATTCTTTTGATTGTTCGCGAATGCCGGGAGCTGTGGAACAAGAGCCGGACATCGAGGGCGGCTTGCGCGCTGACGGTTGCCGGAATTTCATGGCCCTGGGTCGCCTCAATAGGACTGCTGATCGCATCGATCTGGCTCAGCCCGGAAAAGCTCGAGCGAGGATGGGCGTTCCCCCTCTACACTAGTCTGGCAATTCCCTTTGTGCTGCTGATTCAGTTGGGCTCACTGCTACAGGAGGCGTGGCAGAGAACCATTCCTGCGGCCCCTACCCGGCTTTCCGAAACGTGACTCTTGGCGTATTTCGCGGTCGCAAGTGTGCCTGTGCGCTTGCATTGACCCATCGCTCGCGTTAGGCTTCTCAAGCATTTCAGCCGGATTTGAGGGCGGAGGACTGCATGACTCTCAAGATGGAAACGCGCGTGGCCGATGGTGTCACGGTGGTTTCATGCACAGGACGGATCGTTTTCGGAGACGAAGCTACCGCCTTGCGGGAAAATCTAAAGAAGCTATTGGCCGGCACGAAAAGTCTGGTGCTGAACCTCAGCGGGGTCAGCTACATTGATAGCGGCGGCCTGGGTACCATGGTGGGTGTGTATTCTTCGGCCCGCAATAGCGGTGCCGATATCAAGCTGTGCGGCCTGGGAAAGCGACTGCGGGACGTCCTGGCAATCACCAAACTGGCCACGGTCTTTGAGGTGTACGATACAGAGCAGCAGGCAGTGGCCGCGTTCAAGCACGATCGTGCGTGAGGCAGAATCCTGCTTCTCCTCCGAACAGCGTACTGGCTTGCTTTGGACTGAACTGGCTCGCGGTTAACAGCGGGGTGCTCCCCCTTTGCGGCGGGCATGGTTCCTGTCATTATTTTGTAATCCGAAAAAGTGAATCTGCCTGATGGCCTTTCCTCCCATATCCGGTGTTACGTCTGATCCCGGCTCCGGGGTGTTTCCATCCCTGATCTATGTGCAGGGAAACGAACAACGTTCCATCGTGATGAACCGCACGCCCTTTTCTGTTGGGCGCAAGGTCGACAAAGACCTGGTAATCCCCGATCCTCGTGTGTCCCGTGACCACGCTCTCATCGTGGCGGAAAACGGCGACTTCTTTGTGGTCGACCAGGGCAGCAAGCACGGGACCTATGTCAATGGAGAGCGGGTTCAGCGGCAGCGGCTGCAGCGCAACGATCGGGTGGAGTTCGGAGTGCGCGACGTCGCCTACGTGATTTTCAGCCCGCAGCACGCGACTTCGAACACCGCTCGCGAGTTCCTGAGCCAAATTTCCGGAATTCAGATTTCCACCGATACTACCGATCTCGAGAAGCTGACGCTTTTCCTGGAAGCAGCTCGCAAACTGAATACGGTCGGAGTGCTGGATGAAATCCTGGTGACGCTGGTCGACACCACGCTCAAGCTCATCCGAGCCGAGCGCGGATATGTCTTCCTGAAGGACGAAGAAAATAACTTGCGGCTGGCGGCTGGGCGCAACTCCAAGGGAGAGGCCCTGCTTGACGACAAAACGATCTCTCATTCGATTCTGGATGAAGCCTTGAAGTCGAACTCGGAATTTCTGTTTACGGACACCAGCCAGTCGCTCGATCTCGCGGTTCGCCAGAGCATCGTCGCCTACGATCTGCGCACCGTCATTTGCCTGCCGCTGCGCAAGCCGCAGGTGCAGACCTCGCGCGATGCCAATAGTCCGCCCTTTCCATCGGCGGCCGTCGAGGTAATGGGCGCTTTGTACCTGGACTCGCGCTTCGCTTCGCGCGACATTTCCAGCGTGAGCCACGACATCTTGCGCGTGATCGCGACGGAAGCTGCTTCCCTCATTGAAAACGCGCGGCTGGTGCAGGCGGAGGAAGCGGCCCGGCGCTATCAACAGGAGTTGGCGATCGCGGCGTCGATTCAGCAGCGCCTGATGGCAGTTACGATTCCGGATGTGCCCTTTGCCAAAATGCGTGGCCGCAATCTTTCCTGCAAGGAAATCGGCGGCGACTTTTTTGACGTGGTCTACACGGAAGACGGTTTGGCCGTGGTTCTGGCGGACGTGAGCGGGAAGGGTGTTTCGGCGGCGGTGCTGGCCTCAACCTTGCAGGGAATGGTGTACGCGCACTTGATTGCTTGCATGCCGCTGTCGGAGATCATGGCCTCGGTCAATCGCTTCTTCACGCAAAAGCATCTGGGCGAAAAGTACGCCACGGTAATTATCGTGCGCATCCGTCCCGACGGGGAACTCGAGTACGTCAACTGCGGCCACGTGCCTCCGCTGCTGGTTTCCAGAACCTCAGTGAGCCGCCCCGAACATGGAAATCTTCCGGTTGGACTGCTCGCCGACGCCGTGTACGAGGGCGATCACGTGCATCTGAATCCCGGTGACCGCTTCATCCTGGTGACGGACGGCGTGACCGAAGCGGAGAATGCCGAAGGCGAATTTTTCGACAATGAGCGGCTCGAGGCAGTCGCAGCCAGAACTCCTACCCTGGAAGACATTTTTTCCGCAGTTAACGAATTCTGCAACGGGAATCCGCTGGGGGATGATTGCACCGTGGTGGAACTTGTGTACACGGGCTAGAAAAACTCCCGCCGAGTGTAGGATGTCACTCGACCACCAGGCTGAAGTCCACGCCCTCCCAGCGCTGGTCCTGCTCCCATTGAAAGGTGAAGACCACCTCCTGGCCGACGGGTAATTTTTCGGTGGGCAGGTCCACGACGTGTACCCCCAGCTTCGTGTCCCACGAGCGCGATTCTTGTACGGTCTGCCAGTGGTCGACACTCCACCGCACTGTGGCCGGAGCCAGCATCGCCAGGCGCAGCTTTTTTCCGCAGGGCAGCGTGCGGGCCTTGTTATTGAAGCGCCAGGGAAAGAACTGGCAGTTGTGTTTTTCCACCAGGTAGCGCTGCACGGTTTGTGGTGGCTGGTCGAAAATCCTGCCTTCGCGTAACGAGCGGCGCAACTTGATGTATTCGGCGTGCGCCCATACCAGCGGACACGCCGACCCTGTAGGCTTTCCCGTGAATAGGTCAAGCTCTGGAATATCGGGACCATCCCAGACCTGCTCGGGAATCAAGCGGCTGGCGCCGGCCGTCGATTCCTCCATCACGCGCAGCAGCGCTTCGGCGAAGTGAGAACGGCCCGCAGCGAGTTCATAGTGCGCGCGCTCTCCGGCCAGAAGAGGCCACGGACGGCCGATTCCCGTCCCATCGAAAGGGCTTCCAACTTCGTGCTCGCCGTAACCGTCTCCGTTGTAGCGGTACCAGCAGGGACCGCCGGGTAGGCGCGTGCAGAGCAGCGCATCAATCACTTTAATGGTGTTGAGAATGCGCGGATCGTCCGGCGAGCGGAGGCCGAAGCGCACCAGGGCAAGAGTGTCAGGACTGATCACCTGGGTAGCATCCGCCAGACTCTGATCCGGCGGGCGATTCTTGATGGGTACGAAGCCCTGCAGGGGAGACGCTGCCCCATCGGTTTCTGGGGGCGCAATTCGAACGTAATACCCTTCGACGCCGATCTGCCGAGCCAAATCGCCGTTGACGGTGTAAACCCAGCGTTCAATATTGTCATTCCAACTGTCCGCTGTATCGCGCAGGTAAACCGCTGTATGTGGTTCGTTGACCAGATCGGCGATGTCGGCCGCCGCCAACAACCCCGCGATCTCCACCGCCAGCGTGAAAGGAGAGTAGCCGCCGTCCTCTTCCCACCGGTCCTGCAGCGTAACCGGCCCGTTGCGCACGATGAAACCGGTCGCCGCCTGCACCATGGGCCACCAGCGATACAGATTGCCGAGTTCCTCGGACGCTTCGCGACGGAGCAGGTCGAGCAGAAGAATCGGAAAGGCGGTCTCATCCATCTGCACGCCGCCCCAATAAGGCCGACCGTCGAGCCACAAGTTCTGCGCCCAGTGCCCGTCGGGTTCCTGGGTTGCTTCCAGGTAGCGCAGCACGCGTAAGGCATCCACGACCGCGCCGGCCGCGATCAGCGCGCCGGCGGATTCCACCAAGTCACGCGGCCAAACCAGGTGGTAGCCACCCAGATCCTCATCGCCTTTGTTAAAGCCCCATGGAATCGACAGGCTGGCAATAATTCCGCCCAGGAAATCCTTCGATTCATGGCAGCGAAGGACGCTCATACTGGGGCGATAGAGATCGACTTCCCGGGCGGGATGGTCCAACTCCATCAGGCTTTCATGCCAGTTGCGCCAGTGGCGCACGAAATGTTTTCGCACTTCGTGAAAATCTTCGAAAAGGCTGGAGCGCACCTGCTGGCCGGCTTCCCAGCAGTTGCGGCCAAAGCCGAGCGCAAATACGAAATCGCCCTGGCTGGCCGTCAGGTCGACTTCGCCGGTCAATGCGATGTTGCCATTTTCGGCCCGCGTGTAATCCCAGGTGAGGCGGAAATTCCGGGAAAGATCCTGCCAGCCATCGGAGTATCCGACAAAACCAACCGAGCGCGCGCGCCAGGGATGGGAGCAACCCAAAGCCAGGCCGACGCCAGTGCGCTCCGCGAACAGCATCGGCTGTCCCTTGTAGTCGGCTACCCATCCGGTATTACCATCGCCCCAATTCGCCAGGTGCGGAGCGAGCAGGACGTAGCAGCGGTAGTCGGCAAGGTCTCCCTCGAGTGGCCTGAACCGGACTTTCTGCAGCACGACGTTGCGATACGGATCGCTGAAAACTTGTTTGTCGATCTGGTAACGGCCGTCCAGGCTGGTGTTGATCAGGTTGTAGACCGGAACACCGGACTCGAGTGCAGTATTTTCAAACCGGCAATGACGCTTCTCTTCGGAGAAATACTTCTCACCATCGGTGATGATCAAGCCCATGTCGCGGGTGCAGGCTTGATCCACGCGCGGGAAGTAAACCTCGTTCAGGATTCCGTGGCTTAACGTGTACCAAACCCGGCTGTGGGGAGTGAGGGCGGTGCCGATTCCCGTCTTCGCGCTTGAGGTCCAGCGTGCTGGGATGCCCGGCCACCCTGGCGCAAAGCGCTCGTTCGATTCGCTCACCGAATTGTCATCCTCGATTACCAGTTTGCCAGATCGGCTGAGTGAACATTTCACAACGCCTGTGTTTCATCAGAAATTCACCAGTTTGTAACCGTACTGTAACACTCGCCCGATAGAACCGAGGGGAATCCAAAGTGACAGGAGGAATCATAGAGTGATACGTCGCATCGCGCTGTTGCTGCTCTGCCTGGCCTTCGCGCTGCCCGCCCTGACGCAGACCACACTCAACGGAGCGGGTGCCACCTTTCCCTATCCGATGTATTCGAAGTGGTTCAGTGAATACCACAACGCTCATCCCGAAATTCAGATTAACTACCAGTCGATCGGCAGCGGCGGAGGCATTCGTCAGGTACTGGCCGGCACCGTCGACTTCGGCGCCAGCGACGGTCCGATGACCGACGAACAACTCGCGCAAGCCAAAGTAAAAATCCTCCATGTCCCCACCGTGCTGGGGGCGGTGGTTCCCGCATACAACGTGCCGGGAGTCAGCGCGGAAGTGAATTTCACACCGGATGTCCTGGCGGGAATTTTCCTGGGCAGGATCACCAACTGGAATGACAAGGCCATCGCCGCCGCCAATAAGGACGTGAAATTTCCCGACCAGCCGATCATCGTGGTCCACCGTTCCGACGGCAGCGGAACCACCTACATTTTTACTGACTACCTCTCCAAAGTTAGCTCCGACTGGGCGAATGGGCCGGGTAAGGGCACTTCCATTAAATGGCCTGTTGGTCTGGGCGGGAAAGGCAACGAAGGGGTTGCCGGCACGGTTCGTCAAATGGCGGGGGCGATCGGTTACGTCGAATTGATCTATGCCGTGCAGAACAAGATTCCCTATGGTCCGGTGAAGAACGCTTCCGGGGCGTTTGTAAAAGCGTCGCTGGAGAGCGTGACGGCGGCGGCTGCATCGGTGAAGAGCATGCCAGCAGATTTTCGCGTCTCGATCACCAACGCGCCCGGCAAAGATGCCTATCCCATCGCCAGTTTCACCTGGCTCTTAATTCCAGCTCAGTCCAAGGATGCGGCGAAAGGCAAGATCATCGCGGACTTCCTGAACTGGATGGTGGACGACGGCCAGAAGATGACCGCCGCACTGACCTACGCTCCCCTTCCGGGTAGTGTCGCTGAGAAGGTGAAGGCAGAGATCAAGCAAGTCCGCTGACCGCAACGAACGGCCGGTGCTGTTGCAGTAAGTCCCACAACCCGGACGAGGGCATGTCGTCCGGGTTCGACCACCTCCATGTTTTCGCCCGAGCAGGGTGCGGGAAGGGCTCCGTGGCAAGTAGCCGTTTCGCGCGCGTGGTGGCGGAGTATGTCCGAAATACCAGTAGATCTAGAGACTAACTCGTCTTGTGTTGAACGCTTACGAAGATAGGGAGAGATGGGGGAATGAAATTCTTATCGAAGTGGTTGGTTGTGTCTCTGCTGGTCCCAGCTCTTTTCGCGCAGACGGCCACCAAGCCGAAAGCCCGCAAAGCGCCCGCTAAGCCGGCGGAACCGGCGGTCACCGCCGCGGACGTGCAAGCTTTGAAAGATGCGCTCGCGGCCCAGCAGCAACAGATCCAGCAACTGCAGCAGGCTCTCACGCAGCGCGACCAGGCGGTGCAGGCTGCGCAGCAACAGGCGCAGCAGGCGCAATCGGCTGCAACTGAAGCACAGCAGAAGGCCTCTGCCGTGGAGGCCAGCGCGGGCTCCGACAAAGCATCTTTCACCAAGCTTGATTCCGACCTGACCGACGTCAAGACCACCATCCAGAACCAACTCCTGACCGCACAAGACGAGCAGAAGCGGGTTTCGGCGCTGGAGAGCGTGTTCGGACGCTTTCGCCTAGTCGGCGACGTCCGGGTGCGGGGCGAAGACTTCTTTCAGAAAGGGGTCGCGGATCGCAACCGCGCCCGCATCCGCGTGCGTTTCGGCTTCGACGGAAAGCTGAACGAAGATTTCTTCGGGGGCATCGCCTTGGCGACCGGTTCTCTAGGTGATCCGACCACTACCAACGAGACGCTTACGAATAACTTCGACCGCAAGACGATTGCGCTCGATCGCGGCTACATCACCTACAATCCGGTCGCCCATAAGTGGCTGGCGATCACGGGTGGTAAGTTTGCGCCCACCTGGCAGAAGACTTCGGCCACCATCGACCCGGATTTAAACGTAGAAGGCTTCAGCGAAAAAATCTCCTATGACATCCACCACACCCCCGTGGTTCAGAACCTGACCATCCAGGCCATGCAGTTGTTCTACAACGAAGTATCGGGGACTGGCGGTTTTTACCACGGACACGATTCCTTCGCGGTCGGCGGGCAAGCTTCGGCGAAGTTGGGCTTTAAGATCTGGACGGCCACTCCCTCCTTCAGCATTATCAACTGGCGTTATCCCGACGCGATCCTGAATTCCAGCGCTTTCGCGGTGGCCGCCAATAATGCGGGAATAAATGGGAATCCCACAACCACTCCCCCCGTATCCAACGTGGGCCCCATCCCCGTTCCCGGCGAAGGTCCCGGTTGTGGCAATCCGTCGGTGAGAACGGTGACCGGATTTCCCGCTGTGCCCATCAACGTGCCTAGTTCCAATGGTTGCGTCTTCGCACCCAACGGGATGACGAACTCCACCTGGGTGGATTTGACCAATCCGACCGCGCCCAAGTGGCATTTCCTGTCCAACTTCCTGTATGCGGACTTCATCCTGAACAATACGTTCAAGACGCCCGCTGCACGATTCCCGATCAACTTGCTGCTCGAGTACGAAAACAACCTGAACGCGTCGGATCATCCATTCACCACCTCGGCGCGCAGCGGTTGCGTCAGTGACGGGGGAACTCCGCCGGTGATCACATGTACGACTTCCCAGCCGGCCGTGAACACCAGCCTGGGCAAGCAGTCACACGCTTACCTGGTGGATTTCAGCGTCGGTCAGCAGAGGAACAAGGGTGACATTCAGATTGGCTATGCGTGGGTTCGCCAGGAGCAGGATTCGGTGATCGCGTCATTCAATGAAAGTGATCAGCGCGCACCTACGAACATCCTGCAGCACCGAATCTACGCACTCTGGAAGGTGCGGGCCAACACAGTGGCGGGCTTCACCTGGTGGCACGGCCGCACGCTGAATAGCAATCTGCTGAATTCAAGCTTGGCCACCGGCGTTACCGCGGGCCAGGTCGAGCCCTATCTCAACCGGCTACAGTTCGATTGGATCTACACTTTTTAGACTTCCGTCCTTGTCGCGGGCGCCGCTGGCCAGAGCGGCGCCCTTTTTTTCGTGTGTGCCAAGCATGTTCAACAGCTAGGAGGTGAAAGTCCTCTACCCAGTCTGATGGAGACGAAGGGTTAG
>UEXW01000206.1_pt1 | contig 36495 bp, 29 predicted proteins | sample 4301151 | NCBI WGS metagenome assembly UEXW01 (sample SAMEA4773176, study PRJEB27434) | metagenome | biome: 2259; feature: agricultural soil; material: soil | place: USA | collected 2014-09 | depth 0.25 m | reverse complement strand
CCTTGGCTGTCTTTCGACGGCACCGCTTCCCCGTAAGCGACCAGCCGGTTCAACACGGTCGTCACCGACGCCGTCGGATCCTTGTGCCGCGAAGCCACCTCCGGAAATTTCCTCCGCAGCTCGTCGCACATCTCGCTGGAATTTAACGGCCGGTTCGCTTCCGTCAACACGTACCGGCAGGCTCGAGTAAACCCCGATTGCCGGTTCGTGGTTCGATGATCCATCAACTCCAGTACCGCATCCTGCAGCGCGGGACCTCCAAACACAGAGGCCAGTCCGATAATGGCCTGCTTCACCGTTCCGATCTGGCGCGTAATTTCCGCTCGCCGTCGCAGCAGCGTCTCCAGTTCCACCCGGGCCGCTCGCAGGACTTCAAGCACATTGGGATCGGTTCCCTGCCCCTTGCTTTCCCCGTAATTCATAGCGTGCCTCCCTGATTCTCGTGGCTTGTCTTCACGGTTTGCTGGCCACTGCGGCCCTTTCCACCTGCGTCGGCACAATCCGCCGCGCAACCTCTTCTTCCCGTCCCTTGCGAATCAATTCGTCGCCGGTCTTATCCCCTTCCCACACAACCTGTGTAAGCAGGTGCAACCCGTTGTACTGGTAGAACACCAGCTTCGAACCAGGCGCAGGGGTTTCGTTCCGCAGCGCAATCGGGTTCAGCACGCTCAACAGTCGACCGTTCTGATCGCGCAGAAACAGGAACCCACCTTCCCGCCGCACCTGGTACGACCCCGCCGGATACTGTCGCCCCTGCGCATGAAATTCAAACGGAACATCGACCTTCATGATCTTCACCGCGTACTGCGCCTGCGCCCCGATCACAAGCATCGGCACCCAGACACTCACACTCAGCAACAGAGCCCACACATGTTTTTTCATCCCGCCCCCCTGGATCCCCAGATCCATGCCCATTGGACGTGCCACCTATGCATGAGATTTATTGTTTGTTTTCATCGCATCCATGAGATATTCTCATCATCCAATCTTGGCTGAGCTGACGTTATGTCAAACCGAGAGGTTCCCGATATCCGCTTCTTGTCGCCAAAGTGATTTATGAATGTGAAATTGGAGATTCGCCACCTGCGCCTGCTCGATGCAATCGCCGAAGAAGGCAGCGTTACGGCCGCGGCTAAGAGCCTGCACACCACGCAGTCCGCGCTAAGTCACCAACTGCGCGACGCGGAGGAGCGTCTTGAAACGCGCCTGTTCCTTCGTCTGGGGAAAAAGATGGTGCTTACACCCGCCGGCGATCATTTGCTAGCTGCAAGCCGCCGTGCGCTCGAGGAATTAGGCCGCGCCGAGGAAAGGATCCGCAATCTGAATGGCGGCTCCGCCGGACTGATCCGGCTCACCACCGAGTGTTACACGTGCTATCACTGGCTGCCCCCGCTGCTGAAGCGCTTTCACAAGAAGTATCCCAAGGTGGAAGTTTCCATCGACGCCCACTCCACCCACAACGCCATCGAGGCTTTGCTCGCCGGCAAACTGGACGTCGCCATCGTCAGCACACCTCCGAAACTCCGCAACCTGGTTCTCTCTCCCATCTGCGAAGACGAACTCGTCATCGTGATGGCCCCTGACCATCCTTTCGTCCACGCGCGCTACGTGCGCCCGCGCGACATGGCAACTGAAACCGTAATCATCTACCCTCCACGCGAAGACAGCACACTGCTGCAGAAATATCTGATTCCGGCCGCGATTGAGCCGAAAGAAATACTGGAGATGCCGCTCACTGAAGCCATGATTGAAATGGTTGCCTCCGGCCTGGGCCTCGCTCTGCTGGCGCGCTGGGCGCTCGCACCGCATCTGAAATCCGGCCGCCTGGTCGCCCGACCCTTCACTGCTCGTGGCCTGCGCCGCACTTGGTACGCCGCCACTTTGCGCGGCCAAGCCTGTTCACCTTATCTATGCGAATTCGTGGATCTCCTGGCCGAGCCCTGCCCCGGCAGCCTCTGGCCCGGCAGCCCGATCCCCTCGCGCCGTTCCGTCCAAACCGCATCCCCGCAATAGATCCTGTCATCCCGAGCGAAGTGAGGCAAAGCTGAACGCAGTCGAGGGACCTTGTGTTGTGCCGACGCCATATCACAAAGCTTTGAAGGGGCGCGGATTTACCCGCTGCGAACTGCCACTAAATCACCACCCCCGGCGGTTCATCAGGTCACTTGGCAGACTGCCCCCATCCAAAAGAAAATCCGGATCATTCGCAATCCAACCTTCAGGGCGCGCAAGTTGTTCACCCTTTTGCTTTTGCCCACGCGCGGGAAACCCGCCTGCGGAGTCAGTCCACGCGTCAGTGTGAGCACCTCGCAGGGAAGATACGGGCGCGTCCCCAGAAACAGAGAACGAGTCTGACAAAATTGAAAACAGGAGCCATTGTCAGTGGATTCCGCGAGTTTCAGATGTGGGTTTCAGGTGCATTTGGTTGTTCAAGCTGACCAGATAAACGCTGGCTTTGTTGTTCGTATCAACGCTTTGCAATGTGAGCACGTAGCCATCGTCCAAAAGCCGGTCGGGCCACCAGTCCCAGCGTCCCCGGCCCCGAGAGTAGAGGAGGAATTCTGGATGGTTCGCAGCAAACTCCTGGAATTCGTAAATCGGTAACGGCACGTAAGACCGCAACACAAGAAGGTCCTTGTCAACATTATCGGTTTTGGCGTAAATCCGCGCTTTGGGTGGTTCCACCAGGCACACGAAGCGCTTTGCCCACTCGGGAGAGGCGTAGTGCTCGATCTGCAGAAAGTCGATCCCCGACGAGATAACCACTGGGAGTTGGCCCTCGCCCGCGCTATTGACCAAATCTTCTACGCTCGCTGCAGGAGACAACGGATGCCCCCATTGATGCCGCAACGGGACCCAAAACAGAGCCTCCTGTACTGTCACGCTAAGAAAAAGGAACATTCCGAGAAGCGCTACTATTTTGCGGTCAAAGCGTGCGAGCATGTAGCCAGCAGCAAGTGGAAAACCCAGTAGGGACGGGAATGAATATCGGCTAGCCAATCCGCTGTGAGTGACCTTCGCTACCACAAACAATACGCAGGGCACTGCAAGCAGTCCCACAACAAGCACTGCTTGATGCAAGGGAACACTTGGTGAACCTGCAGACGAATCTATGTGTTTGCGGAATGCCGGCGGGCCGAGCACCCAGATAGCGGCTACCGTGGTAAGCGCGATACCCAGAGAAATAGGCAATTGAAAGAACCAACCATATACCTCGGCCAACCGGATCAACGTGGCTTGCACCCAGAAATCGCCACCATAGTAGTGTTTCACGCTTATCAAGAACGGCCAGAATAGCGCTAAAGGCGCAACACCACAGAACAAGGCGAAATAGACAGCCGGTCGCGGCCGTCGTGTTTCCCAATAGAGCGCCGACTCCGCGAAGGCAAAAGGCAATAACCCAAACACCGCATAATAGTGGGACGATTCCGCAGCCGCTAAACAGAGCGCCATCAAAAGCGCCCAGCGGATTGAATTCGCCCGCTGATAGCAGACTAGCGCCAGCGCTAAACATGCGGCCGAAAGACTGTAACCTCTCGCCTCTACAGCATACGGATCATACAAGGTCGAGAGAAGGGGAATGGTGGCACAAAGAAGTGCGCATGTGCTTCCGCTTCTTCTTAAGAAAATGAATACGCACAAAATCACGCAGCAACAACCGAGAATAGAAGGAAGGCGGAATGCTATTTCTTCCCCAGGTACGAGCCTACCTGCGGCTCGTTCGACGAGATAAAATGGGGGCGGAAAAGTATCCGCGGCGTGCGCGAGCGCGTCCCAGATCGCCGATGCCCTTGGCTGTCGGGCCAAAGCCAAGGTGTGGATCTCGTCATACCAGAGGGGCTTAAACGCCGCACGGAACACGCTGGCGATGGCAGCGTAAACGATGAGGATCGTGACCCCGCGAGTCGCGAGTCTGTCTTGATCCCACTGCATAACCGTACCGCAAAGATTTCCAATACTATCTTTCCCTGTCGCTCGGGACAACGGTCGACACACACCCTAGAAATTGCTTTCGGCGGCGAGCGGCAGATCCGAGATGCCGGTTGCCACGAGAGCAACAACCAACAGCGGCCCGCTAACACCGGCGCCGTTTCCTCGACTCAACTATTGAAATCGGGATGCCTTAGGCTCCCCAGTTATCGACGTGCTCGAAGCACAAGAGATAAAGGAGACGGGCAATCGAGAAGCTTAGCACTACACAAGCGATCGAAAAACTGTAAATCCACCAGCTGACCATCGGGTTGGATCTGGGCGATCGTTCCACCTGCTACTGCGTTCTGGACGAGCGCCACGAAACAAAAAGAAACCCACCTGACTCCGACCGGCATTCTCATGGAAGGCGCTTACACTCCACCCCTCAACGAGTGTCCACGTCATCGAATGTGACCGACCAGAACTGCTTCGCGGTTGGGGGCACTTCGTCCGACTGTGTTGGACCGTGCTGTTCGTAATTATCTGGACTTAGATTCCCGCGCGGAAGCTCCCACGCTCCGCAGCAGGTCAACGATTTTCGGCGCCGCGATCTGCTGATAATCCGGTGACAACAGGCCATAGGTTTCTACCGCATGGTACTTCCGACCTTCCCCGCTCGATTGGGTGCCGTTCAACGGCCAGTAGCTCCAGCCCAGACGTTTCTCCTGCAGATAGCGAATAAACCAGCGTAGCCACTGGGTGTTGTCGCCGCAGTCCATTTTATTGTTGATATTGGTTGTTGCAGTAGTGTTTGGTGTAACGCTCGCCGCCGCCGTGAGTGGTTGGTTGCTTTGGGCAACGAGAAGTGAGGCTCTGCCCGGTACTTAAGGCAACAGGCGTGTGGGGGTCGTCGACGCTTACGCTGCGTGCGGATCATAACTTTCACGCGGGATGTGCAGTTTATGGAATATGAGGAGCCAGAGATGCCGCCGTATCGGCAACATCCCACGAAACATGAGGTGATTCAAGGTCGGTGGGAAGATCGTGGTCGGGATCGCAACTTTTTCTTCGACCGACAACTTCTGATCAAACCCCTCATTAACCTCGCACCTTGGCACCCTGGCGAAGTGTCCGACAAGTTCGAAGGGTCGTACGGTCCAGTCCGGCTGTCAGGCTTAGGCATTGGGGTGGACACGGGAGCAGACATCGTGTATCGGAAGTAATCGACATCACTCTTGTAGACAAGCGATTTCACCAGCTGAGAATTGCGCCAACAATCAGTTTCAGGACGTCGGTGCCTCCGGCTTCGTTAACCCGCCCCGTGCCTCTACCCACCCTTTTCATTCCCAAAGGGGCGTTCAGCGCCGAGGAATCTGTTTCGCCAAACTCCGTCGGATCAACGCCCGGCAGGCGTAAGCAGACACTTCCTTTACAAGAAAATGACAGCGGCCTGACACCTGCCGATTCTCCCTTTGTTTAACTACTCCAGAAGGGATTGCCGAATGGAGGACTTTCATGAGGACAATTCTTTTGTTGTTCCTAACTCTGGCAGCCTTTGGCTGCGGGTACAGCACCCCGAAACAGATGACACAGCCCGGCGTTGTCCCGGTCGTTGCGGCAATCATGCCTGCCAGCCAGCTTCACGGTGGTTCGGATTTCACCTTGACGGTCACCGGCAGCAACTTTAACGCAAACGCAGTAGTGAATTGGAACGCTGCGCCGCAACCCAACACAACCCACCCGATGGCCAACACGCTTAGCGTCATGATCCCCGCTGCAAACATTGCCAGCGCTGGGGTGGCGCAGGTCTCGGTGACCAACCCGGGCAGCAGCACCCCAGGCGGTCCCTATGGCGGCGGCAGCAACACGCCAAGCGAGACTTCCAACAATGTGACGTTTACGATCAACTAGGGAGGGGCGCTGCGGCCAGCGCCGCGAGGTCTGTCCAGCCAAGTAAATGTCAAGGCTTTTGATACCTCCTCGATAGAGGCTTTCCCATGGGGCTCGTCACACCGGAGCAGAAAAATGGGGTCACGTCGGGACAAAGCGGGAGTGAATGGGAGGGACTCCATAGACGAACGGGAGTCTATCACCTTTCAAGCTCACACCAAAAATCGGATACCTGGGAGTAATCCGCCATGAACGAAATTGGCTCTGTAGCCACCGGATGAGGATAGTCGATGTAAATAGGTGATTTCAGAACCGGGTCAACCGTGCAATGGGGATCCATCGCCGCACGAGCGTAAAGCGGAGTTGCGATCGCCCGGGGCTCTGAACCGCTGAACACACGAGTCGTCGGTCGAAGCCCCGGACATTCCTAAAATCTGGCTGTTACTTGCCCTTAACCAAAGAGCAGTGGGTCGAAGCCGTTTTCCATGTACCCGAATCATTGATCCAGGTGTCGCTGCAGATTACGGTTCGCGCCCGATGCGTGCCCCTGATTTCGGCGTCATACGTAAATTTGTAACGTGAAACCGCAGTATTTGAACCGAAGGTAGCGACCTGCGCGTCGCTAATGTTGCCGGTTTTCCACTTGTTGGTTTTATTCTGCAGGTCCTTAATGAAATCCTCCTTCGTTTCCCAATCGCCCCAGCTATTCCCTGCGACGAATCCGTCGGCTAGATGTTGCTGTGCCCATGACACGTCGTTCTTCATCTGCGCATCCCTGGACTGCTGCTGTAGCTCCTTGATCTGCTGGGCGACGTCGCCGTCCGCCTGAGCATGAAGTTTGATGGATAAAGCGAGACAACTGAGCACGGAAATAACGAAGAAAGCAGTTCTTGTTGTCACTTTAAATTCCTCCCTGTAAGGCGGTGGAATTGTACACCTTGGACACGATTTCGACTCGATTGGTGATAACAAGGCGTGGCTGATGTCATAACGACGTCGGCCACTGCAAATTTACCAGCTGGCCATCGGGTTGGATCTGGGCGATCGTTCCAGTTACTACCGGGTCTGCACGTGCGCAACAAAAACAAGAAAACCCCTTGACTCCGACCGGCCTTCTCATGGAAGGCAATTACACCAACTGACAATTGGCCGATTCGGGTCAATGCGTGGGATAGCGATGTTACCCTTTCGCCCCCCTTTCACCAGATCCCTGCACACCAATGAAGCGCGATGCCGGCTCAATACGTGCGCAGCCTTCCATTGCACATCCAATGACGATGCTCACAGGAGGTGAGATCAAACTTTGATTTACACGTGAGAGCGGAGTTTTCAATACGAATCGTGAAAGCCGTCGATACGCAAGGAGTACGGCATTCTACCCGCCATGTCCATCAAACGAGCTTATGTCGGTATGCCAACGCGTCGAAGCAGGTCGGCGAACCGGGAATCGGAACGAAGTGGGTCCCAAAGCGCCTCTACTTTGAGGTAAGCGAGACGATAGAATCGCTCCTCGTACGCCCTTTCTAACCAACTGAAGGCCTGATCTTTGTTTCCCAGTCCGGCGTATACCAGCGCAACGAAAAGGGCAGGTACAAAACTCTGCTTCGAAGTCGCGTTAAGTTGGTTGATCATCTGTAGGGCCTTCTTACGCTCGCCTAATCGAGCATACGAGTATCCAAGAAGCGCGAGCGACGTGGGGCAGTTTCGGCTCAGCGCGCAGTACTTTTCCAGCGCGGGCAAACCTTCTCGGTACATTTCTTGCGAGAGATACCCCTCGCCCAGCACCGCGTATGAAATGGCAAAATTCGCATCCATCTCCAGCGTGTCATGGGCTTGCTCAATTGCCCGGTCAAATCTCCTTGCAAGGTAAAGCTGTACCGCTAGGCTATGGCTGACAGCGGGGGACGCCGGATCGAGATCTAGGGCGCGTGTCGCCACCTCCAAGGCTTCCTCTGATTGTCCCAGAGAGCTGAGAAAGAAAGCATAGAACGTGTGACCTCTCGAATAGGCCGGGTTCAGGCCGATGGCTTGATCAAAGTGCTTTCCAGCGGCCGCCCAATCCCCATCGTACGTGAAGCTGACGTATCCGAGGGAAACGTGAGCTTCCGCGAGGTCCTTATCGATCTCCAACCCTTTCACAGCGGCGGTCCTCGCTTTCGGCATGGCCTCCCGCGGAGCCACTAGACTGAAAAACGACAAATAGGCGTAAGTGTCAGCCAGACCTGCGTAAGCCAGCGAATAACCTGGATCCTTGGCGAGAGCCCGCCGAAAATGCTCAACGGCTTTCTGCAATCCTTCTGGGCTCCGTTTGTTCCAGTGATAGCGTCCCTTCAGGTAAAGCCGATACGCTTCGGCGTCATCCGTGTGGCGTTTCGTCAGTCGCTGCTTCTCATCGCCGCTCAACCGCAGCCGCAACTTCTCAGAAATTTCTCTGGCAAGATCGTCTTGTAGGGCAAGAATGTCCTCCGTCGTACGGTTGTATTGACCACCCCATAACTGCGCACCCGTTACAACATCCATCAGTTCAGCCCGGACGATCAACGTACTCCCACGCTGCAGCATTCTGCCCGAGACCACGGCGCTGACATTCAGATCGTTCCCTGCTTTTTGAGGGTCGCTGTCCTTGCCCTTGTAGCGGAACACCGTGCTGCGTGCCATTACGCGCAGGTCCGAGATTTGGGAGAGATTGTTGATCAGCGATTCGGTGATGCCGTCGCTCAAGTATTCCGTGTCGGGATCGGCGCTGTCATCGGCAAAGGGCAGCACCGCTACCGATTCGATGGTCTCATGGTGGCACCCCGGGAGCGCTGCGTGGACCGGAGCTATAAACCGGTAGCCGCGACGCGCCACGGTCTCGACAAAGTAAGGGTTCTCAGCGGAGTCGCCTAATGCGTCTCGTACTCTCCGGATTGCGGCGTTCACACTATGGTCGAAGTCTACGAAGGTATCTGCTGGCCAGAGCCTGTTACGAAGCTCTTCCCGTGTAACCACATCGCCTGTATGCTCTGCAAGCACGCAGAGGACTTGGAAGGGTTGCTCTTGCAGCTTGAGCCTGACTCCATTCTTGCGCAACTCGCCTGCCCGGACATCTATCTCGAAGACTCCAAAACGAAGGACCTGCGGAAGGTGGGATGGAACGGACATCACGTCCTCGGCTCAGAGCAGTCTACACAGGGTTGAGCTGTGCCGTCACTTCACGCTGTAAGCCACACGTGTCAGGGGGTTTATCTCGTCATCGACATTTGACTCGTTCGTCATCGCGGGAGCATTGATGTAGCCGCTCGCGGGAAGCAGAGTCGGCGTCGCCATTGAGGTGACGCGTGAGCAGACAATTCGAAAGTTGCGCGGTGCTGTCGTTTCTTGCTGTGGCTTCTTTAAACCTCGCACAGAATCGACCTGTTTCAACATCCTTTGTTCCTCAGGTAACTGTCTCCGTTTACAACTACGCCGGTGTTTCCACAGAGATAATGGCCAGAGCAGAGACGGAGGCACGCAGGGTTTTCCTACGTGCCGGAGTCCATACGACTTGGCTCACGTGCCTTGTAAGGAAGGAAGTGGTGCCTCAAGACTGCCAGACGGTCGACGCCACACATCTAGTGCTGAAGATCCTTCCCCACGCCCTCAACGCGAAGGTGCGTGATCGCAGTGATGTGCTCGGGGCCGCGATTGTAGACGAAAGCGGATCTAGCTACTATGCGTACGTGTTCTATGAACGCGTTCAAGGATTAGCTAAAGAGCGGAGACTTGGATCTGCACTTCTAGCCAACGTAATCGTGCACGAACTCGGCCATCTCCTCCTGGAATCGAACTCCCATGCTGTCAGCGGAATCATGTCTGGACATTGGAGTGGTGAAGAACTGCGGAAGATTTCCGAAGGAAATATGTTCTTTCATGCCAGCGAATCAAGCGTCATACGTGATCGGCTGATCTCTAGCCAGGGGAGTGTTTTCTCTGAACAACTGGCGGCTTCTGATTGAATGCTAGTGCGGCGTCTGAGTGGCTCACGTTCTATCGAATCCTCTTGCTCGCCGCCCCCGGCACAGAGAAGTCGCCAAGCCCCGCGTCGTCCGGTCGTACCAACCACCCACGTCCAACTGGCCACTGTAACTTGTTACTTTGGTCATCTGTTCGCCTTCACCATCGTTCCGGCATAGTGGGACGTCCACATTTCACTTCCAAGGATGGTACCGATATGTTTCTCCCCCTTTCCAAGCTCTGGTCCGACGAGCAAGGTCAAGACATAGCCGAATACGCCGTGATGCTGGCGGTCATCCTGGTTCTGGTGGTTGGAACCGTCCGCTTGATCGGCTCCAACGCGAACACTGTCTTCTCACAAGCCTCCAGCTCGATGCAATAATTTCGCGCGCTCTTTTGCGGATGAATCGAAAACTCCGCGGGCCCACGGGCGGAATCGCGCTGCGTTCTCCGCGCGGCTCGAAAGCATGCCCCGTCCAAGCTCCGCTTGGACGGGGTCTTCTGTAGAAGTGCGCCCGTTCCCGCTTGATCTTATCTGTTGTTTGATTTCGTGATTCCTCCAGCCGCCCTTTTTCTGATCTTGTCATGCCGACGCGCAGCGCAGGCAGGAGGAACCTGCTTTTCTGCAGTGGCAGCCGTCGCCGGCCACGCTCCCCACCTTCCGCCGCCAGCGGAAATCCGGACACGAAACCCTAGATCGACTTGCACTCGCGCTTTACTACTAGTCCCGGCACCCTTTCGGAAAAACTCGCAAGGGGCTGATTCGCCAAACAGCACGACGGCCGAGTAGGCCCGGGGAATTTCACCCCGAGCCTCTCACGGAACCGGACTTAAACCTCTCAGCTTATCCGGCTCGCGCCACCCACCACAAGACTGCCGTCTTCCACCGAAATCGAGTTCCTCCGGTTGCCCCTTGACCCGGTTCAGTTCGGGTGACCTGCCCCCTTCGCTTCACAGGTATTACCCTGTTTCGACGCTACTACGGAGCAGTCCGCCCCTGGCGGGCGCCTCGGTACTTTCGGCCTCGCGGGGCTTCCGCTTGTGCCTTTTCCCTTATCATCGCCAGCCAGGTTCTCAAGTTCCGTACAGAAGCCCGGATTGGGTTCACGCCACCTCTATACCGGACATCGCATGGTCAGTAAGCAGGTTGCTCCCATGCTGCTCCCAGATCAGTCGGACCCTCAGGTTTTGATGTCGTCCTTGCATTTTCGATAAGTCTCCAGTGGTTCCCTTGCGTTCGTCTCCCCAATCCCTACATGACGTAATCTTAAGTCACGCCTTTTAACCATGACGTCCACCACCGCAGCTTTTGACGGAAGCAGCTCATGGCTGTTTGGAGCCCTCTCCTGCAAGACGACTCCGAAGGACCTACCTTCATCTTCCGCACAGCACGCGCCTTTCCGCGCTTCTTGAGACAACCCGACCGAATCAGTTCGAACCCGCATCGGGCAAACCTCTGAATGACCTCCGTCCGGCGACAAACCACTCAAGGAAGTCGTGACCCTCACCCAGAAAAAAGGGCCGCCGAAGCCGGCGGCCCTCTGTAAAGCACGAATTCTGACACTAAGACCTGGAACCCAACACCTAAAGCTAATCCCCCAACACCGGCTCACTCACCTCCGGAGCCGCTGGCGCTGGAGCAATCCCGCCATTATTCTTCAAAGCGTTCAGCGGAATAAAACAACCCTCCGAAGTCGGAGTCTTCTCTTTGAGAACGACCTCTCGATACAAAGCCGCCATGCGAACGTTGTACGCCGGATCATTTTTCTGCTTCTCATCGCGCGCCCGCAACTTCTCCTCGCGAGCGTTCTTGGCAATGCCCAGCTTGTCGAGATCGTGTTGCTCCTCGTTGGTGACGATTTCATCCTTCAACACCAGCGAGTGATCCACGTTATCGAGATTGACTTTCTTGCCGCCCGCGAAGATCTCATGCCGTCCATGCTCCTCATACCACTTGGTGAGCGTGGCCGTCATGTGCATCTTCTCGATGATATTGCGCCATCCCACGCCCGTGTTGTAGGCGCAGAACGAAATCTCGCCTTCCTGCGTGGCGTAAGGAATAATGCACTGCTCCGTCCGCCGGAAGTCGTAGTTGAACAGATCCTGGAACCACATCCCGGCGATGAACAGGAAGTTCCACCGGTCCTGCCGCCGCTTCATGACATCATCGATGGTCCGATCCGGTCCCACCTTCCCGTAATTCTTCCCGGTAGCATTGAAGTTCTTATCAAACTTCTTCAGCAGGTCCATCAACTTGAAATGCGTAGGCGACTGGAACGGATCGTAATTCTTCATCAAACAAAGAGCCATTCCTACAATAGTCAAAAACTTCCCGCGAGCCGCATCATTCACCTTGGCAATATCTTTAGCCAGCTGATCGCCCTTCAAGAAAGCAGTAACCGGCACCGCCTCCTTAGTCTCCTTATCAATCATCACAGCCATCCCCGTGCCGCAATTCGGATGGCAACCGCAGGAGAGTTGGCCCCAATCGTTGTTTTTGTCTTCTACGTGCATCAGGTCGGCCCAGTCGCTGAAGGTGCCCATGAAGCTGATGGGGAACCAGTCGCGACTTGGTTCGCCAAGGCCGGTTTGGGTTTTTACGTCGTGGGCTAGGTGGCTTAGCGTGTAGCGCTGGGCCTGACGGCGGTCGTCGGTTACGGCTTCGTCTCGGCCGGTGAAGCTTACTGGCTGGAAGCTCAGGAAGCCGATTTTTTTGGGGTTGTCTAACGCGAACTTAATGATTCTGCCTACTTGTTCGTTGTTGATGCCGTTGACGATCGTCACAACCGGAACGATTTCTACTCCGGCTTTGTGGAGGTTGTCGATGGCTTTCAGCTTTACGTCAAAGAGGTTGCCTACTTTGCGGTGCGCGTTGGCGGCGTTGCCGATGCCGTCGAATTGCAAGTACGCATAGCGCATGCCAGCTTCGGCGGCCTGTTGCGCGAACTCCAGACTCTTGGCGAACTCGATGCCATTGGTCGCGGCCTGCACGCTGTTGTAGCCGACTTTTCGCGCATAGCGCACGGCGTCGAGGAAGTAGGGCGAGAGCGTGGGCTCGCCGCCGGAGAACTGCACCGACATCTGGCGGCGCGGCTTGATGGTGATGGCGTTGTCGAGCATGGTCTTGATGTCGTCCCAGGTGAGTTCGTGGACGAAGCCGACCTGGTTGGCGTCCATGAAGCAGGGATCGCACATCATGTTGCAGCGATTGGTGAGGTCGATGGTCAGGACCGATCCGCGGCCGTACTTCACTGTGGATGAACCGTGGTGGTGGAGTTTCTCGTCGTTGTGCGCGAGGATGTCGCGGCCAGGGAAGACGACTTCCAGGTGGCGCGAGAATTCCGGGTCAATCGACATGACATCTTCGAAGTGACCGTGCTTGGGGCAATCCTTCACCATGAGGATCTTGCCGTCGCGCTCGATGATTTGCGCTTTGATCTCGCCGACTTTTTCGTTGAGCAGAATTTCGTGAGGCAATTCGCCGTCGAGGATCTGCTGGCGAATCTCAGGCACACACTTGGGGCATAGCGAGTCAGTGCTGCGCGGCCAGCCGAGGGGCGGCTTGGACTTTTCGTAGGACTTGAGCAGCGGCTTGTCCGACCACTTGGGCTTGGGAGACGGATTAGGCTTGATGCGGTTCAGGCGCTCGAACACCGCCCAGGCTCCGGTAGCGGCGACGGTTACGGCCTTTTCTACGTACTTTACGGGCTTATGCATCAGTTCTCTCCGTATTGTTTTAGGCTCTTCACTTCGGGCTCTGGGCTCTGGGCTTTGGGCTTTTGGCTCTGGGCTTTGGGTCCAGGCTTTCGGCTTTGGCCCGCGCTCTGTCCGACTCAAATTTTCCCTTGGTCCCTGGGTTCGAACCTTGGAGCTGACCGGGGCAAGCCCGGCCTACACTTTATCTTCAATATCTTAGGTAGGGTGGGGAGGGTTGACAGCTAGAAGGCAACGAAAGGGGCAAAATGGGGGTTTAGCGGGGGAATGGAGCATTGAGTGGGGGTGCTTCCAGGGAGGTAAATCTTTGAAAGGAAAGGGGCGAGTTGGGTCGAAAGCCCCGGCCATCTTGGGAGAGCTGGGCCGTCCGGTCAGCATCGTGGCTAGTTCGATCCTGTCTCCCTCTCCTTGCGGACCCGTTGTGCCTTCCATCTCTTCGCTCGCCGTACCTGAATGGAGCCTAACAGCGCGATGGTTTCGTCACTGTGGCAGCGCCTAATGCCGGTAGATTGATTTTGTCGCGACCTTTCAACAGCAGGGCAAGGCCTGTCCACACAACTACGCAGTGGATCAAGAACAATGCGGCAAGCCAACCCAGAACCAACGCTCACGCCATGACTCACGGAAAGCGGATAGTGCGAAGCCAAAGACGATGATCGTCAGAGTGATGCCCGCGATCCATTTTTGAGGCATATTAAGGTACCAGCCGATCCCTATGGCGGATAGTATCAACAATCCAAGTACTATAACTTCTTGGCGATCTTGGTTTGAAAGGGCGTAGCGCATTTTAATAACCGTAGTGAGTCCGGCACTCGTTGTATGTTTTCCAGGCTTCATGAAGGGCGAGTGCACCCTCCGGACGGGTGGCCCACACAACTCGAGGGGCACCCGCGTTATCCAATCAATACGGGTTGGGGCGGAGATATTGCCAGGCTTCGCGGTATTGCTCGAAGCGGGGGCGACGGACTCCGCCTTCGGGATAGAAGCGGAATGACAAGATGCGAGGATTTACCTGGGTCAGGGGTGGAGGAAGTGGGCCTTGACAGCGCTGTGACTCGCGCCATAATTCGGCGAGACAAGGCCTTGATCAGGTCCCGCTTTCGGACACAGAGGGCAGGTCGGAGTAAGTCAATGACGGATTCCATCAGTTTTAATGCCCGCGCGGTCTTCAGGTTTTCACCAGATCGAATCTACCGAGTGGAGTTGCGCAACGGCTGCCTCTATTTCTTACGCATCGGTGGGCAATTCGACACGGACCGGATTCGCGCGGGAACACCACCGGGGGCGGGGCTACTGCCCACCGTCATGATGCTGGCTGCGAGCAAGGCTATCTCTCACAAGAACGAAAAAGCGCAGCTGATCGCACGCGACCCGTCCAGAGATCCGGAAGAACTAGTCGGAATCCATCCGGATAACTTCCGGCTGCTTCCGTCGGAGATCAAACGGGCGACATTTCATCCCAAGAAATGGTTCCCGTCCCACGGACCTCATGTCGGTCGTTTAGTCATTGAACAACTCGATGGGAAGAGTCAGGAATATCAGTTTGAACAAGTGACGGACCTGCAGGCTGCAATTAAACATCTACCTGCACTGCCCGGTGACAAGGTGGACCAGCACATCCGCTGAGAGGCTCGTACCAGCTTGATTGTTTAAGGACACCAAGGTTCGTCGACACCGAGCCGACACGGTTGACTAGTCAACTTCTCCCACTCTCCGCAAAGTGCGCTGTAGGGTGGGGCACCTTCCCGAGACGGTTAACCGACCAGCGCCCCAACCCCGGCTTCCGATCCCAAAACATCGTGCCTCCCCGGCACCGGCTAGCGGGGAGTCGGGGGGCCAACGTTCCCTGAGTTGGTGGTCGATGCACCCGGTCAAGGGCTGAAGTACGGATTTCCGTCACCCCCTGGCTGCAATCCGGAAAGCGGAAAGGCCGATATTGGTTCCCTGCCCCCGACCAAGATTTCTGCATGACAATTGGACATAAATCGTTTTAATATTCCCGCGCACGGCTCGGGGAGAACAGAACGTCCGTATCTGTCAGTCGCAAAAGGGGGGGTCAGATGAGCACATCCGTTACGAGAATTCAGCAATACTGCCAACCACTGTTCACCGCCATCCTTATTATCACCATCTCACTGGTCCTGCCGGCTGGGTTGTTTGGGCAGGGATATTTTGGAACGGTAACGGGTGTGTTAACCGACAGCACGGGGGCGGTGCTGTCGCACGCCGACGTCGTGCTGACGGATCAGCAGAAGGGATTCACCTTCAAGACGACCAGTGATCACACCGGTACTTACCTATTCCGCTCGGTTCCGCCGGGGCTGTATTCGATCACGGCGGAGCTGTCGGGATTCGAGAAGACGGTGCGTCCGAACGTGAAAGTGGACGTCAATGACAACGTGACCGCGAACATTACTCTGAAGGTGGGCGCCTCGACCCAGACTGTGGAGGTGCAGGGAGTGGCGGTGGGAGTGGCCACTGAGGACGCCGAAACCGGACAGGTGGTCAATCGCCGATTCATCAACGATCTGCCGCTGATCAGCCGCAACGTTGTGGCATTGACTTCGTTAGCGCCGGGCGTCACTGAGATGGACGATCAGTGTGGACCTGATTGTACCGGCACGAACTTCGTCTCCAATGGCAGCCGCGGATCCACGGCCGACATTCTGGCCGATGGCGCTTCCGTCACGAACTCCGAACCCAATGGCGGTATCACTGCTGCGACGTATCTTCCGTCGCCAGAAGCGGTGGAGGAGTTCAAGGTACAACAGACGAACTTCAGCGCCGAATATGGTTTCTCCGGGGCGTCTGTGGTCAATATGATTACGCGCTCGGGAACCAACAGTTTTCATGGAAGTGTGTACGACTTCTTCCGCGACGACAGCCTGGACGCGAACGACTGGTTCGCCAATCGAAACGGTGATCCCATTCCACCGCTACGCCGAAACAATTACGGTTTTACCTTCGGCGGGCCGATCTTCAAGAACAAGACCTTCTTCTTCGTCGATTATGACGGCTTGCGCTCTTCGGGGCTGAGCACGGCTACCGCGGCTGTTCCCACGGATCTCATGCGAACGGGCGATTTTGGCGAGGTCTGTGCGGCTCAGGGGGGCGACTTCGATACGAACGGGAAATGTAGCGTGGACGCGGGTCAAATTTGGGACCCATATTCCGGAACTTTCAATGAAAACGCTGGGGGAGCCATACGCAGCACGTTCATTCCGTTTAACAACCTTGCGACCTACATCAGCCCGGGTAATCCGCATTTGCCGGCGAATCTTCAGCCGGCGCCTGGCGTTGCGGGGAATCTGATTGATCCGGTGGCGCAGAAGATGATGAGCCTGTTTCCGGAGCCCACTTCTACGGGAGACATTTACGACAACTGGTTTGGTTCTGGTTCAAACCGCAACTACAACGACCAGTTCGACGTCAAGATCGACCATCGCTTCAACCAAGACAACTTGATCTCCGGGAAGTTTGCGTATCAGTACAGTCACGGCAAGGGCCTGGACTGTTTCAAGAACTTCACGGATCCATGTGCAGCCGGTCCCGGTTGGACCAATGCCCATCTGTTTGCCACCAATTATGTTCACACCTTCAGTCCAACCCTGTTGATGAACTTGACTTTCGGATTCACTCGCGGGGTATGGCACATCGACGCCTACAACCCACACGGCACGGACGATCCTCTGGGCACACTGGGATTCCCCTCGTATCTGGACAGCAATGGATTCAAGGGCGTGCCGGCGATCTTTATCGATGAGTATCCGAGCGCCGGTTACACGAACATCGGTACCGATCCCTACGGCAATTACCGGCTGGGCCAGAACACAGGACAACTTGCAGCCACGCTCAACAAGGTGCACGGCCCACACGAAATCAAGTTCGGATTTGACGGCCGGATTCACCAGATCAACTACATTCAGACCAACGCCCCCAATGGATTCTTCAGCTTCAACCGCGATGGCTCTTATATGTGTCCGGGCGATAGGAATGGCCATACTACTGACGATCCCAACCTACCTGGCTGCGGCGGGGACTCCATGGCCAGCTTCATGATGGGGCAGTTTACGCAGGGCGATGCTGGGAATGGGAGTGGCTCCTACTACGAAATCCAGTTCCGGCCGGCCACCACAAATTACCAGTACGGCTTCTTCGCACAGGACAACTGGAAGGTCACTCCGAAGCTGACATTGAATCTGGGTCTGCGATATGACGTCACGTTGCCGCGTACAGATCGCTATGACCGCCAGAACTGGTTTGATGCGAATGTCACGAGCCCGTTGAACGGCGGTAATGTGACATACACCGATCCGGTCACTAAGCAGCCGGTTACTATCCCACTGCGTGGCGGCGAAGTTTTTGCCTCGTCGAGCCAACGTAAGAACTATGCGACTGACTGGCATGATTTTCAGCCACGCCTCGGCTTCGCTTATCAGTTCATCCCGAGGACGGTGCTGCGCGGAGGCTACGGCATCTACTACGGGCAATCGCGGTCGGGCGTCACGGGTGTCGTCCCATACGGAAGCCAAGGTTTCAATCAATTCACCGACGTGGTCACCACTTTCCAGAGCGATGGCGCCACTCCTTACCTGCACCTGAACAATCCGTTCCCCAACGGATTAATCCAGCCCGCAGGCAATTCGCTCGGCCTGATGAACGATGTTGGCTTCGGCGCGAATGGCCCGCTGCGCACCCCGGGTGCGAACCAGACACCCTACGAACAGAGCTGGAGCCTTGGGATCGAGCACGAAGTGCCCAGCAATATCGTGTTCAGCGTACACTATATCGGCAAGAAAGGAACCCACCTGCCTTTCACCGGTAGCCATCGGCGTAATTATCTGGGACCATGGGTGGAGAGTTTGCCCATCGATCCTCCCGACCCCAACAACCCCGATCCATGCCAAACCCTGACCGTGACCTGCCTCAATAGTTTCGTGGACAACCCCTTCTTCGGAGTCATCACCGACCCGAACAGCATCCTGTCGAACCAACAAGTTCAGTACCGCCGGCTGCTGGTTCCCTTTCCGCAATTCACCTCGGTTAGCACGGAACCTCAGCTCATCGCCAATTCGATCTATCACGCGTTGCAGTTGGTCGCCGAAAAGCGATACTCGAACGGGTTGCAGTTCCTTGCCAGCTACACCTGGTCGAAATCGATTGACGACTCCTCCAACGCAGATCAGAACGTAACCTGGCTGGGCAGCTTCGACAGCCTGCAGGATCCCAATAAACCCTTTCTGGAGCGGAGCCTCTCCACCTTCGATATCCCGCATGTGATTCAGCTCAGCTACAGCTACGATCTGCCGTTTGGGCACGGGCGGCCTTTCCTGGGGAACATGCCGCGCTGGGCGGAGTTGATCATCGGGGGATGGAAAACGAACGGCATCTGGCGCATCGCCGATGGACGTCCACTAAGTTTCTCCGTTGCCGACGGAAATCCGCTGCCCACCTATGGTGATCAGCGGCCTAACATTGTGGGGACACCGAGGCGCAATCATGGGTCGGGCTGGGTGGACAACTACTTTGCGGATAACAGCGTTTTCCAACGCCCGGGCGATTTCACGCTGGGCGATGCTCCGCGAGCGCTGGGCAGCGTCCGCAGCCCGTGGTCGTTCACCACGAATTTGTCTGTGGGGAAGCAGTTCTCGATACGCGAAGGGATGAACTTCGAATTTCGCATCGAGGCTCAGAATGCCTTCAATCACCCGGTGTTCGGCACGCCGAATACGTCAGTAGACGATGCAAACTTCGGAACGATCACCTACACCTCGGTTGGACCGCGCGAACTGCAACTGGGAATGAAGTTCAATTTTTAGCAGATTGTCTGGACCCCAGGTTAGCGTCCAAAAAACGGACGCGAACCTGGGGCAACCTCCGAAGCTTAAGTCTTAGATAGTTTCAGAATCAGGTGCTAGAGTCGATTCTTGCGCCGCTCCGCAGCTGGGGACCTTTCTCTTCTAGGCCCACGGCCGCGAAACATCCCTTCTAAGGGGAGCTGGAACGGGGCACTCCGATCACTCCTTCATCAGCCCGCCACTTTCCAGAGCTTCTTCAAGTCAAGGTCGTCCGGGTCAGTTGTGTCGCACGCAAAACGCAAGGTCCTTTGACTGCGTTCGGCTGACGCCTCACTTCGCTCACGATGACATTCCCAATGGGTCAATTGCGAATGGCACACCGCCTCACTTTCCACCGGTTGACAGTTTGCGTGAGTCTGTTCGTGACTCTGCGCGCTTGAGTGCGCTGTATAGTAATGAGCCTATGAGGAGACAGATTCTTCTGTTCGGCTGTTTGATGATCTCGGCTTTCGGCGCGGAGCAGAAGTCGACGCTGCAATTAATCGAACTGGCGAAGTCCAACGGAGCGGAGTTGCGGGCAGCGATCGGCGACAGCTTTGATGCCAAGGAATTAAAGGAGGGGATGGCTTGGGCGGGACATGGTCCGGATTTCTTTTTTGCGACGGAGGCCGCGTCGCAGCCGACATTGGTCATCGATGAAACTTCCATTCTGGCGATGCAGCATCTGGATCACTCTGATTTCTGGTATGCCACGGCGCGTATTGAGGAAGTGGGACATTTGCACTCGTTTCACTATCTGGTCGAGGGCAAGGCATTTGGGGGGCGGCTCGATCTTCCGGCGTTTGGACCTCTTTCCTATCTGCAGGCGGGAGTTCCATCGGGGACGCTCTCGGAGAAGATCATCCACACCAGCAAGATCTATGACGGGATGAAGAGTGAGTACTGGATTTATGTGCCGGCGCAATATGATCCGAAGATTCCCGCCGCGCTGATGGTGTTTCAGGATGGGGGCGGGTACATCGATCGCAATGGAAACAATCCGGCGCTGAATGTCATCGACAACCTGATCGCGCAGAAGAAGATTCCGGTTCTGATTGCGGTGTTTATCAATCCGGGGGACATCAGCGAGGCAGCGGGGACTCCTACTTATGCATTTGTGAAGGCGTATTCAGACAAGTGGAACCGCAGTCTGAAAGATTCGATGCGCAGCACACTGTACGACACGGTCAGCGATCGCTACGTGCGGTATTTGCGAGATGAGGTGCTGGCGGAGGTTGGGGCGAAATACAACCTTCGAAAAGATGGTTACAGCCGGGCGATCACAGGGTTGTCGTCAGGAGGGATTTGTTCGTTTAATGCAGCCTGGCAGATGCCGGATCAGTTCAGCCGGGTAATTTCGTGGATCGGGAGTTTTACGAGCATTCAATGGAAAGAGGATCCTCAGATTGCAGATGGGGGACAGGATTTTCCGGACAAGATTTCACGGGAGCCGAAGCGCAACATTCGCGTGTGGCTGCAGGATGGAGCCCAAGACCAGGAGAATCCGCGCTATGGGAGCTGGCCGTTCGCGAATTTGCGCATGGCGAATGCATTGAAGGCGCGCGAGTACGATTTTCATTTCAGCTTCGGCAAGGGGACGCACAATTCCGGACATGGGGCCGCGGAGTTTCCAGAGGAGATGATCTGGTTGTGGCGGGATTACGATGCGGAGAAGACGGAGCAGAATTACGAGATGGAGGCGGGAGAGAAGGGGAAGCCGTTGTTTCGAGTCGGCGTGGTGTATCGGGAGTAGTGCTGCGAAGGTGAACGACGCATGGGGGAGATTTGATTGCGAGGGAGTCCATGAGTGTCACTCAGAGAGAAAAGGCGGTACGCTTCCGCGCACTGCACGAAGGACCGGGCGTTTTCGTAATTCCGAACCCGTGGGATGTGGGTTCGGCGCGCATTCTGGCCGGGCTTGGCTTTGAGGCATTGGCAACCTCCAGCGCTGCGTCCGCGGCTGCGCTGGGCCGGAGAGATGGCGGGTTGACGCGCGACGAAGCACTGGCACACGCGCGCTTGATTGTTGGTGCCACGGATTTGCCGCTGTCGGCAGATCTGGAAAAGGGGTTTGGCGACGCACCGGAAGTGGTGGCGGAGACGATCCGGCGGGCGGCTGAGGCGGGATTGGTGGGATGCACCATTGAGGATACGACCGGAAGGCAGGAACGTCCTCTGTACGACATGGCGCTGGCGGTGGAGCGGATTGCTGCAGCGTCGGAAGCGGCACGGGCACTTCCATTGCCTTTTATGCTGACGGCGCGAGCGCACAATCTTCTCTTCGGTTCGCCGAATCTGGATGAGACCATCCGGCGGCTGCAGGCCTTCGAAAAAGTTGGAGCGGATGTCCTGTTCGCGCCTGGTCTACCTGATCTTGCTGCTGTGCGTGCGGTGTGTGCGGCGGTGTCGAAGCCGGTCAACTTCATGGTGGGGATCAAGGGGAAATCATTTTCAGTCGGCGAACTGGCGGCAGCCGGAGTCCGGCGTATTAGCCTTGCGACTTCACTGTATCGCGCGGCGATGAGCGGTTTCCTGGAGGCTGTGCGCGAAGTGAAGGAGATGGGCGGGTTCAGTTTTGTCGATCGGTCTGTGACGACGGCGGAGTTGATCAAGGTCATGGGGATTTGATGACTCATAGCAGGAACGGGTGGACTATGGCGCTCGACGGTTCGCTGGCGAGAGCGGCGGCTCGTGGCGATCGCCGGGGGACGCAAGGTCTTTCGACTTCGGTCGGCTGGCGCCTCCCTTCGCTCAAGATGACCGAGCGCGGGAGTAATCGGAATGGGTCGCTCCTTCGCTCAAGATGAGAGGGGCAACATTGATATCTAAGTTGGTATGTATTGTGCGCCTAGGAGGCAAAAGGATAACGCTGGCATCGGTGCCTCTGCGGGGCGTTCTGGATGCCAGCGGCTGTGTTCCAAGTAACCTGAAGTAAGAGTATGCGCTAAACGGACGACGTGCGCAGTGATGGACGACCTAGGTCGTGGTGATAGTCGCTGGGCCCTGAGAAGTGAGATGCCGGGCCGGACTTATAGTACGGCAGCCATGCTGGTGCCAGCGGCGGCAAAGACGTCGGCGGTGTCTTTTTCGGCGATGGGGATGAAGACTTTTACTACCTCGGGATCGAACTGAGTTCCACTGCTTTGGAGCAGGCGGGAGATCGCCTCGCGGTGCGGCAGGCCGGGACGGTAGCAGCGATTTGAGACCATGGCGTCGTAGGCGTCGATGACGGAGATGATTCTTGAAACCAAGGGGATGTCGGATCCTTTGAGTCCTGCGGGATAACCGGTGCCGTTGGTATTTTCGTGATGATGGAGGGCGTAGAGGCTGGCTTGTTCAAGGCCGGAGACGAGGCGCAGGATCGACCAGCTGTATTCGGGATGGCGATTGATGATGGCGCGCTCTTCGGCGGTGAGCTGGCTGGGCTTTCTCAGGATTGCGTCGGGCACGCCGATTTTGCCGATGTCGTGCAGCAGGGCAGCCACTTCGACCTGGTAGGAGAGATTTTCCGGAATGTTCATACCACGCGCTACCCGGACCGCCCACTCCGCCAGGCGGGTACTGTGGACGCCAGTGCTGATGTCCTTTAAGTCGAGCAGCTGATTGAAGGCACAGATCACGGATTTTCGAAGATCCAGCTGCTGCTCCTCGAGTTCCTTCACCCGCAGGAGAAGCTCGCTCACTTCGAATCCGGGATTTGTTGCGGCGGCCACTTATGCTCGACCTCGTTTGTCCTCTAAATGTGAACCATCTCGGTATGGAGCGAATAAGTATGAGCCAGGGGGAGGTGGCTCAGGGTTCTTACTGGAGGATCCGACACGCCAAGAGAGCTTGGTACGTATCGAGGCGCCCGTATCCCAGGTCGAGATCGCCGATGGGGTGGGCGACGGCGAGGCCCCAGGGAACGCTCGCGGGGCGGGTGCAGCCGCCGTTGGTGCCCAGCATCATGGCAGCCGCTCCGGCGACCAGCGGTGTGCTGAACGACGTTCCCCAACCGGCCGCGTACGTGTTCCACGGATAAGTGGTAACTACACCCTCTCCGGGGGCGGCCATCCAAACCGGGGGCGCGCCGTAGTTGGTGAACGTGGACTGGATATCCCAGTTAGAGGTCGAAGCAACATCGACCACGCCGGGTAACGCGGCTGGATAGACCGTCGTACGCTGTCCATCGTTTCCAGCGGAAGCTACCGAGACTACTCCCTTACTGTTCGCGTACTGAATGGCGCGAGCCAGTTCGGGTGAGTAGCTGGAAAAGTCGAAGCTCATGTTCATGACCTTGGCGCCGTGCTGCACAGCGTAGTAGATAGCACGAAGCACGTCAGAATCGTAGCCCGTGCCGTTTGCCCGGAATGCCTTAAGAGGCATGATCTTCGCCTGGGGCGCGACCAGGTGCACGACGCCGGCGGTCATGGTGCCGTGTCCGAAGGCAGCATAGTTGCTGCCGTCAAGCACCGCGACGGTGCGCTGATCAAGGACCGCAACGGTACGCTGGTTCACTTCGCCGGCCTGACCTGCACTATTGTCCGGGTTCGCGTTGACGTCGGCTCTCTCCGAACCGCCAGTCACGTTGCGGGTGAAGTCATAGCCGCTTACCAGGACGGACTTCAACACGGGATGGCTGGGGTCAACGCCGGTATCGATGACGGCCACGATGACCCCCGCACCCGCGGCATTGAAGGTCGAGTGCGTCTGGTTGGTACGGATCAGCTGATTGGCAGGCTGGTACACGTATCCATGCCACACCGTCGTGCCGTAGTAAGAAACTGGCTGCTTGTCCGTCAAGTAACTTGGCGTGCCATCAGCGTAGGCTTGTTGGGTGTTGACTAACTGATCGATTTCAACCGACAAAATGCCGGTCTGCAGATTCAAGCGGAGAATGCTGGTGATCGGGTTGAGAATGGCCGGGAAGGTGACCAGGAACAACTGGCCGTCGGGATCGCCCAAGCCGGTGACCACGTTGCAACCCGTCAGCAGACAACTCAATTTGATTCCGGGAAGTCCCAGGGAATCGCGTACGATGACGCGGGTCTGTGCCTGGGCAACCGGTGCGGCCACCGAGGCGACGAGCAGGATGCAGCAAGCCAGGAGGCCCATACGCTTGGGCTGAAAATACGCTTTCTGGTCGAACATAATCTTAATTCCCCCTAAACCAACGGGCCATCGCAGTTCGGGGGATTTCGGTGAGTCTAAAATGGGAACTCACCTTATAGCTACTTACGCCCGTAATCTCTAGTAGTAACTGACTTTCTTTGGTAACTAACCGATGGTGCCTTTCGTGTGACGAAGCTCGAGCAGCGGTCCCTGACGCGCGGGCACGGGCCGCCAATCGCTGGCCAGTGATTCCGCGTGTCACCGCTGTTTTTGGCATCGTCGGGTACATCATTTACTCCAAATTTCCCAACACAATCCGCAAGGTCTTACGTCCCTGGGTGATCACCGAGAGGCGGAGTTGATCGTGCGGGGGGAACTCCAATTGGAACTCGCCGCAATGGTTGGTCTCCGTCTTACTGACCATGCGTCCCTCATGCGTCCACAGTACGATGGCGGCGTTTCCCAGCCAGTCGAGGGGAGATTCCTTATCGAGCACTTGGCCGGAAGCGGAAATAAGATTGCGCTGATGATGGCGTTCGAAGCGCATATCGACGGTGAGGCCTTCGGCTTCGTAAACGACCTGGCGTGTGCTGGCGGAGCCACTGCGTAGACCCACCGGGAAAGGCTGGGCGGTGCTGTCGAAGAGTAACGTCGCGATCATCGGGCTTTCCGTTTCCTCCGCGTGCTTGAAGGTGAACTCCGTTTTCAAAAGGTGAACGAGGTTCTCCGGGGGACTGCACTCCTGTTCCCGGAGGCCGAAATTTACGATTCGTTGCCAGAATTCCAGGATGCTGTGACAGTCGCGGCACTGGGTGGCGAGGTGGCGCTCAAGTTCCTGTACCGTTCCGGATGCAGCGGTACCGCGCGCCAGGTCGACCCAGAATTCGTCTGAAAAATGCATCCTCATCCTCGGCCGTGTACACCTTGCCTTTCATGGGATAAGGGCGCGACGGCGGCGGAAAAATATAGGTCTGAGCGAAATAACTTACTACCCTCTTACCCCTTTCCTATCAATGAGAAAGGAGCCCAGTAATAAGGGTGTGGGTAAGCGGCGCGTAGCTCCAGCATGGTGGCCTGCATGGCTTCTGCCTTGGAGAGGCCGGCCTGCAGGCGGGTGTAGAAGGCGATCATGAATTCCTTGGTGCTCTGGTCGTGGACGTCCCACAGGCTGAGGACCAGCGACTGGGCGCCGGCTTGCAGCAGGCCGCGGACAAGACCCATCAGCTCATCACCGGCAGAGACCACATTTAGTCCGGTCGCGCAACCGCTCAACACGATCAGATCGGAGGGCAGTTGGAGATAGGAGAGGTCATACAGGCTGAGGTGCGAATTGCCCAAGCGGATGGAGGAGAACATGGGATTGTCCTGGCGGAAGTAGCCGTGAGTGGCGATGTGCACGATCCGGCTATGGCGTCCGTGAGTACGCAGGACTTCTTCGGTGGCGGCTTCGCCGAGGAAGAGCGTGGAGTCGGGAAGAATGCGGCTCAGGGCCTCCGCTTCCGCACGGATCAATGGGGCCTGGGTATCGGGGACACCGAGGATCAACGAACCGCCCGAAGCTAGCCCTGGCTTGGCCTGGCAGAGTGCATAGATGCTGGCGCTGGGAGCATAGGAAACAGAGTGCTGCTCGACTAGATAGGAGCCGCCGTCATGGAGTGCGTGAAACGGGACGTAGTGCAAGAGTCCGTGCGGAACGAACACCAAGTGTTGGGAGTCGAGCACATGGCGAATGGGTGCCAGTAGTTCCTGGTAGAGGCTCTTGAGATGCGCCTCGGTCGAGACCAGCAGCGAGTCATTGAAGGTCGCCAGGTATTGCGGGTTCAGGCGAAACTTCGACATCTGAAACTGCAGCAGCTGAAGCAATTTTTGAATTCGGGAATGGACGGTAACCGGGACCATGTGGAGCTGATCCCGAGTGAGGACGCAGGCGAGGGTTCTGTCTTGAATGCGGAAGTACTCGACCAGCGTGGTATCGCCAGGCAGTGCGGCGCGGATTTGTTCGAGCGAAATGGTCGAGGCGATCAAGCCGGCTTCGTGAGCTTCTGCAGCCGTTGCATCCTTGACTGCGCGCAGCAGGTCGGCTTCGCGGGCTCGGGCTTGCTGCTCGAGTTGGTGGATGCGTTCGTGAGAGCGCTCTTCAGGACGCAGCTGTTCACGTTCGATCAGGTTGTAATACCAGTTCAGTTCCTCGCGGAGATTGCGGATCGATCGCACCAGGTCGCTCTGACCCGAGTCGGCGGGGGCGGGAACGTGCACGGACTGCATCAGCAGATCCATCAGGGCGCGGGATTTCGCCTGTTCGATGTATCCGAAAGCCTCCTCGTAGCCGTTGGGGCGGCGGAGACAGAGGTCGACAAGGTTTTCGTAGACTTCGAGTTTGTTCTGGAAGAAAGCGATTTTCAGCTCCTCGCCGCGCAGCTTGCCGCGGACGTGTTCCACGGCTTCGCGGGCGCGGCGATAGGACTCATAGGCCGGGTCGGGCCGGGAACTGGCGCGCTCGATTTCGCCCATCAGGAACTCGGCTTGATAGAGCAAGAGAGGCGAGTCGATCTTTTCCAGGATGCCCCGAGCCGCGCGGCAGTGGCGTTCGGCGGCGGGAAGGTCGTTCATGCGCAGGGAGACTCGGGCCAGAAGCAATTCGGCGAGTACAGCCTTGCCTTGCATGGGCGAGGCACGGAAATAGTCGAGCGCGGCTGCGCACAGGCGTTGGGCTTCGAAGAGGCGGCCTTCGTTAAACAGAACGAGTGCTTCGTAAAGGTCGATTAACGAAGCCCAGACATCGTTGTGATCGCGCACAAACATCTCTTTGGCTTGCGCGAAAAGTTTGACGGCTTCGAAAGCCTGGCCGGTGCGACTGGCTGCGATGGCGGAAAAGGCGAGCGCTTTCGCGGCTTCGTAGCCGAAGCCGAGGTCGAGAAAGGCCTGGTGGGCGGCGCGACCGAGGTCACGAGCGTCAGTGTTCAGGTTGAGTTCGAGATAGATTTCCGATAAGTCGAGATTGCAAAGCGCTTGCTGGTAGGCGTCGTCTGCTTTGGCGGCACTGACGGCCGCATCGCGAAGCATCTGGACGGCGCGCCCCAGTTCCCCACGCAGATAGTACAGGTACGCGATGTTGTAATCGGCGTAGGCAACCAGGATGGGCATGCCCTTCTGCTCGCAATGCTGGCGGGCGACGCGATGGAGTTCGAGGGCACGGGGGAAATCATTCAGGCTGATGTAACAGAGGGACAGGTTGCTGAGCACGGCGGCCAGGCCTTCGGCGTCGTCATGCTGGAGAAGTTCGTCGTAGGAGCGCTGGTAGAACTCGACTGCCTCGGTGAAACGATCCTGGCGGTGGTAGATGTTGCCGATGTTGATGTCGAGACGCGCCAGGCGGCGCTTGTTGCCTTGCCGCTCGAAGATTTTGCGGGCTCGTTCACCGGAGGACAGAGCGTCGTCGAAGCGGCCCAGCAGCAGTAGCGGTTGGATGGAGCTGCTGAGGGTGCGGGCTAGTTCGGCATCGTTGCCAACCTGTTCGAATAGCGCCACTGCTCTTTGATGGAACTGCACGGCTTCGGCGTGATGATCGAGTGCGTAGAGGGCGTTGGCTTTGGCGCGCAGGCTCAGGGCTAGGGCGGTCGGGTCTCCGATGGCTTCGGCGGCGTCGATTGCGGCTTGCGCAGACCGATCGGCTTGATGGGTATCGATGCGAACTTCCTGCCAAACTCGTTCGGTAAGGATCCGGACGATGTCGTTCCAGTCGGCGAGAGCATGTTGCTGGACTAGCTGTTGGCGGGCGGGAGTACCGTCGAGCGCGAGCAACTTCTCGATGAGGGCGTCGGCTTCGGTTTTGCGCGCGGCTTGAACGGACATTGGTGGTTCTCAATTCTCGGATTTGGCGTGCGGCTTTCGGCTCTCAGCGATCAGCTTTCGGCCTTCAGCGGTCATTGGGCTGCTGCTTTCGATTGGGTGCGGATGTAGAGTTCGTCGGCGTTCCAGAGGGTGCAGGGGTCCAGGACGGCGGGATGGAAGTTGCCGACGCGGCCATCGGCTGCGGCCAGGACGTGTGGGGTTGCGAGGAAAATGAATGGCACGTTTTCTGCAATCAGTTGCTGGACGCGGTCGTATAGCTGCTTTCTCTTTGTGTAGTCGAGCGTGATCATCTGTTGTTGCATCTTCTCGTCGATCTCACGCTCCCATGCGGTGGCAGGTTGCGTTTCGTTCAAGTGCCACAAGTGCGAGGTGCCCTGGCTGGTCCACACATTCATCTCCGGGTTTGGATCGGCGTCGCCGCCACCCAGGCCCATGATGGCGGCTTCGTAGTCAAAGCTTTGAAACACGCGGTCGACAAGGGCGCGGAATTCGAGGGGAACGACGTGCACTTGCATGCCCAGATGGCTGAGGTCGTCCTGGAGCAACGTGGCCATCTTCATGCGCTGCGTGTTAGAGGAACTGGTGACGATGGAAAACTCAACGGGCGCGCCGGAGGAATCGAGGAGTTGGCCCGATGAATTCCAGGAAAAGCCGGCGGACTTGAGGAGATCGCGTGCGGCGGCCAGAGAGGGCTGGGGATGTGGCAGGAGAGTGTTGACCCAGAGCTTGTTTCCGGGACCAACATTTCCCCACAAAGGCGTGCCACGGGTTCCGTAAACCAGGCGGACGATGGCGTCGCGGTCGATAGCGGCGGAAACGGCCTGCCGAAATTTCAGATCACGAAACCATTTTTGCTTGCGCGCAATGGCATCGAGTTTTTTCCAGGTCAGATCGTTCTGATTGAAGACCACGAAGTTGTATTCCAGGCCGGGGCCGAGATCGGCCAACTGAGCGCGGGTTCGATTGCGCTCGCGGTTCAGCAGGTTGTAGTTCTCTGAACTCAGGCGGCTGATCAGGTTGGTGGCGCCGGCTTCGAAGCGCATCACCTGGGCATCTTCGGTGCCGACGAAGAGGAAAGTAAGTTCGTCGAGGTAGGGGAGGCGTTCGTTGCGGCTGTCGACCTTCCAGTAGTAGGGATTGCGTTCCAGCACGACGCGCTCGCCCGGGACATATTGTTTCAAGCGGAACGAACCCAGGCCGGCAAGCTCAGCCGCGGACGCGTTCAAGGACCAGGCCTGGACAAAGGTGCCTTGGCGGTACGAAGTCTCCAGTAGATGCCTGGGCAGCATGGCGAGGCCGTCGAACAGCCTTTCGGCAGCGGCATAGGGTCGCGGCAGACTGAAGCGCACAGTGTACTGATCAACTTTTGTGACGGTGAGCGGCTTGCCGTCGATGATGAGCAGGTCACGTTGAGGTGAGTCGACCTTCTCGTCCATGTAGACGGCGAAAGAGAACAGGACATCGTCGGCGTCGAAAGGATGTCCGTCAGAGAATCGGATGCCTTTGCGGAGTTGCAGGGTGAAGACACGGCCGTTGGGCGAGATTTTCCAGGACTTGGCGAGCGCGGGCTCGGTTTGCTGAGTGGCGCGGTTGATTTCGATGAGGTCGGCCATCATGCGGCCGATGACCTCGCGCGAGACCGCGTCGGTCGCGATGACAGGGTTGAACGTCTTCGGCTCGGCTCGACCGCCGATGGTGAGTTGACCGCCGTAGTGGCCGGAGACGTTGGCGGCTCGCAAGAGTTCTTCGCCGGGATTGGGTTTTTCCGGAGCCGGAGCCGGCCCCGCAGCCAGGCAGTTCCCTGCCAGCAGACAGACGAGTAGGGCTAGGTTCGTGATAGCTTTCATGACATCCCTATCCCCACAGAACGAGTTTTAATGGCGAGGAAGAATCGCGAGTCGCGCGTTCGGCGGCCGCTCAGGGGCCCGCCGAAATCAAGCGCCACACTTCTCTACTCCCACGCTTCTAGCTTGTAGGAAATTCTAACCGCGATTGCAGGGCATCGGCGAGTAGAGCGTAGATTACCGAGGTAATGACGAGCGCTGCGGCGGGGGCCCACAACCAGGCGTAGGACACCAGCACGCTGTATTGTTGCAGCGCGCTGAGCATGTTGCCCCAGCTGGCGACCGGCTCGTTGACTCCCAGTCCGAAGAAGGTGAGCGTCACTTCGGCGGCGATGTAACGGGGGATCAGCAGAGCGGCCTGAGTCAACAACACTCCTATGACCTCGGGCACGATGTGGCGGCAGAGGATGTAGAAGTCGGAGGCGCCAAAGCTGCGCGCGGCCAGAACGTAGTTGCGGGTACGGGCGCCGAGAACGATGCCTCGCACCAAGCGTGCCGGTCGGGCCCATCCGATAAGTCCGATCACGCAGGTCAGCAGGAAGAATGTGCGGACGGGGCTTACGTGAAGCGGGAGGAAGGCTCTCACGCCCAGCAGGAAGTAAAGCCACGGGAGGCATAGAAAGAGTTCTGTTCCAGCCATCAGGGATTGATCCGTCCAGGCGCCGTAGAATCCGGCGACCATGCCGAAGAGCGCGCCGGCCAGCAGGGCGATCAGGGTAGCGGTGATTCCAGCTGCTACGGAGATTTGTCCACCATAGATCACGCGGGAAAGTTCGTCACGGCCGAAGGCGTCGGTACCGAACAGGGCGAGGGTGCCGGGCTGATCGACTCCGAAGAGATGCCAGTTGCTCGTGAAAACTCCGAGGAGCTTGTAGGAGGAGCCTTGCGTCAGTATGCGAACGCGATAGGGTCGAGTTTGGTCTTCGACATGGCCATCTTCTCCCATCGTCCAGCGGTAGACAAAGGGGCGCACATGCCAACCGGTGGAGTCGTGGAAGTGAAGGCGGGTCGGCGGTGCGTAGGGCAGTTCGCGATTCTGCGCAACAGGATCGTAAGGAGCCACGAAGCCGGCGAACACGAGTGCGAGGTGCAATGCTACGAGTGCAGCGAGCAGCACGGTGGTTTTAGTGCGCATCGAGGGCTCCGGTTCGGATGCGCGGATCGGTTGCCAGCAACAGGATGTCGGCGATGAGGTTGCCACCAATCATGAAGATGGCCGAGAGCATGAGACCACCAATCACCAGGTAAAAGTCGCGAGAGAGAGTGGCTTCGAGAATCAGAGGGCCAAGGCCGGGCCATCCGCAGATTACTTCGATGAGGAGGGAGCCACTGACCAGGCCGGCTAAGGAAAATCCGAAGAGCGAAATTGCCGGACTGGCTGCGGCCGGAAACACATGGCGGAACAGCACGCGGGATGGGCGGATTCCGAAGCTGCGGGCCGCCTGCACAAAGGGCGTGCCTAAAATCTCGCGGACGCTGGCGCGAACATGGCGAATGATGATGGCGCTTTCCACCAGGACCAGGATGATCACAGGGAGCAGCATGCGGGCGGCAAGGCCGGGGAGGCGCGACCACAGTGAACTCGTTTCACTGTTCAAGGGAGCGGCGGAAAGAGGGAGCAAACGCCAACGCACCACCAATGCCAGCAGGGCTACGGCGATGACGACTTCGGGGATGGAGATCACGAACGAACTCGCAACGCTGACTGTATGGTCGAGCACTCGTCCCCGGCGTGTGGCCATCCAGACGCCCAGGGGAATCGAGATCAGCCAGGTAACCCACATGGCGGTGGTGGTCAGGACGAGCGTGTTTTTGGCTCTACTCCAGACAAGGGGTGCGACCGGAGTGTTGTAGGCGATCGAGTATCCGAGATCGGCGTGGGCGGCCGATTGCACCCACCGCGCATACCGAACCACCAAGGGTTGATCCAATCCGTAGCGCGAACGGAGAACGGAAATGGTCTCGGGTGAGACCTGGGGGTTCAGGCGCATTTCATCGAAGAAGCTGCCGGGAGCCAAGTCAGCAAAGAGGAAGCAGAGGAGGGACACTCCGGCCAACAGCAGGATGGCGCGGATCAGGGTGCGGCCGAGGTATCTCATGCGGAGGCTCCGGTGCGTCGGAAGAATTGCGACGCCGCGGCGTTGGCGGAGGTCACGAGCTTTTTCGTTTCATCGTGCTCGGGATCGGCGAGCACCTGCGGAGTAGTTCCCTGCTCTACGATCCGGCCGTGCGACATCACGGCGATGGTATCGGCCATGCCTCCGACCAGCATCAGGTCGTGCGAGATCAGCAGGTAGGAAAGTGCGTGCGCTGCCTGCAGGTCGAGCAGCAGGTTGGCAATCTGGGCCTGGATCGAAAGATCGAGGCCGGTAAAGGCTTCATCGAGGACCAGGAGTTTGGGCCTAGTGGTGAGAGCGCGGGCGATGGCGAGGCGCTGGCGCTGGCCTCCGCTGAAATCCATCACCGATCGCGCCAGCCAGTCCGGCGAGAGACCGACTTCCCGCATGACAGACTCGGTGATGCTGCTGATATGGGAGCGATCTTTGCCCTGGATGCGCAGTGGCTCGGCGATGGCTTCGGCGGCTAAAAAGCGAGGATTGATGGAGGTGATCGCGTCCTGAAAGATGATTTGGATGTTCGGGCGGATGGCGGCGAGATCGCGGCGGCGGAGTCGAGCGATATCCACTCCATTGAGCCAGATGTGGCCGGTGTCGGGACGTTCCAGGCGAGTAATGCAGCGGGCAACGGTGGACTTGCCGGATCCGGAAGAGCCGACCAGGGCTAGAGTCCGTCCGGCTTGAATCTCAAGATCAATGTCACTCGCAGCATTTGCGCGCGCGCGTCGCAGCCAGCGTCCGGGAGCGACATATGATTTGGAGAGTTTTTCCACCCGCAGCAGCTGCTGCGCGTCTTCACGAGTTGTCAGCGTATCCACCATATTTAAAGCAGCTCACGAACCGGGCGGGTTCCGGACTCCGTGGCCTGGGTTGCAAAATCACCTTCGATCTTCGGAAAACGCAGCCTGGCACCGGGGACGGCTATCAGGGAGGAGTGCGCGAGTTGGAGGAGGGCTTTTGTGTAGGGGTGGCGGGGACGCGCAAACATTTCCTGGCGGGCGCCCACTTCGATGATGCGGCCGGCGAACATCAAGGCGACCCGGTCCGCGAGTTCTGCAATCAGGGTGAGATCGTGGCTGATCAGCAGGATGGCGGTGCCGTGTTTTTGCTGCATCTTCGAAAGAAGATGAACGATCTCCGCTCGCAGCGGACCATCGAGTTTGCTGGTGGGTTCATCGGCGATCAGAACGGCCGGGTCGCAGGCAATGGCCTGGGCAATCACGATGCGTTGGCGCTGGCCTCCGCTGAGCTGATGAGGATACGCGTGAGCGATTCTTGTGGGCTCGGCAAAACCCACTTCCTCCAGCAGGTCGAAAACGCGGTGGCGGCGTTGCTTCGCTGTCAGCGGCAGGTGAGCACGCAGGACTTCTGCAATCTGGTCTCCTACTTTCATCACGGGATTGAGGGAGAGAGCGGGCTCCTGGGGAATCATGGAGATTGCGCGGCCGCGGATTGCGCGTAGTTCGAGTTCCAAGAGTTGGAGCAGGTTGCGATCGTGAAACAGGATCTGGCCAGCCTGGAGTTGCGCGTGCAGTGGAAGCAGTCCTAAGACGGTATTGGCCAGCGTGCTTTTGCCGCAGCCGGATTCGCCGAGAATGCCGAGGACTTCGCCGCGGCGAAGGTCGAAAGAAACATCATCCAGAGCGTGGATCGGCTCGCCCATGAGCTGAGCGTAGGCGACGCTCAGGCCTTGAATGCGTAGCAGGTTGTCGGTTGAACGGTCCACGCGCAGCTCACCCCAGTGCCAAGTTTTACGCAAGTTTGATGAAGGGACAATCGTTCGGTGGGGAGCGAAGGTATTGGGACTTTTGGTTGGGGCTCGGGACTGTGGGGGGCGGACAGACGAGGGGCGTCTGTCCCTATGCGGGTCGGGGATCGGCAAACGGACACGGAACATCCGCACCAGTTTTAGTCTTCGAAATCCCACCCTAGTCTTTCCCAAAGGACGGGAAAGACTAAGGGTTGGTACCCAACGCACGCAGGGTCTTATATTCGGATTGGAGGGGGACTATCATCCTTATATCGAAACATCCTTCATTGGAGAGTCCTCGTGGCTGCGATTCATCTTTCGGTCAATGGAAGGTCTTACACCGTCGAAGCTGAGCCACAGACCAGCCTTCTTACCGTGCTGCGCGAACACCTTGATCTGACAGGAACGAAGTATGGGTGCGGCGAGGGGCAATGTGGCGCGTGCACGGTCCTAGTCGACGGGCGGGCGCAGCGTTCTTGCGTGACTCGGGCGGCGACGGTTGGGCAGAAGCAGATCACTACCGTTGAAGGTCTGGCGAAGGGTGATCAGCTGCATCCTTTGCAGCAGGCATTTCTGGACGAAGGCGCGATGCAATGTGCGTACTGTACTTCAGGAATGATTATGTCGGGAGTGGCGCTGTTGGAGCGCAAGTCCCATCCGACGACGGGCGAGATCGTGGAGTTCATGGACGGTAATATCTGCCGTTGCGGAACCTATTCACGAATCATCCGGGCCATTCAGAGAGCTGCGGACGCGCACGGCGAGGCGGGAGCGGCAAAGGCGGTGGGGCAATGAGCGAACTGCGAGACCTTCGCGTGCCGGTCGAAACCGAGCGCTATGAGCTGAGTTCTGGACCCTCCTATGTGTTCGATGTGGATCGGAGGGAGTTTTTCAAATTCTTCGGCGCCGGCCTGCTGCTGGTTTCGGTACTGAAATCAAATTCGTGGACGCAGGAATCAGGAGCAGCCCGGGCGCGAAGGGGCGATTCCCTTCCCCAGGAGATCAGTGCTTGGCTGCACATTGGGGAGAACGGGACGGTAACGGTCTACACCGGAAAAGTAGAGGTGGGGCAAAACATCCGCACCTCCCTGACCCAAGCAGTTGCGGAAGAGCTGCACTTCCCTCCTGAAAAAATCGTGATGGTGATGGGTGACACGCAACTGACGCCCTTCGACATGGGAACGTTTGGAAGCCGTACGACACCTACCATGAATTTGCAGCTCCGCAAGGCGGCGTCTGCGGCCCGCGAGGCACTCATCGATCTCGCGGCTGCGCTATGGCAGACGGATCGACAGAAGCTGACCACCGCCGATGGCAAGGTAGTGGATTCCGGGAGCCATCGGTCGGTCGAGTACGCGGCGCTGGTCAAGGGACAGCAGCTGACTCAAGGCTTACCGGCCGACGATCCCATGGTGCCGACCGCGAACTGGACGCAACTCGGGCGGTCGGCACCGAAGGTCGATGGACGTGATTTTGTAACTGGCAAGCATCGCTATCCGTCGGACCAGACATTGCCGGAAATGTGGTACGGGAAGGTACTCCGGCCGCCTTCGTTTGGGGCAACCCTGGTTTCGGTGGATTTGAAGAAAGCTGAGGAAATGCGTGCGGCGGCGGTGCGGGATGGGACCTTTGTTGGGGTTGCCGCGCCAACTTCCCAGCAGGCGACTGCAGCTCTGGCGGCCATTCATGCAGAGTGGAAGACGGAACCGCAGCCTTCCAGCCAAGAGCTTTTTGGCATCTTGAAAAAGACTCCTACCGCGGGAACGGATGTCACCGGAGACGGCGATCGCTTTGAGATTGGCAATGTGGATCAGGGTCTGGCTTCGGCGGCGCATCGTCTGCAACAGAGCTATACCGTCTCTTACATTGCGCATGTTCCGCTTGAGCCGCGTGCAGCGGTGGCGAAGTGGGAGGGAGACCAACTGACGGTGTGGACCGGCACGCAAAGGCCCTTTGGAGTGCGTGGCGAACTGGCAGAAGCGTTTCGGATTTCTGAGGATCGGGTGCGGGTGCTGATGCCAGATACCGGTTCGGGCTATGGGGGCAAGCACACGGGGGAAACGGCCATTGAGGCTGCCCGATTGGCGCGCGCGGCGAAGCGTCCCGTCAAAGTGGTGTGGAGCCGGGAGGAAGAGTTCACCTGGGCGTACTTTCGTCCCGCGGGAGTGATTGACGTAGTAAGCGGAGTAAGCGAGGACGGCACGATCGCGGCATGGGAGTTCCACAACTTCAATTCCGGATCAGCGGGGATTCGGACCTTCTACCAGATTCCGAATCAGCGAATTGTTTTTCATCCCGCACGTTCACCCTTGCGACAGGGATCGTACCGGGCGCTGGCGGCCACGGCCAATCATTTTGCGCGCGAGTCGCACATGGACGAGATCGCACATTCCCTAAAGATGGACCCGCTCGAGTTTCGCCGGAAGAACCTGAAGAACGAGAGGCTGCGCGCGGTATTCGAGGCGGCAGCGGATAAGTTCGGATGGGCCAAACGGCAATCCGGGCCGGGGCAC
>UEXW01000256.1_pt1 | contig 36746 bp, 28 predicted proteins | sample 4301151 | NCBI WGS metagenome assembly UEXW01 (sample SAMEA4773176, study PRJEB27434) | metagenome | biome: 2259; feature: agricultural soil; material: soil | place: USA | collected 2014-09 | depth 0.25 m | reverse complement strand
TCATGAACCGCCGGATGCGGAACCGCACGTCCGGTGGTGTGGGAGGACGGCGGGAGTAATCCCGCCTCCTACCCGATCTGCCCGCGTCGGGTCGTGTTTGTGTCTTTCCCGTGGCTTGTCGCCCATGATCGGCGAACACGACTGCTCGGAAGTATTAGCGTTTGCCCCTCGCGGAAGCCCGTGGTAACATCCGCCGCATCTTTATGGGGGAGTCCGTACAAATCCGAGAGCTTGTCATGCCCGACGCGGATTCTGCGGATACCCCGCGGCACTCGGCGGTGGTTCGCATCACACACTGGATCACCGCGATTAGCGTCTTTGTTTTACTTTTGAGCGGGATCGCTATCCTCCTTGCTCACCCGCGTCTCTATTGGGGCGAGACTGGTGCGAGAGAAGGCCCTTCCCTGATCGATTTGCCGTTGCCGTTCGTACTGGATGTGCCGATTCGCGGGCCAGGCCGCTACCTGCACTTCACATTCGCCTGGGTATGCGTCCTGACTGGATTGTTTTATGGCGTCTACGGTTTTTTCAGCCGGCACTTCCGCAAGAACCTGCTGCCCACAAAAGCGAGCTTCTCCTGGACTTCAATCTCTTCGCATTTGCGGTTCCGTCAGCCTGCGGATGAGGATGCGCTTGCTTACAATGTCGTTCAGCGGTTGGTGTACCTCGGCGTGGTGTTCGTGCTGTTTCCGTTGATCATCTGGACGGGTCTCGGCATGTCTCCGGCCGTCACCTCAGTTTTTCCGTGGCTGGCAACTGCGTTCGGCGGCCAGCAATCGGCACGCACGATTCATTTTTTCGTCACCGTCGCAATTGTCCTCTTTGTTTCGGTCCATGTTGTCATGGTGATTCGCGCTGGGTTTATCTCGCGGACCCGGACCATGATCACGGGTCGCACTGCTAGCAGGAGTCGCGCTCATGAGTGAACTACTCACACGCCGCAAACTGATCACGACCGGACTGGCAGCAGCTGCAAGCGCATCAGGTCTGGGAGTTGCCGCGCACCTTGCCAACCGCTACGGTCTGATTCCGCCCGACCATAGCGGCATCTACGGTGTGGGAGAAACTCTCACGTACGCAGCTCATCGTATCTTGACGTCCGGCCATTCACTCGCACGCGAATTCGACCGCAGCCAGATCTCCAAGGTAATTCCTGTCAACGGCAAGCGGCCTGAGGTCGATACGTACCAGCGGTTGCTGGCGGGCGGCTTTGCGGACTGGAGACTTACGATTGATGGCCTGGTCGATCGCAAAAGTTCTTTTTCTCTCGCGGACATAAAGCGCTTTCCCTCACACACTCAGATCACGCATCAGGCCTGCGAAGAGGGGTGGTCGTTCATTGCGGAGTGGACGGGCGCTCGGCTCTCGGATGTGTTGAATGCTGCCGGAGTGTTGCCGCAGGCGAAATGGGTTTTCTTTTTCACCTTCGACCGTTGGTGGGACAGCCTCGACGTACCGGATGCGCTGCATCCGCAAACATTTCTCGCTTATGGCATGAACGGCCAAGAGCTTCCAACAGACCACGGCGCGCCGGTCCGCCTGCGCGTCGCACGCCAACTTGGATATAAGAGCTTGAAGTATCTCTCCCGCATCACGGTCACAGACACGATGAAAGGTATCGGCGACGGCCTTGGCTCTGGCTCTCCCTCGGCGGGGTATTCCTGGTACGCCGGCATCTGAGGGATTTTTCCGACGGGTCTAGGTTTCCCTGATCGAACAGCTGGCTTGCTTGGCTCCAACAGCCGTACGTAGGTTCTGCTTACTCGATTGGACGGGACGATCGATCAAGGTGGAGCTTCGCGTGGATGAGCTAGATTTCTCCGGGCTCGTCAGGATCTGGTTCTCTTAGGGGGACGTGAGGATTTTCCGGACCTTCGGGGGGCGGTTCCTTCACCGGGGGCGGCATCGGTTCTGCCGGAGTGCGTAAATTCTTGAGGTACTCCATAGTTATGGGAAGGAACCGCCTGCCGGCTTTTACATCCTGGTCATCGTAAAGGTGCCGTTGCCGTTGCAGCCCGAGCTGCCGGCGAGAATCCATGTGCCGGTGATTGTGTTTCCGCTCACTGTGCCGGTGAGGGTCAGGCTGTTTCCACCGGGCGATCCGGAGAGAATGCTCATTCCGAACTGGCCGGAGACGTTCCCATTGAAGTTTCCGCTGAGCGCGAACGTCCCGCTTTCCGTTTCACCGGTAACGAAGCAGGGCGAGTTGGAGGAAAAGTGAAAATTCTTAATGGTCACGGTACCGCTGTTGCCCGTGCCTTGCAGCGAGGTCGTGAAGGCGAACACCTGAGCCCCGCTGGTGTCGGTCACGGTAGCGGTCCAGTTGCCGTTGATGTTGCCGGATTTTTGGTCGGAACCGCAGCCGGCTAGAGTTAGTCCCAATCCCAGCAACAGAACGAATGCGAGTGATTTCATTGGATGGTTGGCTCCTTAGCGAATTTGTGTGTCGGGATGGGTTATATGAGAGATGCGGATTTAGGGGTTAAGGCTGTAAGGGGAAATATGTAGCAGGGAGCAGACGGCTTGGCTTTGCAGGGAGGACAATCGCATTATAAAAGGGCGCCCCTTTTGGAGTAGGTTGTGATCGTTGACATCATCACCTACGAAAAGGAGCACCCCTTATGAACAATGAAAAGTAAATTGGGCTGGACGTTCACCAAGCGTCGACCGACTGGTGGTGTGTAATCCCCAGAAGAACGCGCTACTCAAAGACGGGAACAAGAGTGATCGGATCTTTTGCGCGGCAACCAAGTCAAGCCGGTCTACCATGGCGAGGCGGGCGTGCGGATGTTGCGGGAACTATCCCGGAGTTATCTGACCATCGTCAAACCTGTCGCGTGTCATGAATCGGCTGAAAGCGGTGTACCGCAGCTGGGCGATTCCCTGTGCCGGAAGAGACATCTATTACACCCGGAATCGAGCCCAGTGGCTGGCGAAACTGCGAGAGGCCGGTGTGCGCCGTCGAGCCGGACGACTCTATGAGCAACTGGACATGTTGCGCCACTTGCGTCAGCAAGCCCGTCGGGAACTGCTGGCGGAAAGTCGGAAGCATGCCATCACCGCGAAGCTGCGCCCGATTCCGTATCTGGGACCGATTCGGTCGGCGCTGGCGGTAGCACTGATCCAGACTCCGCATCGGTTTCGTACCAAGCGACAACTCTGGGTTTACAGCGGGCTGGCTTTGGAGATCCACATCAGTGCGGAATTTCGCTTGGTCGAAGGTCAAGTACGGCGCTCGAAGAAGGTGCTTTCCATTCGAGGACTGAACAAGGACCACAACCATGATCTGAAAGGTCTATTGACGGCACGGAACGGAAGAACAGCGCGTGACCTCAGGAGGACTGACAGAGTCTCTGGGTGGCACCAGAGTAAGTAGACCTATAAGCAAAAGCGAAGGGGCGAGCGACGCTCTGCCAGTAGACGGACGGCTGCGTAGTACCACAAACCCAGTGAAAGCTGTGTGACCGAGCAATCGGCGATTCGGAAGTGGATCGGGGAAGGCGGCCGGCGAAGACGGTGGGGAAGAGAGAGGAAGCCAGACGAGTAACGGCGAGAAGGTGGATCAGTTCCATGAGTGAAATACCCGTACATTTTCGCCCCAGGAGACTGGCCGACTGGATCAACCCGACAAGTGCCAGGAAGGTCCACTCATTAGTGGATAAGGTGTATAAGCGGAAGAACCTGGGGATGGCCTGGGAAAAGGTGAAGGCGAACCGAGGCAGTGGGGGCGTGGATGGGCAGACACTGGAGGCTTTCGAAGCGCAACTGGAGCAGCAGTTGGAATGGTCGCAGCGAGAGCTAAGAGAGGAAACCTATCAGCTTCTGCCGGTACGACAACATCGGATCCCGAAGCGGGGCAAACCCGGTGAGTATCGCATGCTGGGCATTCCCACAGTGGCCGACCGCATTGCGCAACAGGTGGTCAAGGCAAGACTGGAGCCGGAAGTGGAACCGCTGTTATCGATCCCTAGCTCGCGCCGTGGGCGCGGGCATCAGGTTGAAGGATCGTGTAGTGGTGATTCAGGAGCAACTCGGCGTAGCCGGTCATGCCGACACGGTTGTCGCTCAGGCCATGCAGCAGAATGACGGCGTTGGCATTCGCCTGGTTGGGGGTGAGGAGCCAGGCTCGAAGCGTGATTTGGGTCGGGCGTTTGGATTGAAAGTTCCTGAAGATTTGCCAAGTGTGCGGCGACCATTTTGTATCTTGGGCTTCGTCCCCTGAGGTCATAGCGCGGCGGGCGGGGTGGAGAGTTCCGTGGCAGAGTAAAACGCCTGCGACCGCAGTAAGCAGGAGTTCCGCCGGACAGACCACGGCGTCTGTCCCCCCTGCGCAGATCGGGGGATGACGAGTCATCCCACCTTGGGAAAAAACCAGGACGGACACACGCACATTGCCCATAGTTCAGGCGTCCCTACTGGGCGCGCTGTTTATCAATGCGAACCCAGCGAGAAATTTCGGTCTTCCTTCCGGCTAAATTCGTCGTCTCGTCGTCCATCCCAGGCTTGTTTACTGACTCACTTCCAGCAGTAGGTGGTCTTTGAAGTTGACCGGGAGCTTGGTGGGCTGGCCGGCAGCGGCTTCGACTTTTCCAAAATCTTTGCCTTCGACGTAATCGGTCACGTGGTAGCTTCCCGGCTTCAGGCCGCGGAGCTCGACTTCACCTGTCCAGGAGGTGTCCCGTTGCGGAGCGAAGAAGGCGTAGTACATCTTGCCGTTTTTCTCGATGGCGTAGGCTTCGGGGGTGTCGTAGCCGTAGACGTACAGGTCCAGAAAATTGCCTTTCGAGAGCATCTTGTCGTTGTAGAGGGCAATCCACTTTTTCCAGACTTCATCTTTGTGCTGGGTCAGGTTGACCTCTTTGAAGTGGGGGCCTTGCTCGGGCCATACGAACTTGGTGCCGACCACGCCTCCGGTGCCGATGGTGGAAGCGAAGTCTTCGCCGTGCTCGCGCCAGTTATTACCGACGCGGTCCATGGTGGAGAGTTCGACGTGATCGCCGTAGACGGCGGAGTCGGGGCCGAGCAGGGCTTTGTACATCTTGATGCGGCGGCGGACCTGCACCGCTCCTACGGGATCGGCGGTGACAGCTTGATCCATGTAGGGGAGCCAGGCTAGGGATGGGGGCGTGCCGCAGGGGCAACTTTGGGTCACGCTGTTTGGCTTCAGCGCGCGCGTGGTCTGGTAGATGGTTTTGTAGACGTCGGCTACCGCGTTCACGGAATCTTGCGGTGACTTGTGGTGATGCGCGGGGTTATAGCACATGGGGACGGAGTAAATGTTGTCGAGCTTGGAGCCGTCGTAGCCCCAGTCGCGGATGAATTTTTCGGTGAGCTGCTTGTAGTATGCCTGGACCTCAGGCACCGCGGGACATAGGGCGGCAAGATCCCGAGTCATGCGTCCGTGTTTGCCGTCTTTGGTCTGGATCAGCCAGTCGGGGTGTTCTTGCACCACTTTCGAGACGATGTATTTGTGGGATTCCCACTTACCCTGTCCGTCTTCAGCGCCGAGCGGAAGCCACCAGAGCTGGACCAGCAGGCCCTGCTTGTGGAATTCGTCGGTCATTTTCTTGATGGAATCGCCGGGGAAGGTGTCGGGACGGGCGTTCCAGTCGCCGTAGGTATCAAACCAGCGATCGTCCAACGTGGCCCACTTGATGCCGAGTTCTTTAAGTTTCGGGATGGTGCCTTCCATTTTCGCGGGGGTGACGTTGAACTCGTAGCCCCATCCGCACCAGCTGATGTTGTAGGCCTCACTCGAGGGCTTGGGAATGTTCCAGCCTTCTTTTTGCAGGACACTTGACCAGAGCCGAAGAGGTTCGTAGAAGTCGCCGGCGTAGACCGCTACGAAGCTGCGGGGCGTGAAGTAGCTTTCGTTTGGTTTCAGAGTGGTTTGAGCGGGGAGCACGAGGCTGGCGTTCACACGTTGATCAGCATCGACTTTGACGGGCAGCGAGAGCGTGAGAGGGAGAGTCTCGACATGACCGATCGCTTCGCCGACAGTCGCCGTCCAGAACGCGACCACCGGAACGCCGCCGCCGTAGCCGCCTTTGATAGCTTCACCCATGGCGTTCGGTTGAGCAGAGGTGCGGGTCAGGTGGAAGACGTCGTCTTTGCCCCACTCGTAGCTGGATCCCTGGTAGGACCACATGTCGTAGGGTTGGGCTTTGGGGTCGGCGAGTTTCGCGTTGAATCGGTGCTGCTGCTCAACGATGCGATCGATGGCCAGATCGGCGCCGCCGATATTTTTGTATTCAACCATCGAGAGGACGAGATTGGGGAAGTCGTCGTAAGCCTCGACGGTGAGCGTACGCTGAAATGCTGGGCCGATTGGATTCAGGATGTGCGCGGGGATCTCGACGTGCTTGCCGCGGCCGAGTTTTCCGGTGGCTTCCTGAATCTTGGCTTGGTCGAAGTCGAGAATGAAGTGAACTTCTTTGCCCGAAACCACTGGATAATCGCTGTCGGCGGGCTGGCCTGACCTGGGATCGTCCAAGGTGAGGCGTTTGCCATCGCGTTGCAGGAAGGCTTGCACGTAGCCTGCGGGCGAGACCTCGAAGGTCGCCGTGCTGGTCGTCAGAACGAGCGGGCCTCCCGACTTGACTTCGACCCGGATGTCGGAGGGAGGCGTGGGCTGTGGTTCGGGCTTTTCGTTGGTTTGCTGGCGATTGCAGCTAAGCGTGACCGTGGCAGCAAGGATAAGGGCCGTGAGTTGGGCGGAGGGAACGCGGAGTAGCTTGAATTTCACTTTGCCTCCTTGTTTCCGATACTTGAGTGTTTGAATTGGCTGAACAGGCGCTCAGCGTTTTTGTGGTAGACCTTCTCGAGCACAGGATCGGGGAGACTGAGGCCGCTGATTTCAAATCGTCCCTGGCCGGGCGCTCCCCAATAGTCGAAGTATTCGTCGGCGGTCTCAAGAAAACGGAAGTTGTTGCGGTACATCTCTTCGGTCAGGCCGTTATCGGTGCCGAACATGATGCGGTCCTGATACTTGAGGAACAGCTCGCGAGCGCGCCGCGGTTGGCGTCCGAGTTCGGCTTCGCGGGCGCCGAATTCGACCATGGCATTGGGATGCTGGTCGAGCATCTTCGAAACCCAGTCTAAATTTTCCGGCCAACCCATGTGAAGCGAGACAAACGTCGTGTGGGGATGCTTAGCGAAGACCCGGTTGCGCGCTTCAAGTAACGATTCCAACGACGGAAAGTCACGGCCGTAGAAACTCCAGTCGGGATGCTCCATGAGTTCCTCGTAACGTTCGTTGGTAGCGTCGATGGGATGAAAGAAAGCTTCGGGGTCGCCGGTGTGGATGAAGACGGGAATTCCCAGGCGGCCGCATTCTTCCCATACGGGGTCGAGACGGGGGTCATCGACGGCGATTAATTTGCCGGTCTTGTCACGCACTCCCAGGCCAAGGTCCTTGAGCAGTTTGAGTCCGCGGGCTCCGCGAGCGACCGCGTCGTCGATCTGCTCCACCATAGCATTGCTGAAATCCGGGTTGTCGATCTTGCTCCAGTCGATTTGAGTGAAGACCATGAAGCGTCCGGGATAGGGTTTGACCATCTGGTCGAGGACGGCCTGCAGTTTATCGCCCCACATGCCAGTGAGGATCACGATGGTTTTTACGTTGGTGGTGTCCATGATCTTGATGACCCGCTCGGGCGGCATGTGGTCTTCGACACGAGCGGCGTCGTTGACGTGGTTGTGGACGTCAATGACGTAAAACGTGGCCTTGTCAACGTGATGGACGGGGACGTGGAGCATGGAGACAGGTTTGAAATCGCGGAGCAGGACGGTCTTCTTTTGTTCGGCGTCAACGGCCGACTTGTAGCCTGTCTGAGGTTGCCCCTGCGGCTGATTTTGGGTTAGGGCGAAGGAGGAAATGAGACATATAAGAAGGAAGGCGGCCACACTGAGCTTCATCGAGGACCTCGTCTTTCGAAAACTTTCTATTTTTTACGAATCCAGCCTTGCCTAAATCCGGACGGCACAGGGCCGCAGTGCTGTCGTTAGCGCAGGGGGATGTACTGTACCTGACAATCGGCGTATCGAACGACCCTCCCCTGAAGGCGTGTTTCATCCCACGCGGCTACGGCAAGCCTGAAAACGTGTCCGGATACGAGTTCGATCTCGCCCGCTAAAGGGACAACTGTCGGCGCCTGCTTGTTCATTCCACTGACCCGCTAACCAACGTTTGGCATCGGGATTCCATGGTTAACCCGTCCAGATTTCGTTCTTGACAACGCTATAGAACGAAAGTAAAAGTAAGCTTTCGTAACTGTATAGCATACGCTCAACCGTATGCCTCCGAAAAAAACAAGGGGGTTTTATGCCACGTGGACTGAGGAACGTGTTTCCTGGCGCCTGGTGGTGGGCGGGCGTGTTGCTGATGGTCCCGGCTGCGTTTGGCCAGGCCAGTTATACAGCGCAGGTACGAGGCATTGTGACGGATCAGACCGGCGCGGTGGTGCAGAATGCGCTGGTCACGATCACCAATGACGGAACGGGTATTGCGACCGCCGCGCGCACGAACGATCGCGGACTTTACACATTCACAGGCCTTCGACCTGCCTCGTACACCATTAAGGTGGAAGCGCAAGGGTTTCAGTCCATCGAGCGCAAACAGATCGTGTTACAGGTCGATCAACAGACCTCGATTGATTTTTCACTGAAACCACCCGGGGTGCTGGCGACGATTGAGGTGACGGCAGCCACGCCGCCTCTTGACACCGAGAGCGCTGCCCTTGGGACGAACGTCACCAATGAATATGTGCGCGATATTCCCCTTTATAACCGAAGCTTGTACGGACTCGCCTTTCTGGCCGGCGGCGTGACGGAGACGACCGGGCAAGGAATCAATGATAGCTATCCTTCCGGTACGGATTTCGTTTCAAACGGGCAGCGCAATGCGACGGCGCAGATCACCTTGGACGGCAGTCCACTCAGCGCGCCGGAACAGGGCGAGGGCGGAAACTCGAACGTTTACTACCAGCCGTCGGTCGAGATTGTTCAGGAGTTTAAGGTTCAGAACAACAGTTTCTCGTCAGAGTTTGGCAACAATGGCGGCACCGTCGTCAACATCGTCTTGAAGCAGGGCACGAATCAGTTTCACGGCAGTGGGTGGTGGTACGGGCAGCGTTCGAATTTCGATGCGCGCGATTTCTTCAACACCGGCGAGAAGCCGGACCACGTACGGGACCAGTACGGTTTCGCGGTGGGCGGGCCGATCATCAAGAACCGTACATTCTTCTTCGTTGATTTCGAAAAGACTCGGCAACAGGATCCTGTAAACATTGAAGGGACTGTGCCCACAGATCTTGAGAGGGCCGGCGACTTTTCGCAGAGCCTCGCCAACCTGCCCGATCCGAGCAATCCAGATACGGCCAGTGCTGGTATTTACGACCCCTGCGCGAAGAATACCGATCCGAACTTTGCCTGTCCGCATGACCAATTTTCGGATGGCGGAATTCTCAACAAGATTCCTGCCGACAAAATTGATCCGATCGGGCAGGCGATCCTGAACCTGTACCCGCATGCGAATGTTGAGGGAGCCGCTTTTCCCAATCCTAACTTCCGAAAAGTCACTCTGGGGACCGACCCGGCATGGCAATTTGATGTGAAGATCGACCACCAGATTACCGACAAACACAAGATCGGTGGTCGCTACAGCCGGCACCACGATCAGTATAGCGTTCCCACCATCGTGGCCAACGGGGATCAGGGCGATGGAGTTATCTACACGACGAATGTGCAGAACGCCAACCTTGAGTACAACTGGGCGATCAAGCCTACGGCGCTTTGGACGAACCGCTTCAGCATCGATCGGGTACACGCGCCGGGTGTAAGTAATCACTATCCGACGTTGAGCGATGTGGGCCTGCCGGCCATTTTGAACCAGAATGGATTGGACCGGATGCCTGCGATTAACGTCGGAGACGGGTTCCTCTCCATGTTCACCCAGTGCTGCGTGGACACGGCCTTCGCACATAGCCTGTATAGCTACTCCTCGGGGCTGCAGTGGGTAAAGGGGTCGCATTCGATCAAGTTCGGCGGCGAGCAGCGGGTGTTCTTCAACAATTTCCGGCAGCCGGACAATCCGACCGGTATTTTCAATTTCACCCGAGACGTCACGACGCAAGACCCCAACGCAGGCCTCGGGGATAACAATCAGGGCAATCCTTTTGCGACCATGCTGGTTGGTTTTCCATCCCCTGAGGACTCCCAACTGCACATTGTTCCGTCCGTGGCGGATAAATCGGTCGAGACGGCTTTCTACGTGCAGGATGATTGGAAGGTGACGCCGAAACTGACGTTGAATCTGGGCCTGCGATACGAATGGAGCACCCCTTATACGGAGCGCACGAATCAGCTGCAATTCAGCGATTTTACTGGGAGCACGGGGATCACCATTCCGGTGGATCGCAGTGCGGACCCCGCCTTCGACTTCGGGCAAATCGGGAATGTGATGGGAACGACGGTGTTCGCGACCTCCGGACATCGCAATGCGCGGGTGGATCGGAACAACTTCGCGCCGCGACTTGGATTCGCTTACCAGTTGGCTTCGAACACAGTGGTCCGCGGTGGGGCGGGAATCTTCTACGGCATGAACGTGGCCACCAACTTCCAGTACGCAGGACCCTCGTTCTCGAAGGCTGCGCCGCTCTATTTCACGACCGATAACTTTGCGACGCAATACGCGACGCTCGAAAATCCTTTCCCAGCAGGGCTGGCGCCACCGCAAGGGGCAACCTACGGGAAGTTCGCGAACTGGGGATTCGACAACAGCAGTGACCTGGATACAGGAATTGCCCGCAATGCTGAAATTTACCAGTGGAATCTGGGCGTACAGCATTTATTACCGGGACAAATCGTAGTCGCGGCGGACTACTCCGCGAACCGCAGCACGCACCTTCCCTGGGCGGGCGCATCCCTTTCCACTCGGGAGCGGAATTTTTTGCCCTCCAGCATGCGCAACGCGCTGGTGGCGTCGCTGAATCCCACGCATGATCCGGACAACACAGCGGTCAGCGACTTTCTCGGCAGCGAGGTTCCCAATCCTTTTCAGTGTTTCTTTACGGCCGTCGCATCGCCCGCGTCGTACTGTCCGGCAGCGCCCATCTTCAATGCGGCGGACGTCGCCGACTCGCTCTATGTGGGCGATCAGATTCCACAGGGGCTTTTGTTACACCCGTATCCACAATTTGCCGGGGGCTTTGCGGGTCTGCCGCGGCTGATCGCAACATCGACGTATAACTCGTTGCAGATTCGCTTCCAGAAGCGGACGAGCCACTACATCAGCTTCGAGGGAAATTACACTCTCTCGAAGGCCACCGATGATTCCTCGGCGGGACGAAATGCGTGGCTTACGAACCTGGAGTTCGACAATCCCCAATTGCTCGATGATCTGAAAGCAGAGCATGGGATCAGTTCGAATGATGCAACCCATCGTTTGACCACGGCATTCATTCTGGATCTGCCGATTGGACGCGGCCGATGGATCGGGGGTGGTATGAACAGCGTGCTGGATGCGATCGTGGGTGGCTGGTCGCTGGACAGTTTCCTCACGCTGCAGTCTGGACAGCCGATTGCCATCATTGACAGCAACTCCCGTCTGAGCGATGGCAACCAACGACCCGACGTGATCTGTTCGCAGCTCAGGACCGGCATCAGCTATCACGAGGCTGCCCGGACGGGACAGCCGTACTTGAACCAGGATTGCTTTGCCGATCCAGGGGACAACATTCCCGGCAACGCGCCGCGGCACTTCTCCGACTTGCGCGGGGACGGGATTCGCAATCTGGACATGTCGCTTACCAAAGAATTCAAGATTCGCGAGCGGGCGCAGTTGCAGGTTCGCGCCGAGATGTTCAACATCGCGAATCACCAGAGGTTTGCATTTCCGGACAATGGGTCTGGGGATGGAAGCTTTGGGACGGTGACTTCAACCCGAAACAATTACCGCCGGATGCAGTTTGGAGCGCGGCTGCAGTTCTGAGCGTCGGAACAATGAAGGGGGGAAGGCAGTCTCGAGCAAGGGCGGCTTGTGTCCTGAGCGTATGCGGCCTGGCGCTGGTGGCCGCTCTCGCTGCCTCTCGGGATTTTCCTGCGGGACAGAACTGGACTCACTACGTTCGTATCGGCGCCTACGGACTTCAGAAAAACGACACTGACAAAATTGTGCGCGATGCCACGGCCAGCAAAGTGTTCGGCATCGAGGTGGATAACGACATCCCTGGGCGCTACGAGAGCTTTCTCGATCCCACTGAAAAACTGAAGGCGATTCGAGCGGTCGCCGAGAAGGCGCACGCGGCGGGGAATCATGCGTTCGTGTATATCGCGGGCACGGAGTGCATCACTGCGCACGCCGATCAGACGCCACATACTTTGGCCAAGGAACATCCGGATTGGCTCCAGAGGAAGGTCACGGGAGAGCCTGCGATCTTTGGCGGCGGGACGGCATTCTGGATCGCGAAGGGCGATGAGGATGTGTGGATCAGTCCGTATGCCGCGGAGTGGCGGAAGAGATACATGGAGCGCGTGCGGCAGATTGCTGGCACGGGAATCGATGGCATTTATATCGACATTCCCTACTGGATGACGCACTTCGATGGGTGGGAGGACTCGTGGGCGAGCTTTGATGACTTCACGGTCGCCGCTTTCCGTAAGAAGACAGGGCTCGATGCGAAGCATGACTTGAAGATCGGAGACTTCGCTGACACAAACTTCCGAACATGGGTGGACTTTCGGATTGAGACCATCACCCATTTTCTGCGCGAGATTGATCAGACCGCGAAGTCGGTGAATCCGAACATCAAGACGATTCCGGAGATCTATCCGGGGATCGAGGAGGAAGCGACGCGAGTGGGTGCCGATGTGTACAGCTTGTATCCGGTGGTGGATGCGGTGGCGCACGAATATGAGTTCGGCGGCGGAGATCACATGGCGTCGGCGCGCACGCCGCTGGATTGGTTTCGGTATCAGGTGGGCATGCATTCTTTTCGGGCGTTTGCCGGTGGCAAGGCCACGTGGATATTGAACTACTCGTGGGATGGAGATAAGAAGGTCGATGCGCGCGAGGCCATGCAGAACCTGGCCATGTCGCAGGTGATGGCGGGGGCGAATTTCTGGGACGCTCCGGGGCATTCGATGGCGGGGTCGAATGATCTGGCGACGCGGACAAAAATCTTCGGCTGGATTGCGCAGCACGAGGCGACGTTTTATCGTCCGCGGACGCCGATTCGGCCGGTTGGGGTGTATTTTTCGCCCCGGACTCGGAATTATGGGGCGAAGGAATTTATTTCGCCATATCGCGGGTGTTTGATCGTTCTGATGCAGAAGCATTGGGAGTATCAGGTGGTGACGCCTCGGACTTTGGCGGAGTTCGCAGGAGACACGCTGGTGCTGCCAGATGTGCGGGAGATGAGTCCTGACGAGCAGACAGAGTTGAAGAAGTTGGCGACGTCGGGCAAGCGGATTGTGATTACGGGGCAGAATGCCTCGGGGCTGCAGGCTTCCGCGAATGTGGCGGTGTTCCCCGATTGTCCTTGCCGGAAGTACGAGAGTTCGCTCGATGCGAATATGGAGAATGCGGATCCGGAACGGGCAGGGGAGTTTCTTGGGGCTCTGCAGCACAGGGGTGAAATCGAAATTACGGCTCCCGCTTTAGTGGCGTCGTCTATCGCGAAAGTCGATGGGAGGGTGCTGGTGTTTCTTGCGAACTTCAGCGGGCTGCGGGGTGGAGTGAACCCGGTGCCGACGGTGCAGAAGGAGATTACAATTCGGCTCCGTACTAGGGCCAAGCAGGTGGAAATTTTGCCGTTTCTGGGAGAGGCTCAGCCGCTTCAAGCGAAACACGAAGGGCAAGAGTTCGTGTACTACGTGCCGGCGCTGGAACGCGGGGGAGTTGCGTCGATCGAGAAGTAGTTGCTGGGTGTGCCATTGAACGTCAGATCGTGCCGACTAAGCTCGAGTTAACCAGCCAATTTGTCCTGCGGATCAAGAGTTAAAAACCTCAGCAGCATCGCAACCCCACTCAATCGCACAGAACGCGATTGAATGGGGCACTCCCCGCTTACGCCAACCATCTCACAAGCACACCGGGCGATCGTTCTAGCCGAGCGCTTTCACAGCTTCACGGACACTGGCGAAGAGAGTCTTGTTCATGCTCACGAAATTTAGATAATCGCTATCCGCCATGGAGGACTCCGGGCGAATCCACTCGATCTGCTGCCAAAACAGAGTGGCGAGGCTTTTCATCTCAGGAGGATGCAAAGCAAAGCAACAATTCACAAGTACGCTTAAGTGCCCCTGCTCTTGTGGCACTTCAAAGATATTCTCTCCCAGATGGCTCGTGCCCAGGTCAGTCGGATTGCCGAAAATGTACCACTCGTCCTGCCCAGCGCACGGTAAGCTCTCAACACTCTCGACTCTTGGGCTGTGCGCAATCTGCCCCCGATTCTGCCAACCAGCCGCTTTCTCAGTAAGTGCGAGCGGGCCGCTGTCAATTGACGTGATCGCGATGTATTTCCCGAGCACTATTTCCGGACAGATTTGCAAGAGGTCGAGTTGTTGGTCCGTGACCAGCCATTGGTAGAGACCTTGTGTTCCGACCGTCAACTTAGACTGATTGTACGTTAGGCCAATTGGGCAGGCTGCAGGGACGTAGTCAGCCAGCAAGCCAACCCAGGTTAGCGTCCGAAAAACCGGACGCGAACCTGGGGCACCAGGCACGGCCCTCGATCGGGAATTGCGGATGCACGGAAACTTGATAGGATCAGTTCCCGCAAAAGGAGGGGTGCCTTGCCAAACATGACGACTCGCCGAAGCTTTCTTCTTGCAAGTGGTCTTACCGCGCTTGCCTCAACGCGAGTGTTCGGTGCTAACGACACGATTCGCATCGGGGTTATCGGAGCCGGCCGGCGGATGAAAGGCCTTCTCGATGCTGCGGACAAGGTCGGTCCTTACCAGATCGTGGCGGTGAGCGACGTGTATGGACCTAACCGCGATGCCATCCGGGAGCGATCGAACGGGTTAGCAACGACGCACTTGGATTATCGGGAAGTGCTGGGAACGGACATCGACGCCGTGATCATCGCCTCGCCTGACCACTGGCACGTGCGCATGGCAGTCGATGCGCTGGCCGCGGGGAAAGACGTCTATTTGGAAAAGCCGGTCACCCACAGTATCGAGGAAGGCGCAACACTCACCCGAGCGGTTCGATCCAGCAAGCGGATCCTGCAGTGCGGGATGCAGCAGCGCAGCTGGACGCATTTCCGCGATGCGGTGGAGTTGATTCAGGGTGGCAGTCTCGGCCGCGTAGCACAGGTGCGAACTTTTTGGTGGCAGAACTATCAGCGGAACTGGTCGATGAAACCCGTGGACGCACAGGCGCTGGATTGGAAGCTTTGGCTCGGCTCAGCCCCTGACCAGGTCTTCAGCGACGAGAAGTTTAATCATTGGCGCTGGTACTGGAATTTTGGCGGCGGCGCAATGACCGACTTATTTTCCCATTGGATCGATGTGGTGCACTGGGCCATGAAGTGCGAACAGCCGAGTCAGGCCCAGATGCTCGGGGACAAGTACATTTTCGATCAATGGGATTGTCCGGATACGGTCCAGGCCGCATTCCGCTATCCCGGTTTTGATGTGGTGTACGAGGGCATGATGAATTCTTCGATCGATGATGGCGGGCTTGAGTTCCGCGGAACGGAAGCGACCTTGAAGATCGATCGCGGCGGTTTCACCGTTCATCGTGAAGGCGCGCAGAGGGAACAAAATCCCGTGCTCACCGAACGCAGTTTTCGCGATGGCACCATTTCGCACGTGGAGAACTTCTTCGAGTGCCTCAAGACGCGCAAGGAGACGAACGCGCCAGTGGAAACGGGGGTTACGGCCGCGAGGGCGGGGCACATCGGGAACCTGGCGTACCATCGCGGGGGACAGATGGCATGGCCGGCGAAGGCGTGAGTTCCCGCACCCCCACACTATTCGACGCTGTGTGGGCGACCGGTCCTGTGATTTCAGGTTATCTTCATGTTGAACGGTGTACCGTCTTTGTGGAGGTTCCCATGGCAAGTTCACGAGCCATTGCACTCGCCGCTTTTGCTACCATGCTTCTCGCCGTTCTGGCGCTGGCGGAGGACCAGGAAAAGAAGATCAAGCGCTCGGACTTGCCGCCTGCGGTCGTGAAAGCCGTGGTTGAACAGAGTCAGGGAGCAACCATTCGCGGTTTTTCGCAAGAGGAAGAGAACGGGCAAAGGTTCTATGAGGCCGAGTTGATGGTTAACAGTCACAGCAAGGATGTGTTAATGAACTCGGCTGGGACGGTGGTTGAGGTGGAGGAGCAGGTTCCCACCGAGTCACTGACTCCAGCAGTGCGGGAGGGACTGCAAGCCACGGCCGGCAACGGCAAACTCGTCAAAGTTGAGACTCTGACAAAGAAAGGCAAACTTGTGGCTTATGAGGCCGAAATCCTAACCAACGGCAAGAAGTCAGAGGTTCAGGTCAGCCCGGATGGGAAGCCTCTAGATCACGAGGAGTAGCTTTGCTCTTGAAGGATTCGGTGAAGTTGGTTTCTGCGGCCACCTTGATGCGGCAGATCCGGATTCGTAGAAACTTTTTGTGCATCCCGACCTCAGAAGAATTCCCCCATCTCGGGCGCGGTGCTTGAGGCGCCGGGGAGGTGTGGGACCCTCAATCCTTCCAGAATCAGCCGCAATACGCTCTGATGCTGATAAAAGGTCGTTGACTGATAGCCTTGCTTGGCCTTGGCGCTGACGATGACGGCAGCCACGTGACCACCACCATGCCTGCTATCGCTAGCAGCGGCTTCATCGAAGACAATGATCAACAATCCGTCCTTCTGAAACGTCGCGTTCGAGATCAGCGACTCGATGTTGTCCTGGAGCCATGCATCCGCAGCCTGCAAAGGCCCATCGTGCCCATCGTTCCAAAGATTCGGCACGACAAACGAAAAGTTCGGCAGGACGTTGTTGGCCAGATCCGAGCTGAATTGGGACAGCAAAGTCAGGTTCTGCATCTGTGCGTTGCTGTCTACCACGTCCGAAAAGTATGAGAGCGGATCGTGCCGCTTGGCATAGAGAAGGGGATCGTTTCTGCTCTCGGCATAAGATTTCCAGTTCTTCCCGAACGCGAGTAATTCGCGAACAATGTTATCAACGTCCACTCTGCCCGCAAACGAATCGTCATTGGTAACGATCTGGCCGGTGGTAAGCATGAAGTAGTTGCCAATCGAAGGATGAGTGTTCGCGAAGTACTGCGTGGCTAATCCATATTGCGCAGCCAGACTGTTCAGATAGGGCATCTCCGGACTGCCGATCACTTCTGCATAGCTGCTGTTCTCTTCCACAACGAGGACCACGTGTCCAAACTGCGGGACGGTGCCGGTGGGTGTTGGCGTCGGGCTAAGTGCGCCAGCGGAGGAAAGGCCGCAGCCTAAGGAAGCGAGAAGCATAAACAATACCGTTGCGATACTGACGAACCAGAGGGCGTTATAGGACGCAAGACAAGGAGGTCGGGTCATGACGATTTGACGTCTGAGAATGGGGCAGGACTAGGATGCTATCCCACAACCGAAGGGTTGGCGGGCAGACTGTCACACCGCGACTTGCCAGACTGTATCGAGCACGGTTCCGTCCACCCACTTCACGACGGCCACGGGACGATCGCCGAGCTTCGGCCTTGCGGGCTTGCCTCCGCAGATCTGCTCGACTTCGCTCTTGATGTCTTCGATGGGACGGATGGGAAGTTTCGATCCTTTTACGGCATCCAACAAATCTTTGCGCAGAGGATTGATTGCGATTCCGCGCTCGGTGGCGACGACGTCGATCATTTCGCCGGGGCCGGTAAGGGTGGTGACTTCGTCGACGATTACGGGAATGCGGTCGCGGAAAGACGGAACGGCGAGAATGCTGCAGCCGGAGAAGAGGCAGTTCTGCCATCCCCCGATGCCGTGGAGCAGGCGGCCGTCGGAGTGGGTCACGACATTCGCATTGAAGTGCACGTCGACTTCGGTTGCGCCGAGTACGACGGCGTCGACCATGGACGCGAAATTTCCTTTGCCGTGGTAGTTGTAGGAGGTGAAAGGCGATGTGGCGATGTGGCGTGGGTCGCTGGCAATGGACCTCACGCCGTCGAGGTCAAAGGTTTGGCCGTCGAGGATGTAGTCGGTGAGTCCCTCTTGTAATAACTCCACCAGATATTTTGTGGAGCCGCCGCGCACGAAGCGGGTTTTCACCCCATCTTCTTTCATCAGGCGGCGGAGGTAGTCGACGAAGGCGAGCGCGATGCCTCCCGCGCCGGCTTGGAAGGAGAAACCATTTTTCATGATTCCCGCGTCTCGCAGGAAGCGGGCTACGAATTCTGCGATGCGCAGGCGATCGGGCGAGCGCGTGATTTGCGTTGTGCCCGAGACGATTTTCGCCGGGTCGCCGATGGAATCGACTTCGACTACGTAGTCGACGTTGTTGCCTTGAATCTGCCAGGGGACGCAAGGGAAAGGAACCAGATTATCGGTGACTACGATGACATGGTCGGCATAAGTGGAGTCGGCTAAGGCGAAGCCCAGGGATCCGCAGGCGGACTTGCCGTGGGAGCCGTCGGCGTTGCCGAAGGCATCGGCGGTGGGGGCTGCGATGACGGCAATGTCGATGTGGATCTCGCCGTCTTGAATGGCCTGCCAGCGGCCGCCGTGAGAGCGCAAGACGCCCATGCCACGCATTTTTCCTTGCGTGCAGTAGTCGCCCAGTGGGCCGTTCATCGAGCCCTCGATGTGGTGGATGATGCCTTTTTCCATCAGGTCGATGGCGGACTTTTGCGAGGGGAAGGACGCACTGGGGAACCAGAGGAGATCCTTGACGCCGATTTTGGCGGCGGCTTCCAGCGCCATGAGAGCAACTTTGTCGCCATCGCGCAGGTGATGGTGGTTGGAAATCACCATGCCGTCACGCAGACCACACTTCCGCAGAGCGGTTGCGAGGTCAGGCACTCGCTTGTCGCCATTTTCCGGATAGTCTTTGCTGGATCGCACGGGCGGGGCTTGCTTGCGGGTGCGGGGCTGGTACTTGCCGACTCCGAGGTAGGGGATCTGCGGCTTGCCGTTGACCATGCTGGGAACGGCGCGTCCGGCGGCGTTGTGGGCGAGTTCGACTCGGTCGGTCATGGACAGATTCCCGAAGTTCTTGTCACCACGGAGGCACAGAGACACGGAGAAAATCCAATTAACATCAAATGTCTCCCGATTTCATTGGGTCTTGTGTAACTCATCGCTTGAGGGATTACCTGTCTCTTTCTGATTCCAAGATCCGCGGAAATCTAATAACCAACAACGACACGAAGCAACCCGAGGTCTTCGAAAACCCGGAAACTTAGACGAGACCCATCGACTTTGCTCGAGCCACCAGTTTCAGGGCTCGCTGCACAACCGGGGGATCGATCATCTTCGATCCCAGGCTGACTACGGCGGTTCCGCGCTGCTGGGCTTCTTCGAAGGCTCCTACGATCTTTTGCGCTTTTTCGATTTCGGCCGGTGTGGGAGCGAAGGCCGCGTGAATCACTGGAATCTGGGATGGATGGATGCACCCCATCCCTTCGAATCCCAGGGCGCGGGAAGTTTCACCCCAACGCTTTAGACCTTCCATGTCGCCAACGTCACTGTAAACGGAGTCGATCGCTTGCACTCCGGCGGCTTTGGCAGCATTGACCAGGCGCGTACGAGCGTACAGGGACTCGTTTCCTTCGCGGGTTCTCGCTACTCCAATGTCGGCGGTATAGTCTTCGAGACCGATGGTGAGCGCGACAACGTTGTCGGTCGCGGCGGCAATGGGGGCGGCATTTTCGATTCCCTGCGAGGATTCGAGAATCGGCAACAGCCAGATGAGGCGGTTGATCTGGTGACGCACCTTGAGTTCGCTGATCATGTGGTCGACCTGCGTCACCTGGCCGGGATGCTCAACTTTCGGGATCAGGATCAGGTCGGGCGCTTCGGGAATGATTTCTGCCAAATCCTCGAGGCCGAGCGGAAGCTGATTGATACGCACCATGCGCTCGCAGGCTCCGAAATTTACGGCACGCAGTGTGTTGCGCACCAGTATGCGGGCGGCATCTTTTTCGGCGTGGTGCACGGAGTCCTCGAGATCGAGGATGATCGCGTCGGGGCCATGCAGGGCGGCGTTGATCGAGTACCTGGGTTCAGTGCCCGGGAGATACAGACGCGAGCGGCGGAGACGGTCTTTTGGCGACGGTTCGGGCGACGGGACTTTGTCAGGAAGAGCTTTCCGTGTCGTGCTGAGACCGGCGCGGCGGGAGGCGGTCTCGAGGCGCGCCGCGATGACGTAGGGCAGGGCGCCCTCGTCGTGGATCGCAACCTTGGCGTTCTTTACACCGAGTGTCTCCAGGACGTGGCGGGTCTGCGCGAGGATCGCTTCGCCGTAGTAGGGGCCTACGCGGGATTCAAGGCCTACTTCCAGGCCCCCGGAATCTCGAGGTTCGACGGCAACGTGGAGATCGGAGCGGATCTCTTTGCCCCAGTGTCCGGCTTCAGCGAGGTGCGGATTTTTTCCGTCTTTGGGGGCGGTCATCGGATACAGGCCTCAACCACAAAGAACACAAAGGGTCACGAAGGAACTATGGTACTGCATTTGTTTCCGTGCTCTTCTTGTCCTTCGTGGTTCCTTATCAGGCTGTGAAAAAAATCGAACGCCGTAAGAGAGCGCCGGAGCCGTGTTGGTCTTGCGCTGGCTTCGGCATGCGGAACGGCCGCGGAAAAATGTTCCGCATGTAGCACGAACCTCAGCGGCTAAAGCCGGCATTGATTCTGCCAGCCTTACGGCACGGCTGAAGCCACCGTTCTTCAGAACACAACGAATTCTTGAGTCGTCCGCAAGTTGTGAAGGCATTGCCTGTTAGAAAACCACACTCTACGTCCATCTCCGAACGGCTTCCTTCCGCACGCCGCTACAGCTTGGCCTGGATGGCATCCGCCATCTGCGTGGTTGAGGCGGCTCCCTGGCTGATGGATTTCGCGCCTCCCGAAATTCGCATCATGTCGTAGGTGCGGACTTTTCCTTCTTTCACGACCGCGGCGACGGCCTTCTTGATGCGGTCGGATTTGTCGGCCTCGCCTACGTACTCGACCATCATGGCCGCCGAGAGAATCATTGCGACCGGGTTGACGATCGGGGGATTCAGTTCGGCGTACTTTGGAGCCGATCCGTGGGTAGGCTCGAAGACGGCGACATCATCTCCGATGTTGCCGGACGCGGCGAAACCCAGGCCGCCGACCAGTCCGGCGAAGGCGTCAGAAAGAATGTCGCCGAACAGGTTCGAGGCCACCACCACGTTGTAGTCTTCCGGATTCTTGTTCAGCCACATCAGCTGGGCGTCGATGTTGGTGCTCCAGAGCTGGATTTCGGGATAGCTTTTGTGCACTTCTTTGGCAACTTCTTCCATCAAGCCGGAGGTTTCGCGGAGGACGTTGGGCTTCTCGCAGATCGTGACGGCTTTGAACTTCTTTTTCTTCGCGTATTCGAAGGCGGCGGTGATGATGCGGCGAGCGGCGGCTCTCGTGATGACGCGCACACTGACGGCAAGATCTGGGCCGGGGACGTTGGCGAATGCTTTGAAACGCGGATGCGAGTTCAGGGTGGCACGGACGTTTTCGGGGGGATTGGTCCACTCGACACCGGCGTACATGCCTTCGGTGCCTTGGCGGAAGATGGTGGTGTTGATTTGTGGCTCCTCGACACCGCCGTCGGTTTTCTTGCGGATGTAGTTCAGGGGGTTGCCGATGAAGCCGATGCAGGGGCGCATGCAGATATCGAGATTGAATTTCTGCCGCATGGTCACGATGGGGCTGTAGTAGACGTGGCCCTTGCCTTGGAGTTCGGGTTTGAGTTCGGCTTGCGCGGCTTTGTTGGGCTTTGAGGTGATGGCCCCGAACAGGCCCAGCTTGTGTTTTGTGAGCAGGTCGATGGTGCGGTCGGGGAGGGCGTTGCCTTGGTTGCACCAGCAATCCCAACCGATATCGGCGTGGATGTAGTCGGCGTCGAAGCCTACGGCCTTCAGGACGCGGAGGGATTCAGGGAGGACCTGGTTGCCGATGCCATCGCCGGGCATGGTGACTACGGTGTATTTGGGCATTTATTCGCTCCTGAGAAAAAACCCCTTCACCACAGAGGACACAGTGGGCACAGAGTCAAAACCTCAAAAACTAGCCCCGACCTGAGCACAGCCATCGTGCATCGCTGGAAAATCGTTAAACCACAAAGGACACAAAAGTAAAACCTCAACAGCGGGTTCCTGCCGCCTGCGCTGTGCTCGGCGTCGGAATGACAAGACTAAGTAATGACAAGACTAAATAAAGTGCGTCGCGCCCTATCCGGCGGTTCTGAATGGAAGCGCTCCAGCCATCGGACGTCTTGTTCATAAGCACCGCTTCTCAACTAATTCATAAACACCGCTTCTCAACTAAGACGCAAGCGTTTGGCTACCAGGTTCTCCACGCCTTCGGCAATCACCAGGGATTGCGGGACGCTGCCGAGCGCGGGGAACGGAAACTTTTCTCCGCGCCAGGTGATGACACTGTTGGTGAAGTCGATGTCGATTTCGTCTCCGGGAATGATTGTCTTCTCTTTTGCGGCGATTTCTTTGCTGAACTGTTCGCGCACTCGCTTCACCAGTTCCGGAACTTCCACACACAGGAAGCCGTTGTTGTAGGCGTTGCGCAAATAGGTTTGCGAGAAGCTGGCGGCGATCACTAGCGGGATGCCTTTGGCTTTCAGACAGGTAACGGCTTGCTCGCGGCTGGAGCCGGTGCCGAAGTTGAAGCCACCTACGATCACATCGCCGGCCTGCGTGCGGGCAGCGAATTGGGGATCGTAGTTTTCCATGACGACTTTGGCCATCATCTCCTTGGTCATGTCATCGCGGTACGTGTAGTCCTTGCCGTAGATGGCGTCGGTGTTGACGTTGTCTTGCGGCATGAAGACCAGGCGGCCCTTGACACGCTCGGGGAAGCCTTTCAGAATTTCGACCTTTTCTGCGTGCCCACTTGTGCTTGCTGACAGTTCTTCATAGGTGCGCGCAGGGTTTCGGTCGGCGAACTCGTGCGGGCCGCGGATGTAGCCGGCGACTGCGGATGCGGCTACTACTTCGGGGCTCGCGAGATAGCACTGGGCGTCGCGCGATCCCATGCGGCCCTTGAAGTTGCGATTGGTGGAGGAGATGCCGACTTCGCCTTTCTCGAGTAGGCCAACGCCCAAGCCGATGCAAGGACCGCATCCGGCGGGGAGAGGTTGGGCTCCGGCGTCGGTGAGAATCTGCCAGATGCCTTGTTTCTCGGCCTCTTCCTGCACCCACTTGCTGGCGGCGCTTAGATAGAACTTCACACCTGAGGCGATTTTCTTTCCTTTTAGAACTTGCGCAGCTGCATCGAGGTCTTCGAGACGGGAGTTGACGCACGAGATGAGGTAGGCCTTCTGGATTGCGACTTTCTTTTTCTCCATTTCAGCCAGCGATTGCATGACTTGCACGGTATCGGGGCCAGAGACGTGTGGGGTCACTTGCGCGAGGTCGAGGGTGATCTTCGCGGCATAGGTTGCGCCGGGATCGGGGCGCGGCGGGTTGTTACTCCACTGCGCGATATCGTCTTCGGTGAAGCGCTCGACGCCCATCGCTTTCAGGCGCTGGTGAACTCCTCTTAGGTAGCGGATGGTGACTTCGTCGACTGGGAACCATCCCACGATTGGTCCCCATTCGGTGCTCATGTTTGAGATGGAGAAGCGCTCGTCCATCGAGAGGCTGGCCACGCCGGGGCCGGTGAATTCGACGGCGGCGTTGAGAACCTCGTCGTGGTTGTAGAGGCCACAAAGCGTGATGATGACGTCCTTACCGGTCGCGCCTTCGGGGAGTTTGCCTTCCAGTGTGACTTCGATCGAGCGCGGAATTTGCCACCAGAATTCGCCGGTGGCCCAGACGGCGGCTGCATCGGTGCGAACGATGGGTGTACCGATTGCGCCTAAGGCTCCGTACATATTTGAGTGCGAGTCCGAAGCTACGACAAACGAGCCGGGGACGACGTAGCCACGCTCGACCATGATCTGATGGCCGATGCCGGAGCCGGCGGGGTAGAAGTCGACACCGTGCTCTTTGGCGAAGCCTTCGATGGCGCGGTATTTCTTCTGGTTCGATTCGTCCTGGTTCTGGATGTCGTGGTCGAGGGCGAAGACGAGCTGTTTGGGGTCATGGATCTTTTTTGCACCGATCCCCTTGAATTTGCTCATGACCGCGGAGGTGTTGTCGTGGGTCATGACGTGGTGGGGGCGGATGGAGAGGAAGTCTCCGGTGCGCAGGGGACGATTTGGGCCTTCGGCCAGGTGGGATTGGGCGAGTTTCTCAGTGATGGTCTGGGGCATGGTCAACCTTTAACGAGCGAGGGCAAGATGCCCTCGCGACAGCCGGCGAGACGCCGGCGCTACTTTCTTCGGCGCGGTCTTATTTGTGTTTGTGGTTTTGCGCCGCTTGCCTTTCGTTGGGGTGCTGATCCTCTTGCCTGCACGTCCGCTTTCATCAACGACATCAGCTTGCTGACCGAGCCGAGCTTTTCCAGATTCCAGATGGCGTCTTTGAGCTTTTTCTGAGCTCGCGACGATAGAACGCCATCGGCCAAGGCAGCGAATTTTTCTTCGATTTCCTGGTCGGTGAGCGGGTTGCGCGGGTCGCCTTTCGGATAGTCGAGTTGCTCGGTGAAAGTTTGGCCATCGGATTTCGTGATGGTGACCACTACGCGCTGCAAGGCCGGGAAAACTTTTTCGATTTCCGGATCGGCGACCACTTCGACCTTTTTCAACTGCGCGCGGATGGTGGGATCCATGATCTTCGCCATCTCAAACTGCGCGGGGGTGACTTGACGATCGACCAGGGCGGCGGCAATCACGTAGGGAAGGGAGTGGTCGGCGGTTTCTTTGGTGTGCGGATCGTACTTGCTGGGATCGGAGAGGATATCGGCTGCGCGCGCCAGAGAACGGATCTGGATTTTCGCGACTTGATCGGGATGCAGGTCGTTCTTCTTTACAAGGTCCAAGACCGCCGAGATGGGCGCGTGCGTGAGCGCTTCGGTGGGGAAGAACTTCATGCCGCACTGCGTGATGCGCCAGGACTCGCCGAGGCCGTCGGTGAGGATGTTCAACTTCCACTCGGGACCGTAGCAGTGGACCAGTCCTTCCTTGCCGTCGATGACGTGCTCGGGGCCGGTGTAGCCCTTTTCTGCCAGCAGTGCGGCGAACATGCCGCTTTGCGTGGCCATGGGATCGACCGTGTTCTTCATCATGGTGAGCTTGCCGGCGGTCACTGCGCCTAGCGTGCAGTGGCGGCTGGCCGAGATGCCGACGGCATGCTGGATTTGTTCCCAGGTCAGATTCAGCGAGCGCCCAGCTACGAACGGCGAGACGAACGCGGTCAAGGTTGCGTGGTGCCAGCCGCGCTCGCGGACTCCGGGGAAGGCGGCTTCGCAGAAGCGCATTTCGAATTCATGTCCTAGAACGAAGCCTACGATGAGTTCTTTGCCGCCGGACTTTGCGTGCTCGCATCCGGCCATGGCAGCAGGAAAAATGTCGGAGGGATGCGACGGGTCCTGCTTCCAGTAGATGTCGTTGTAATCCATGCAGCGGATCATGAGCGCGTTCGCGAGCGACGCGGAAACGGCATCTACTTTCTTGCCGGTGCCGATGACGGTGGCGGGACCGCGACCCGCTACTTCGTCCAGAACTTCCAGCGCGATTTTGACGTCGTGCTGTTGATAACCGCCTAGGGCGCAACCAACTGAATCGAGCAGGAAACGCTTTGCCTGGTAGACCGCGTCGTTCGAAAGCTGTTTGTACTCTAGCGCTGCGGCCCAGCGAGCCATTCTCGCGGTGATGGTTTCCTTGCTCGAAGCTATTTGTTTCGGTGCGGACAAAGTGGACTCCTATTTCTTCGTCTTGATGTTCTTGGGATTCTTGAACGGCAGATAGGCCATGAAGTCGGCGTGGTGCACGATGTAGGCTTCTGTCGTGCGCTTCACCTGATCGCCTTCGGCGGCGTGGGCGGCGATGATGTGGCATACCTCGTCGGGGACGCCGCACTCGAGTGCGAGCGCGACTCCAGTAAATGGATGACGCAATGCTTCGCCCCTTTCACTCTGCCGTGACTGGCCGTCAGGTCCAATTTCGTATTCGAGCAGTTTGCCTACGTCGGCGAGGATCGCGCCCGCGATGACTGCGTCGACATTGACCGGTAACGCACGTCCCATGAATTCATTCATCGACTCGGCGCTTTTGCGCGCAATGTGTACCACGCAGCGCTTGTGTTCCATGAACGTAATGGGGCAATTGGGGATCAGCAGCGTGAAAGGGATCTTGTTCAGGTCGTCGGGCCTCAGGGGGCTGCGTTCAAGAGCTTTGGCCCACGTTTGCGTGACCTGCTCGCGCAATGTGGAGTCATGAATCCATTGAATTTCGGGCCAGAGGTGGGTGACGGCCTCACGCATGGTCGAACTCTCCATGGCAAACTAGTTAGCTTATCGCGGGGAGATGGGAGGCGTCGAGGGGAGGACGTCACAGGGGGATGTGACTGACGGACAGAATGCGGGAAGGTTTGATTTTCACGTTCTACGCTGGGGCTAACTGCCTGCTTCTTCAAGGACATTCCATGGCGGTTGGAAGGACGCCGGGAAACACAAGGTCCCTCGACTACGTTCGGCTGACGCCTCACTGCGCTTGGGATGACAATCAGGAGGGTGGAATGTCAGCGAGAAGAATGGAATCGTTCCGAGCAGCCACAGAAACTCAGAACGTAGGCAAGCACAATGGCTACCAGGACCGGCGTTGTAGAGAATGCGTCGGGGCTCCCAGTAACGGATCGCATCCGTTGCCCACTCGCGGATGGTCGCGGTTCCATGAGTTTCAGTCTCCCATAGCGTGCTCCGCGCCTGCGTTGCGCTTCGAGGTTCGGGGCAGTAGGATGGGCGGCCATGAAAATCCGTTATCTCTTGCTTGTTCTCTCGTTCGTCAGCTTGTGCTCTCCAATGGTGGTACAGGCTCAGAAAGCGGGACTTGCGTCCGCGAACGTCTACCCGCAGCAGGAGGGTTTCGTCGACGCCCATGGCGTGATGCTCTACTACAGGATTCTGGGACGGGGCGAGCCGCTGGTCGTCATGCACGGTGGGCCGGGCGCGTCGCACGACTATTTTCTTCCTTATCTATTGCCCCTGGCACGCCACAACAAAGTCGTGTTCATTGATGAGCGGGGATCGGGTCGGTCCCAGAAACTGGCCGACCCGGCGGGATACACCATCGACAACATGGTGGAAGACCTCGAGGCGGCGCGGAAGGCGCTGAATCTCGGCAAGATCAACCTGCTCGGACATTCTTATGGTGGGGCTCTGGTGCAGGCTTACGCGTTGAAGTATCAGAGGAACCTGCGGCATCTGATCCTGGGCAGCACGTGGTCGAGCACCGCCGCGATGAATGAAGTGTTTGTGCGCATGAAAGAGAAAATGACGCCCGAGTTGCGGGGGCGCATCGATCAGCTCGAAGCTGCAGGACTCTTTGGGCATGGGAAGGACTATGAGAAGAGCCGGTACCCGGCGGAATACATGATTGCGGCGTGGGGAGAAGGATACTTCCCGTACGTGTACCAGGGACGGCCCGATCCCAACTACGATCCCATCGCGCAGGGCAATACGGCCTGGGATTTGTATCGCGAAATGTGGGGGAAGCATGGGGAGTTTGTCATTGATGGAAATTTGAAATCGGTCGAGTACACCGACCGTCTGCCGAGCATCAAAGTGCCGACACTGGTGCTGGTGGGGGACCACGATGAGTGCGACCCGTCGCTGGCGCAGGTGATGCATGAAAAGATTGCGGGATCGAAGCTGGTGATTTTTCCCAAGGCGGGGCACATGACGTTCGTGGATCAACCGGAACTGTTCATCAAGGCGGTGGATGAATTTCTGCACGGGAGCGCGAAGCAGGCTGCCGCGGCCGCGCACGCTGCGGCGAAACAATAGCGATGATGCGTGCAAGACGTTCAACATGGTTCGTCCTCTGGCTGGTCCTGCTTGCCGCACCAGCGACTCTTGAACTGGCACGGGCGCAACAGGCGAGCGATCCTGCGCAACTTGCGGTGGACACGGCCACTCTGCCGAAGGCTACGCCGCGCCATCCTTACAAGTTTCAGTTTCAAGCGCGAGGCGGAATTCCTCCCTTTAAATGGGGGCTATCTGCGGGCAGAATTCCCACGGGCATGAAGCTGGGCGACGACGGAGTGCTATCGGGAACGCCAAGTTCGGTGGGGGATTTTCGATTCACGGTGTCGGTTACCGACAGCAGCCGGCCGCCGGTGACTGCAAGACGTGAGGTGGTGCTTCACGTAGTTCCTCCATTGTTGCTGGAATGGAAAAAGCCAGCGAAGGTTTCGGGGAATCGAATCGATGGCAGCGTGCAGGTGAGCAATGGCACTGAAGACGATTTCGATTTGACCTTCATTGTGCTGGCGGTGGCGGAAAACGGGCGAGCGGTAGCCATCGGGTACCAGCGGTTTCCGTTAAAGACCGGGACAACCGAGTTTGAGATGCCCTTTGGCGATACGTTGCCCAGGGGAGGGTACGTGGTTCACGTAGATGTGGTGGGGGAAGTCGCGCCCAAGGACGCTATCTACCGCGCGCGATTGCAGACGAAAGATCGGTTGGAAGTGGTGGTGGGACCGTGATCCACCATGAAATTCACCCGCTCGTGGTGAGCGGGAAAGCTAGTCGAACTAGACTCGACACGGATGGCCGAGAACGGCCGTCCCCACATGGGCCTTGCTCAATCCAGCGCCTTGTGGAAGCGCAACACGCTGATCGTCAACAAACTCACGCCTAGAACGGCCATGGCGGCCATTTGCGGCCAGAGGATGTCCATGCCTACGCCCTTCACGTAGGTGCCGCGCAGGACTACTAGGAAGTAACGGAGCGGGCTCAAATAGGTGCAGTACTGCAGCCATTGCGGCATGGTACTGATGGGAAATCCGAAACCGGAGAAGGTGATGGCCGGCATAATAAAGAAGAAGGCGGTGACCATGGCCTGCTGCTGCGTCGACGACACAGTGGAGATCAGCAATCCCACGCCCAACATGCACAGGATGAACAGGACGGCGCCCGCGAACAACACCGCGATCTGACCGCGAAAGGGGACCTGAAACCAGAAGGTGCCCACTGTGGCGATCAACGTCACATCCAGCAAGCCAATCAGAAAAAACGGCAGGGTCTTGCCCAGGATGAATTCGAATGGGCGGATGGGCGTGACCATGATCTGCTCGAGCGTACCAATCTCGCGCTCCCGGACCACCGCGAATGCCGTAAGAGTTGTTACCAGAACCAACGTCAGGCTGCCGATGACTCCGGGAACGAAGAACCACCGGCTGCGCAGATCCGGGTTATACCAGGGGCGTTGTTCGAGTTGAATCTGCGGCATGTGTTCGACCAGTTGGGGTGCGATGCGATAGATGCGATCGCGCTGATAGTCCTGCGCGACGGCGCCCGCAATCTGTCCCAGGTAGCCGACTGCGATCAGCGCGGTGTTGGAGTTCGTGCCGTCGACTATTACTTGCAGTGGTGCAGTCTGACCTTTGCGCAAGTTTTCCGCGAAGCCGGGGTGAATTTGCAAGGCTACCGTTGCGCGGCCCTGGTCAATAAGTTCGGGGATCTGGCGTCGGTCGGTGAGTTGTCGCTGGACGTCGAAGTACGGGCTGGAGGAGAAGCGGGAGATCAGTTCGCGGCTCTCCTGGCTGTGGTCCTGATCGAGAACCACCGTGGGCACGTGGCGAATCTCAAAGGTGGCCGCATAGCCGAAGATGAGCATCTGGATGATGGGCGGGCCGAACAACACAAAGCGCGTGCGCTTGTCACGGAAAACCTGGATGAATTCCTTAATCAGCATTTGTTTGAGTCGGGCCAGCATGCGTTTCTCCTAGCAGCTTGCGGAAAAAAGGGGCCTGAGCGTCGACCGCGAACCTCGGCGGCTAAAGCCGATACTCATTATGCGAACCTCACGGCGCGGCTGAAGCTGCGCCCCTTTAAAGCAAAGCGAATTTGTGAGTCTTTCCGGAAGCTGCTAGACCAGCCTCTTGTGAAATGCGCGCGTGGCCACGGCGGCAAGGATGAGCGCGAAAATCGCAAGGGGAACCAAGTCTGCATACAGCAACGTCGCTGGTGTGCCTTTCAGGAAAATCTTCTTCAGGACGCTGACGTAGTACCGCGCCGGTATCACGCGCGTGATCACCTGCAATACGGCAGGCATCTGCTCAATCGCGTACAGAAATCCCGACAAAAGGAAGGCCGGAAGAAACGTTGCCAGCAGAGCAATTTGGCTGGCGGCCAGTTGATTCTTGGCAATCACCGAGATCAGGAATCCCAGGGACAGTACGACAATCATGAACATCGCGGAACTGAGCAGTAGTGTGCTGAATTGTCCGCGGAAAGGAACGTGAAACCAGTACAGTGCCAGTGCGGCGCAGAGCACGACGTCGAACATCCCGATTACGAAATAGGGAACCAGTTTCCCCAGCATGATCTCCAGCGGCGTCACGGGTGTCGAGATGAGTTGCTCCATGCTGCCGCGCTCCCACTCGCGCGCGATGGTCAGAGACGTGAGAAATGCGCCGATCACCGACATAACCAGCGCAAGAACTCCGGGAATAATGAAGGCGCTGCTTTCGAGGTCCTCGTTGTACCAGGTGCGGGCCTGAACGCTCAGGGGTGCAGGTTGCACGGTTTGTCCGCGATGTCGCAGCCAGTCGAGTTGCACGTCGGCTGAATAGCTCTGCACGACCGCCTGGCTGTAGTTGATCAGGACGTTGGCGGTGTTGTCGTCGGAGGCATCGACTAGGGCCTGCACTTGCGCCGGACGGCCATCGCGGAGACGCTGCGAAAAATCCCAAGGAATCACCAGGCCCATCTTGGCGCGGCCGGCGTCGATCGCGCGCACCAAGGCCGGATAGTTGTCTACGGCGCCCACCACTTCGAAGTATTCCTTCGAGCGGAAGCGCTTGAGCAAATCCTGGCTCTGCTGGCTGCCATCGCGATCGTAGACGTAAACGGGCAGGTGCTTGAGGTCGAGGCTGACTCCATAACCGAACAGCAGCACCAGAATGATCGGCATGATGACTACGATGATCAGGCTGCGCACATCGCGGCGGATCTGCGTGAGTTCCTTCACGGCCACCGCGCTAAGTCGGGTCAGGTTCATGTCAGTTGAGCCTTTTGCTGGAGCTGCGGTCCGTGGTCAGGGATACAAAGACGTCTTCCATGCTCGGGCGGATTCTTTCGATCTTGCTCACTGCGATTCTCCGCTCTTCGAGGAATGCCTTAAATTGGGGAATTGCCGTGTCCGCCTGCGGAACTACCAAGTGCAGGGCGTTGCCGAAGACTGCCGCGTCGAGCACGCCGGGGCCAGACTGCAGGGCCTCGACCGCTGGCCCGAGCGGATCACATTCCACCAGCAGCAACTCCCCCTTCATGGATTTCTTCAGTTCGCTGGGCGTTCCGAGAGCCACCATCTTGCCGCGGAAGATCAAGGCCAGGCGGTTGCAGTACTCGGCCTCTTCCATGTAGTGGGTGGTGACGAAAACAGTGACGCCATCGTGAGCCATCTGGTAGATCAGGTCCCAGAACTGGCGGCGCGAAATCGGATCGACCCCTGACGTAGGCTCGTCCAGAAAAATGATCGGCGGGCGATGCAGCACGGCGCAACCGAGCGCCAGGCGCTGCTTCCAGCCGCCCGGGAGCGTGCCAGTAATCAGGCCTTCTTGACCCTTCAGGTTGGCGGTCTCGAGCGCCCAGTCGATGCGCTCTTGCAGTACGTTGCCATCGACGTTGTAAAGGCCCGCGAACAGCCGCAGGTTCTCAATGACCTTGAGATCGTTGTAGAGGGAGAATTTCTGCGACATATAGCCGATGTTCTGGCGAACGGACTCCGGTTTCTGACGAACGTCGTGGCCGGCCACTATCGCGCGCCCGGAAGTCGGAGTCAGCAAGCCGCAGAGCATGCGAATGGTGGTGGACTTGCCCGCACCGTTCGGACCGAGGAAACCGAAAATTTCGCCTTTGCGTGTCTCCAGGCTGATGTGATCGACTGCCACGAAGTCGCCGAAGCGCTTGACGAGATCTTCGATCACAACGGATGTGGCGTCGTCCTTCACCGTCCACGACCCCCGATTCCGCTGGTGACGGCATCGACGAACAGATCTTCGATGGTGGGTGTGACTTCAGTAATGGCATCGAATGGGACGTTGGCTGATTTCAGGCGCGCCTGGAACTCAGACATGCATCGGGGTGCATCGTCGACCACCACATGCACTCCGTCTCCCGTCAAAAGGAGGCTTGAAATGCCTTCTGCGTGCTGCAGTTGTTCGCGTACACGGCGCGGATCTTCGGAAGTGATCGAGAGCACTCCCTTGCCGAGCTTTTGTTTGAGTCGTGGTGGAGTGTCGCAGAACAGCAACTTGCCCTGGTGGAGCAGGGCGACCCGGTGACAACGTTCAGCTTCGTCCAGATATGCAGTCGAAGTGAGGATGGCCACGCCTTCCCATATCAGGTCGTAGAGAATGCGCCAGAAATCGCGGCGTGATACTGGATCAACACCGGTGGTCGGCTCGTCGAGCAGGATGACCTTGGGACGATGTATCAGGGCGCATACGAGACCGAGTTTCTGCTTCATACCGCCGGAAAGCTTTCCCGCGAAGCGGGTTCGAAATTCGCCCATGCCAGCTGCCCGCAGCAACTGTGCCGATCGGCGCACGCGCTCATCCCTGTGGACTCCGAAGAGGTCCGCATAGAAGCGAATGTTTTCGTCGACGGTGAGGTCTTCGTAGAGTCCGAAACGCTGTGGCATGTAGCTCAAGTGATGCTTGGCGCCTTCGGGATCGTTCACAACGTTAAAGCCAGCCACAACGGCACGGCCCTGGTCAGGCGGCATGACTCCCGCCAGCATGCGGAGGGTTGTGGTTTTTCCCGCGCCATCTGGGCCAACCAGGCCGAAGATCTCCCCGACTCGGACATCGAAGCTGAGGTGGTCGACGGCGCGAACTCCCGGGAAACTTTTCGTGAGATCGGTGGCGGTGATGGCGAGTTGTGGCGTTTCTGTCATTGCTTGGCACGCGGCTGCGAGCCAGCCGTGAAATCGATTTCCGCATCGGCGGGCATGCCCGGTTTCAGCTCGTGATTGAGATTGTCGACATCGATCTTGATGCGGTAGACGAGGGTCACCCGCTCTTTGAACGTCTGCACACTCTTGGGCGTGAACTCGGCATTCGATGCGATGAAGGAGATTCGGCCGTGATAGATCTTGTCGGGAAAGGTGTCGGTGTGGATGGTTGCGTCCTGTCCCCAGCGAATACGTCCGAGGTCCGTCTCAGCGACGTAGGCGCGCAGCCATACGTGATCCAGATCGGCCAATGTCACAACTGGCGTGCCGGGGGAAACAACTTCTCCGAGTTCCGCCTGGCGAACGGTAACGACACCATTGCTGGGAGCATGGAGCGTGGTGTAGTCGAGATTGATGCGGGAAAGGCCGAGGCTCTCGCGAGCCGACTTGACGTTGGCGCGGGCGATGGCAATGTCTTCCTTGCGACTTCCTTCCTTGGCTTGGTTGAGGCGTTCCTTGGCCGCCTGATACTGGGCTTCGGCGCGCTTTAAGGCGGTAGCGGCAAGATCACGGTCTTGCGCCGAGATGGCATCTCGCGCAAAAAGACGCTGGGCCCGTTCATTGTCGACTTTTCTCTGCTCGAGCTCAGCTTGGGCGTCGATGACGCTTTGCGCAGCGGCCTTGATCTCCTGTTGGCGGGTGCCGGCGAGGGTCAGGGCAAGACTTGACTCGCGCAGTTGAACATTGGCGGCGTCAATGTCGACTTTCTGCTTGTAGTCGGCGTCATCGAGCCGGGCGAGCACGGCGCCGCCGCTTACCCATTGGCCTTCTTCGATGGGCAACTCGACGATGCGTCCTTGCACTTTGAAACTCACGAGGCTTTCGTGGGCCTCGATGTTGCCGGACAGCATCAGCTTGTTCGCCGGTGTGGGCGCCTGGTGAAGGTGTGGATAGAAATAAAAGATGGTGGCGATGATGGCCGCCAGCAGCATCAGGAGTGGAATGCGTTGTTTCATGCTCGAAACCTTTTCAGCAGCCGGGCGCGCCTGACGGTTAATCTCATTGGCCAGTCACCAGCTGCCCGAACGTCCAGAACGTGTCCCATGACTGCAGTCAGCGAACCTCAGCGGCCAAAGCCGCAACGAATCAGCGAGGCTTGCGAACGCGCCTGAAGCCGCGCCCTTTCAAGGCTTTTGTGTTCCTCCGGGTTCTATCAAATACTGACCGATGTTGTGTTCCGCGCCTCCCACCGCGCGCGAGAGAGCAAAACGGGCATCCATGTGACTCGAGACCGCGAGAATGTAGTTCTCTTGCGCACGGGCTAGAGCCTCCTGGGCGGTGACGACCTCGACGTTGTTGGTAACGCCCGACTGAAAACGATCCTGGGTAAGGTCGAGTTCACGCTGCGCGAGCTCACGTCCTTGCTGGGCGACTTCGACTTGCTTCTCCGCTGATTCAAGGTTCAGTAGAGCTGCGCGAATATCTTCGTCGATGCCACGTTGAAGATCGGCAATTTGATCGTCCATGCGTCGCAAGCGCGCGGTGATCTCTTGTGCCTCTCCTTTGCGATCCCGATCGAACAACGTGAAATCCAGAGTGCCTTGAATCAGGCCGATGCCCTTGAGATCCGCAAGGCCGCGCCCGAGTGCGCCATAGTTTCCATTGATGCTGAATTTCGGGTAGTAGCGTGCATGGCTGGCCCGCTGCTGCTCGGTCAGGCTAAGGCGTTGGCTGGCAAGGGACATGTAGTCAGACCGCGCCAGCAAGGCAGATCGAAGAGCAGATTCGGCTTCGGGACGACTGACCGGTTGGAACTGCAGAGGCTCGGCCAACTCGAGTGGCGTTCCGGGCTTCATCCCGATGTTGCGGGCCAGTGCGAGAAGGGCTTGCTGCTGCTCATTACGCGCCACCAGCAAGGCTTGCTGCTCATTTGCCAACTCGACTTGTGCGCGCAAGGTATCCACTCCGGTCGCCGTGCCGACGTCATGTTTGTCTTTGGCCAGACGATGGAGCGCCTCGGCGGAAGTAACGCGGGCTTGCGCTGCTTCCACTCGCGCGCCTGCAGACTGCGCATTCAGGTACAGACCCGCAATGGAGCGAACGATCAGGTCGCGGGCATCCTGATCGTCGAGCTTGCCGGCTTCCAATTGATGAGATGTCGCCTTCCAGCTGTGATAGGTCTGCAAATCGACCACGTTCTGCTCGGCGTATACGCGAAAGTCGAAGTTCGAGAATGGTCCGATTACTTCGGGCACGGTGGGCAGAGAAATTCCGAAAGCGCGGAGATTGCGGTTCTGCAGGTTGGCGAAGCTCTGCGTGCGCACGCGCGGCAAGAGGTTCGCTAGACGGCGGGTGCGGGTCCCTTCGAGTTCCTGCACGCGAGTGTCCGCGACCAGCACACTCAGATTGGCCTGCAGGCCCCTTTCGATTGCGTCGTGCAGGGTGAGACGGAGCGGAGCAACCTCCTGTGCGCAGGTTGGGGAGAACAGGACCATGACGAACAGGGCATACAAAAAAAGGAGAGTGCGCGAGGCGCACATGCGCTCATGGGAAAGATGTTGGGGTTTTCGGGAGGGCCGGATCATCGGTTTGCCTCCTTATTGAAAGCTACGGCTCGCCAGAAGTGTTGAAAACTCTCTTCCAGTTGGACCTCCAACTTATCGTCGCCGCGCAGCGACCAGAACAAGAGTGTCCCGATCACTGACTGCTGGCACTGGCGCGCGAGGTGCTCAGGTTTCAAGGAGGGCGCGATCTCTCCGCGCTGCTGACCAAGCTCGAGAATCTTCGCCACCATGCGGCGTCCTTCGGCGAGATTAGCGGCCATGGTGGAGCGAATGGCGTCACTGGCCAGGAAGGTGGAAATCAGGGCGCGCGTCATCTCCGGACTGCGGCCGGGCTCTTCCGCCACGCGCTCGAACAGGCTGCGCAAGACGCTGCGGACCGATTGTTTTCCGATTTCCGCGAGTTCCAGCACTTCGCGCACTTTTCCGAGTTGAATCTCGGCCATCACGCCGAGTACCTGCTCTTTACTCTCGAAATAGTTAAAGAAGGTGCCTTTGCCAACGTCGGCGGCGTCTGTGATGTCTTCCACGGTGACATTCTGGAAGCCGCGCTGAGCGAACAGACGCATGGCACTTCGGAAGAGCCGGACCCTTGTTTCGGCTGCCCGCCTTTCACGTCGGCCGAGTTTCCTCAGATGAGGAAGGCTTGCGGTAGCGAGCGCCTCGAGCATTTCGGGAAACGCGGATTTGTGGGCTTTGTTCATTTACGACCATTGTTCATATACGACTAATAGTCATAATTACGCCCGCCGATGCTTGTGTGTCAATAGGGATTTTCCGGGAGTCAAAACTGAATGGGATGGCGGGACATGGCTTCGCTGCCCAGCGGATGAGCGTCTGCGGCACCGGAGAAGAACACACGCGCCGAAAGGCAACGAGACGCGACCAGGTCGCGTCTCAATCACCAGGGAAACGAGGGCCGGAATGCGACTTAGGGGGAGAGCTCAATGCGGCAGCCCGCAGGGATGTGGGATGCAGCTACGCAATGAAAATGAATAAGAGCCCCGAGGTG
>UEXW01000142.1_pt1 | contig 36853 bp, 31 predicted proteins | sample 4301151 | NCBI WGS metagenome assembly UEXW01 (sample SAMEA4773176, study PRJEB27434) | metagenome | biome: 2259; feature: agricultural soil; material: soil | place: USA | collected 2014-09 | depth 0.25 m | reverse complement strand
GTAGGCCCGAATGGACTCGAACCATCGACCTCTTCCGTGTCAAGGAAGCGCTCTAACCAGACTGAGCTACGGGCCTACATGCGACGGCTGTGCTTCAATTTTACGGGCGGAGCGCAATTACGGCAAACCTGGGTACAACCCCTCGGAATCATGGGCTAGGGCGGCCTCGGCATTCCGCTCGCCGGGAGGGCTCACTCTTGGTCCAACGATTCTGATTCGATGCCAATGTTCTTTTCGCCGGCCGCCTTCTTTTCCCAGTACTTCTTCACCCAGGCCGCAAAGCTCTTTCCCGCGGCAGTATCTTTTCCGGTAAAGGCGAGTGCGGCGATTTCGCTATACGGGATCTTGATCTTGTCCGAGCATCCCTTCGGCATCACGCGTACCACGCACTCTTGCAACGTTGGTCCGTCATTCTTACGATCGAAAATGTAGCCCTCAATGGTTTGACCACTTTTGAGAGTGATGGTCAGGTCACCGCGGTAATCGAAGGCTTTTTCGAAGGCGCCCCGGATTTCTTCTTCCGTGGCTAACGACGGAACCCAGCCTTCCAGATTCTCGTGCACCGTCCCCGGTGCGTTCTCAAGATCGTCGGCTTCAGTTTTTGGAATCAATTCGGACATGAAAATCGCCAACGTCGGACCGCTTACGCGTCGGGTGCGACGCCGATCTGCACCAGTGGACCGGAGCTTCGGCGTGGAGCCACGGGGGTGTCGTCGTCGACATCACGATCGGAATATTTGTCGAATAAGGTAGCTCGCACCGTGGCAGCAAAACCACGGAGTGATCCGAACGTGTCGTTGACTGCGCTGGCTTCGTAGCCGCTGTGCACCATGCAGTTCGCGCACTTGGGATTACCACTCTCGGTGCCGTACTGATCCCATTTGGTATCTTGCAGTAACTCCTGGAAGGTGTCGGCGTAACCGTCCTGCATCAGGTAGCAGGGTTTCTGCCAGCCGAAAATGTTGTACGTGGGCATACCCCAGGGCGTGCATTTATATTCCCTCCGTCCCATCAGGTATTCCAGAAAGAGTGGGCTCATGTTGAAGCGCCACTTCGCGCGCCGGTTGCTCAGGATTTGCCGGAACAACCGCCGGGTCTTTTTCTTGCTCAGGAAGTGATCCTGGTCGGGCGCCTTGTCGTAGGTGTAGCCGGGTGAGAGCATCATGCCCTCCACGCCCAGGTCCATCATTTCGTCGAAGAAGTGGCGAACGCCCTTCGCATCGGCGCCGTCAAACAGGGTAGTGTTCGTGGTCAGTCGGAAGCCGCGCTTCAAAGCCTCGCGGATTCCAGCCACGGCCTTGTCGTATGTTCCTTCGCGACATACTGCGAAGTCATGATGTTCTCGCTGCCCATCCATGTGCACCACGAACGAGAAATACTTGCTGGGCTTGAACTGATCAATCTTCTCTTTGAGAAGCAGCCCGTTGGTGCAGAGGTAGACGTACTTCTTGCGCGCGATCAGCCCTTCGACAATCTCCGCGATCTGCGCATGCATCAACGGCTCGCCACCGGGGATACTCACCAGCGGGGCACCGCACTCCTCCACCGCGGCGAAGCACTGTTCCGGCGTCAAGTCGGTCTTCAGGATGTGCGCGGGGTACTGAATCTTCCCGCAGCCGGCGCAAGCCAAGTTGCAGCGGAACAGCGGTTCGAGCATGAGCACAACCGGGTATTGCTTCCGACCCTTCAGTTTCTGCCCGATGACGTAGCTTGCCACCGTCCACATCTGAGACACAGGTACGCCCATGCGTTCGCGCTTTCCTCCTGAATTCCCAATCCGGCCAGAACCGGATTCCAAGCTCTAGTTTAGATGACCCTCAATCTATTGATGATACTGAATAAAGACCTTCTCGACCAGTTACTCTGAGGCTATCGGAAATATGCTCGAGTGCCAGGTTTGTGCATCTTCGGACAGTTCCCCCTCATCCAACCTCAAACCACTGCGGGTTGTAGTTTTCTTCCTTTTTCTCCGCGGGTTTGTATTCAGCTGAAACAAATAGGGTTAATTCGGAAGGTGAACGTGAGATCAGCCAAATCCGTCGTTGTTTTGGGTGCAACCCTCTTCCTGACGTTGTCAGTCGCCGCGCAAACTTCAACCTGGAACATCGACCCCGCGCACTCAAGCGCGCAATTCACCGTTCGGCACCTGGGTATATCGAACGTAAGCGGAGCCTTCACCAAGGTGACCGGCAGCGTTGTCCTCAATGAGAAGGACATCACTCAATCGCAGGTGAATGCCGCCATCGACGCAAGTTCAATCGACACCCGCGAACCGAATCGTGACAAGGATCTACGCAGTCCCAACTTCCTGGACGTCGAGAAGTACCCCACGCTTGAGTTCAAATCGAAGCGCATTGTGAAGAGCGGCGATAAGCTGCAGTTGATCGGTGATCTCACCTTGCACGGGACGACCCGGGAAGTCACCCTCGACGTCGACGGTCCCACGCCCGAACTAACCGATCCCTGGGGAAATCTGCGCCGCGGCTTCTCGGCGACGACCACAATTAACCGCAAGGACTATGGCGTTGTCTGGAACAATACGTTGAAGACCGGGGAAGCCGTAGTTGGGGACAACGTGAAGATCCAGCTCGATGTGGAATTGGTCAAGAAGAAGGCCTAGATCTTAAGCTTCCACATCCGCCGATGATTCGTCAACGCAAAGCCCTACTGCTAGCGGAGTTCCGTGCTCCGCACATTCTGCGCTCGAACCGTTCGGGTCGTACCCACCACTGCATCCTGTACCGAACAGAACACGTGTATACCCGTCGTGTTGATGGTTCGCGGTGTGGCGATGACGACGTATCCTTGCGGAGTGCACGCGTCAAAGTTGAAAAACGTATCCATTTCGCTCGCCCTTGGCTACCTCGCCCGGTAACCCGACCGAGGCGAGTTCCGACAGCGAACCCGTGTAGCCAGCGTTCGGGTGCTGATTCGCATAGGCAAGTTCGGCGGTGTTGATGGTTCGGATGGTGTGAACCGGAGACGTCTCGTTGGCCGCGATCCGGGCACGTAGGAGGTTGGGAATCGCGATCGCCGCAATGATCAAGATTGGTATACAAGCAAGGCCGAGATAACCGAAGATCAATCCTGTCAATGCCATCCCTGAGCCGGTGAGTCGGCCTCTGCTCTTGCGAATCTCGGACCGGAAATGTGTCCCAGGATGACCGCCGCAACCGCCGCTGGAAAAATAAACGACAGCAGGCCGCACACCAGGCTGGCGACTGCTTTTCCGCTAGTCTCTGTCGTCGAAGGCAATCCGCTCGTAGTTGTTGCATCGGATGCAGGTGACGACGTGCTCTCACTCAGTAGTGCTTGTCCGCAAGAAACGCAGAACTGACTCGTGTCCGCGTTGGGCTTACCGCATTTGGGGCAATACATTGCGTGCTCCATGGCGAAAAACTTTACCCGCTGCACCCTCTCGCAGGCGCGGGCAATATAGCACTGCAAAGCCCAAGCTCCATCGCAAAAATCGACTGTTCCCCGGCAGCTATTCCCGCAGGTTACCGCGGCTTTGTGACCGCCCCCTCCGAAGCCGAGTGCACCAGGGCCGCGTACTTGGCGAATACTCCCGTCGAATACTTCGCCTTCAAGGCCTTCCGCTCCGCCAAGCGATGCTTCAACGTTGTGTCGTTCAATTCCACTTCCAGCTTGCGTTGATTCACGTCGATGTGAACCGTGTCGCCTTCGTGGAGCGCAGCGATCGGTCCCCCGAGCGCGGCCTCGGGCGATATATGACCGATCATGAGCCCGCGGGTCGCGCCACTGAAGCGGCCGTCCGTGAGCAGGGCAACCGTTTCGCCCAGTCCCTCGCCCACAATGGCCGCCGTCACGCTCAACATCTCGCGCATGCCCGGGCCGCCCTTCGGTCCTTCGTTGCGAATGACGACCACGTCGCCCGCCTTGATCTTCTTGCTGGTCACCGCGGTCATGGCGTCTTCTTCGGACTCGAAAATCCGCGCGGGTCCGCGATGCGTGAGTCGTTCGTGGCCGCTGATCTTGGCCACGCTGCCTTCCGGCGCAAGATTTCCATGCAGGATCACCAACCCCCCGGTCTTCTTGATGGGATGATCGAGGGGCGCAATCACGGGCTGGCCGGCAGTTTCCACCGCCGCCCCGGCCTCTTCTGCGAAAGTCTTTCCAGTTACGGTTAGGGTTGAGCCGTTGGCGAACTTGCCATCCAGCAACCGCTTTGCGATGACCGGAATGCCGCCAGCTTTGTCCACGTCTGCCGCGACATACTTTCCCGCGGGTTTGAGATTGGCCAGCAACGGAGTACGCTCACTGACTTTCTGGAAATCGTCGATGGCAAGGGCTACGCCCATCTCCCGCGCGATGGCCAACAGATGCAAAACGGCATTGGTCGATCCCCCGGTACAGGCCACACCCGCAATGGCGTTCTCAAAAGCTGGGCGAGTAAGAATGTCTTTAGGCAGGATGCCCTTTTTCAAGACATTCAGCACGACCTCGCCGCAGCGGAATGCGATCTCGTCCTTGCGTGCGTCCATGGCAGGCACGCCGTTGAATCCCATGGGAGAGAGCCCAATCAGCTCCATCACGGTTGACATCGTATTCGCCGTGTACTGTCCCCCGCACGCCCCGGAACTCGGGCAGGCCACGTTTTCAAGTTCGAGTAGTTCGGCATCCGACATCTTGCCCGCCGCATTGGCGCCCACGGCCTCGAAAACATCCTGAATGGTCACATCTTTGCCGCGATACACGCCCGGAGCGATCGTTCCGCCGTAGAGCACCATGCCCGGCAGATTCATGCGCGCCAGCGCCATGGCGGCGGCCGGGATTGTCTTGTCGCAACCCACCACGCAAACAACGGCATCGAACAACTGGCCCCGACAGACCAGTTCGATCGAATCCGCAATCACCTCACGGCTCACCAGCGAAGCCCGCATCCCTTCCGTGCCCATGGTCTCGCCGTCGCTGATGGCGATGGTGTTGAACTCCATCGGCGTGCCGCCGGCCGCGCGAATGCCTTCTTTCACCTTGGAGGACAGTCGCCGCAAGTGAAAATTGCAGGGCATGGTTTCGATCCAGGTATTGGCCACGCCAATCAGCGGCTTGCGCAGATCCTCGTCTGAGAAGCCAATGGCCTTGAACATGGCCCTTGACGGAGCACGATCACGCCCGTCCGTGATGCCGCGGCTGCGATGTTTGAGATCCATAGGGAAAGAGGTTACGACAAACAGAGGCTGAAGAGAATCCGCCCCACGCAGAAGCACGAATCCGGTTTTGCTTTGAAAGGGGCGCCTTCAGGCGCGCCGCAGCGATCGGGAATCAAGCGGCTTTAGCCGCAGGGGTCGCCGCCTGCGACAAGACGCGACTTCCGCAAGTTGCTACGCGTTCACAACCTTGGGTTCAGGCTCGGTCGCCGGCTTCGCCTTCTTCGCGTCCTTTGGCAGCCACGACATCATCCCGCGCAAGCGTGCACCGACTTCTTCGATCTGGTGCTGTTTTTCCTTCTCGCGCAGCGCCGCGAAATTCTTGCCGCCCTTCTTGTTCTCCTCGATCCACTCGCGGGCGAATGTTCCATCCTGGATGCGAGCCAAAATCTCTTTCATCTTCGCGCGAGTTTCATCGCCCACCACCTGGTTTCCACGAGTCAAATCGCCATACTCAGCAGTGTTCGAGATTGAATAACGCATGCGCGCCAGACCACCTTCGTAAATCAAGTCCACGATCAGCTTCATCTCGTGCAGGCATTCGAAGTAGGCGACCTCCGGCTGATATCCGGCCTCGACCAGGGTCTCGAATCCCTTCTTGATCAGCGACGTCAAGCCGCCGCACAGGACGGCCTGCTCACCGAACAGATCGCTTTCAGTTTCTTCCTTGAATGTCGTCTGCAACACGCCTGCCCGTGCCGACCCGATTCCATAGGCGTAACACAGCGCATACTCATGCGCGCGGCCGGTTGCGTCCTGATGAATCGCCAGCAGGGAGGGCACGCCGCGGCCTTCGGTGTAAATGCGGCGCACCAGGTGCCCCGGACTCTTGGGCGCGATCATGACCACATCTACATCGTTCGGTGGCTGAATTGTCTTGAAATGGATGCTGAAGCCGTGCGATACGCCCAGCACCTTCCCGGGATGCAGGTACGGCTTGATCGCCGACTCGTACAACTCGCCCTGCGTCTCATCCGGAGTAAGAATCTGGATCCAATCGGCGCGCTTCGCAGCCTCATCGGGCGCGACCACCACCATGCCGTCGGCTTTGGCTTGCTGCGCCGACGCGCGATCCGGATCAAGTCCTACGATGACCTTGTATCCACTGTCGCGCAGATTCTGTGCCTGCGCATGTCCCTGGCTGCCATAACCGATGATCGCGATGGTTTGGCCCTTCAGGGCATTTGGGTTGGCGTCTTTTTCGTAAAAAACAGTAGCCACGGAAGCTCCTCAGTTGGATGACAAGGGGAAATACGCTCAGCCCTTGTGAAAATTTGTCCGATCAGGGTAACAGAAGGACGGAAATGTCGGAACTCAATAAACCGACCGGTCGGTCGGTGCCAACTTTCATGGTACTGGGGAGATACTTACCGTGTCAAGAACCGCCGGTGAGGGTTGGAAGTAATTGATAACTGTCGTCACTTTGTCACCTAGCCTTCACTGGAAATGGGTTTTTCAGCGAGGTAAAGTGCTGGCGTGAGCAGAGTCGCGCCGTACACCTTCCAGGGATGCCTTCTTTTGTTTGTGGCAGTCCTGCTGTTGAACTCACCCTTTGTACTCTCTCAAACGAGTGAGGAGACGCTATCGAAGCAGGATCTGCGATGGTTGATGGATGTTCTGAACACCACGCGGGATAACATCAAGAAGAATTACTACGACGCCCACTATCACGGGCTGGACATTGATTCAAGATTTCAAGTCGCTCTGGAAAAGATCCAGTCCGCAGCCACTCTCAATTACGCGATTGCCGACATCGCAGGAGCCGTAACCGCGCTCAACGACTCGCATACCATCTTCCTTCCCGCTCCCCGTCCTTACGTTCATGAGTATGGCTGGCGTATGCAGGCGGAGGGCGATGCCGACTGCTTCATCACTTCAGTCCAGCCCCGCAGCGATGCCGCCACAAAGGGAGTCAAGCCAGGAGACCAGGTATTGTCCGTGAACGGTTACATCGCAATTCGCGAGGATGTTTGGAAAATTCACTATGTTTTCAATACCCTTCGGCCCCAACTTGGCCTACGGCTGGTTTTGCGTTCGCCCAATGGCACTACAAGGCAATTGGATGCTATGGCCGACCTTGGCCCGCGTACCAGAGATCCTTGGAAGCGGCTCGATGAGTTCGAGGCGGGACTAAAGAACCACAAACCACGAATCGCCGAATACGGTCCGAAGGCCATTATCTTTCGTCTACCGGATTTTGCTTTCGATCCCGACGAAGCTCACAAGATGTTGGACCAGATACGAAGTCACGACGCTCTGGTTCTGGATCTGCGCGGAAACCCCGGCGGCTACGAGGAGTTTCTCTTGCGGTTCTTAGGGGGAATGTTCGACGAGGACGTAAAGCTGGCGGACCGCGTCGGACGGAAACCGCTGCATGCCTCGATTGCCAAGTCTCGTGGTTCAAAAACCTTTGCTGGAAAGGTGGTTGTATTGGTGGACAGCGAGTCTGCTTCCGCTGCCGAGTTGTTCGCGCGCGCCATCCAGTTGACGAAACGAGGGATCGTCGTGGGCGACCGGTCGTCCGGCAAGGTGATGGAGAGCCGCGTGCACCCTCATGATGTCGGGACCATCAAGGGAGTCTTTCGGTTCGCAGTCCTCATTACTGAGGCCGACTTGATTATGTCTGACGGAAAGAGCCTGGAGAATTCCGGGGTGACGCCTGACGAGCGGGTAGTTCCATCGGCCGCGGATCTTGCCGCTGGGCGCGATCCAGCCCTCGCACGCGCCGCAGAACTGGTGGGCCTTCAACTCACCCCCGAAGATGCCGGGAAGCTCTTTCCATTTGAGTGGCCCTCCGAGTACTGACTTGAAACCTGGGCGACCACGTGGTGTCCCAAAGCGGCCCACGGCACTGCTCCTGAAAACCGAAAACTCGAGATCTGACACCGGACACCCGCCTTACCCAACTTGGCATCCTCCCGCGCCCCCGTTTACCATGTCGAGCGATGACTCGCGAGGCTACACTCGACTCCCGCCAAGACATCCTACGTACCGCCGCTCGCCTCTTTCAGCAGCGTGGCTATGACGCCACCTCGATGAATGACGTCGCCGCTGCCCTCAAACTCAGCAAGGGCGGCCTCTACCATCACTTTCAGAGTAAAGACGAGATGCTGTTCCACATCATGAACCACGCCCTCGATATCACCGACGAGCGTGTGGTGAAAGCCGTCCGCAGCATACAGAATCCGGAAGAGCGGTTGCGTGCACTCATCCGTCTACACATCGAAGTCGTGCTAAGCGTGCGCGACCGCGAGGTCACAGTCATGCTGCACGAGAACCATCCCCTGCCTCCGTCGCTGCGCAAGCAGATCAACCTGCGCAAGAAGGACTACATCCATTTCGTGGAAGGCGTGATCGCTGACGCGCAAAAACAGCGAGGATCGAAAGGCACCGTGACCGCGCGGGCTGCCGCACTCGCTTTGCTGGGCATGATCAACTGGATCTACCAGTGGTACAAACCGGAAGGCCGTCTGCAGGCGCAAGATCTGATCCCGCAATACACCGAGCTGCTGTTCGCGGGGGCGTTTCAGTGAGTTCGTTTTTCGACCTGCCCGCCGTTTCCGCTGAACGTGCCCAGGCTGGAAAGCTTTACCAGGAATTTCTGCGCGTGCCCGCTCTTAGCGCCGGCGTCTACGTCCTGCCCGCTGGCGGCGCCGATCCGCAAAAGCCCCACAAAGAAGACGAGATGTATTACGTGGTCCGGGGCCATGCAAAGATGCGAGTGGGATCCGACGAGCAAATCGTGAAGTCCGGAAGCGTGATCTTCGTAGCGGCCCAGGTCGAACACCGTTTCTTCGACATCAGCGAAGAACTCGAAGTCCTGGTTTTCTTTGCGCCAGCGGAGAGTTCGTAGCACTCTTGCCATGGCAATCCTGATCACACCCATGCAGGCGGAGGACTGGCCCGCCGTCGAGGCCATTTATCAGCAAGGAATCGTCACCGGAAACGCGACCTTCGAAACCGAATCACCGGGCTGGGAAAAGTGGAACGCCAATCATCACCAGCATTCCCGCCTGGTAGCACGAACCGGGGACAAGGTGCTAGGCTGGGCCGCGCTCAGCCGCGTTTCGACGCGCCAGGTCTACACAGGTGTAGCAGAAGTGTCGATCTACGTTGCGGCCTCTGTCCGTGGAAAAGGCATCGGCAAGGAACTGCTGCAAGCCCTCATCGAGCAATCCGAGCAGAACGGCATCTGGACCCTGCAAGCCGGAATCTTCCCCGAGAACTCAGGCAGTATCGCTTTGCACAAGTCCTTCGGATTTCGCGAAGTCGGCTTGCGGGAAAGAATAGGGAAACTCGCCGGCATCTGGAGGAACGTAGTCCTGTTAGAACGCAGAAGCTCGATTGCGGGGAAATGAGCCTGCAGCGCGATCAACGAACAGCGGATCCGTGGAGAACTTCATCGCTGTGGCGCAGTATCAAAAGACAGGGTCGCTCGACTACGTTCGGCTGCCCCGCACTCCGCTCGGGATGACAGTGTTGAGCAGGATTGGCATAGCTGACAGCCGACGACTGCAGACTGACGACTGTCCTACCTTGCCGCCACCGTCTCCTTCGATGGAATCCAATAAATCTCTTCCCGCAAAAACTCCTTGGTAAATCCGATCCGCTTCAAGATCCCTTTCCCGTGCTCAATCATCTCGGGATGCCCACACAGGTACCCGACTCCGTTCTGCGACGTGATTCCCCATGTGTCCGCGTACTTGCGGATCAATTCGTCCACTCGCCCGATCTCACCCGTCCACTTGGTATCTTCCCAGGGACGGCTTACGGTGGGCACATATTTCAGCCAGGGCACTTCCTGCGCGTATTTCTTCAGTTCTTCCGAGTACCCGAACTCCCACGAGCGGCTGGCTCCATTGAGCAGGAAAAGTTTATGCTCGCCTTTGAACTTGCCCTCTTTCCAATCTTTGTACAGGGTGCGCACAAAACTCACATACGGCGCGACGCCGGTTACGGTGCACACCAGCAGGTGGTCTGTCCGTCCGCTGCTCGTGTCAAGCACGAACCGCCCCTTGGACGCCTTGCGCATCAACAGCTCGTCGCCCATATTCAGGTTGTAAATCTTGGGAGTGAGCTCGCCGTTAGGAACCAGCTCGAAGAAGAACTCCACTTCGCTTTCGTAAGGCGACGACACGATCGAATAGGGCCGCTCGGATCGCTTGTCCTCGGTATGCACGCCCAAGGTGGCGTATTGTCCAGGCGTAAATTTGAACTCCGCGCCCGGATCGATGCGGATCATCCACAGCTCAGGCGCCAAATCGACCCGCTTCGTGATTTTGGCCCGGTAGTGTTTGTCGTCAGGGGTGGTCATGGCGGATTTCCTTAAGTCTACAACGCTCGTCATGGTTGACATATATTACAGACAAGATGCGACTGTCGTGGCCCCGGCTGCGCGGGTTTTCAGTACTTAGTTCATGTCTGCAGTACATGGATGCCCGCTGGCAGGTCGGGTCGCGAGAGCAATCAGGGCTGATTGTCTGCCTCATCGGACACTATTTCCACCACCAGGCCCGTCCTGACCGGCTCTTCCTGCGCCGGTTGGGCGGCCTTCAGTTTCTCCAGATTGGCCAGCGTTTCCGTCCACTCCTTCTTGTTGCTCTTGGTGCGGATCGGTGCGTTCAAATCTGAATAGAACTCTAGAATGTTCTGCCGCAACTGCGGAGTCAAGTGCTCGAAATGTTTGTCCGCCAGTTCCTTCAGCAGCTTCTCGTAAGCTTTGTCAGTAAGTGGATATTCTCCAGCTTTGGTGGGGAGGCCGGTGTCGCAATCTTTGTTGGGCAGCCTTAGATCGGCAAGCTTGGTCTCATGCAGAAGCTTGCTGTAGTCCTGAACCGTCAGATCGACGCTCTTGATGTACATGTCTTCCGTCCGCGTGGTGGGAATCTTGAAAGCCAGCGCCCGGAATGGACCGACCTTCGGCACCCACCTCAGAAAGAACGCCAGAATCCGCGTGCCGATTCCCGGTTTGCGATATCCCTTACCCCACTCCTTCTCGTAGGTCTTGCGCGAGAGATAGTAGAGGAATCGCTGTTTATGGAAGTTAGGTGTGTCCTTGATGATGGCTTCCTTCCGTGCCAGAAGAGCCACTCGCGTCATTTCCGGGATTACCGTGCTGATCGCGCGCCGGAATGTCCCGATCGCCAGGTCGGTATCGCCAAATACGTCGCCGAGACTCAGACCATAGGTTTCCAGAAATGCGCGATCAAGTAAGTCTTTGGAGACCTCGAATCCGATAAAGTCGTGATACCGGTCTGACGTATAGCGGTTCTTGGCGACCTGCACCATGTCGAAGCCGAATTCGGTGCGGATATGCGCCTTGGGATCGTCCGCATAAGTGGCGCGATCTCCGAATTTCTTTTTGAGCTTGGGAAATTCAATCACCACCACCTGATTGATGGTCGGATGCCCGGTATTGTCCGCCGCGTAGTGCGACAGCGCCCCCAGCGCGAATGCGTAGTCGTTCAAGTTATTGCGCTCGGCGGCGTCCGAAATCAAGTTCATGATGAAGTCACCGCTGCGCACATAGTGCACCAGGTCGCTGAAGTGCTTGTTCCCGAACGGATAGTAACCCATATCCTGCACCAGCGAGCCGCCGTATGCGTAAGCATGCGCCTTGCGAAGGTCCTCATCGGTGGCCGCAGGGAACTGCTTTTTCAGAAGTGGCTGGATCTGGTCCTGCCAGAGCAGGTCAACGATTTCCTCGTGCGTGAGCACCGAGTAAGCCGGAGAGAACTGAGCCGCGAGACACAGAAGAAACAGAGCCATCGCGGTCCGCAACCCGCGAACCACCGAGTTCGGTCTCCCGACAAGTATCGATTCCATTCGCCCCAAGTGGCGCTTCCGTCGAGCAAGCGCAAGCCTCTAAGATGCGATCCGCAAGCCCGTCGGCAGAGTTTTTGTCTCCCAATCTGCAAGCGAATACAGCGGAAACCCGCACCGCCCTGTCGCGCCGGCATCTTGCCTGCTGTCCCGAGGGCGTCCTCGCCCCCGATATTTTTTTCATGCTACCGCTCTATCGACGAAATCCACGAGATTCCCGAATAGAAACCGACCCTCGACGAAAGACGGAATCCTCAAATCTTCCTGGTAGGCGAAACCGGCCCAAAGCGCGTAACATAGACTCCCGGATCATCTACTCAAACGTTTAACTAAGGATGCCAAAACGTTATGGCAAAACCAGCTTCTGCCCTCCCAAAGGTCCCTTGGTTGTTCACCCTCTTAATCATTGTCACGCTGCTGCTGCCCCTCTCGGCGCAGACGAGCGCGCCCTCCAAACCCGCCGGCCGCCCTTGGATGAATACCAGCCTTTCTCCCGATGAGCGCGCGGCGCTGGTTGTCAAAGCCCTGACGCTCGACGAGAAGATCTCTCTGCTGCATGGAACCGGCATGAATGGTCTGGGTCCAGTCAGCCCATTGGCCGTGCATTCCAATGGCGGTGCGGGGTATGTCGTGGGGATTCCGCGTCTGGGCATTCCCGCCATCCAGATCTCAGACGCCGCTTACGGCGTCCGCATGAGTGGTGAGAATGGCCGCTACTCAACCGCTCTCCCCGCGTGCGTGGCTGGCGCAGCTAGTTGGGATCTCGAGGCCGCGCATGAATATGGAGCCCTTATTGGCCGCGAGCTGCGCGCCCAAGGCTACAACATGTCGCTCGGGGGCGGCGTGAACATCACCCGTGAACCGCGCAATGGCCGCAATTTCGAGTACATGGGCGAAGATCCCATCCTGGCCGGAAAAATTGTCGCCCAGGTGATCAAAGGCACCCAGGATCAGCATGTCATCGGCGATATCAAGCACTACGCCCTGAACGATCAGGAGAGCGGTCGCAACGCCGTCAACGTGAACATCGATCAACGCTCCATGCGGGAAAGCGACCTGTTGGCGTTTGAGATCGGCGTCCGGGAGTCCGACGTTGCCGCCGTCATGTGCTCATACAACCGCGTAAACGGCGACTACGCCTGCGAGAACAAATACTTGCTCACCGACGTCCTCAAGAACGAGTGGAAGTTCAAGGGCTTCGTCTTATCCGATTGGGGTGGTACGCACAGCGCCGCCAAGGCGTCCGCTGCCGGCCTCGACCACGAAGAGCCAGCGGAAATTTTCTACGGCAACGAATTCAAGCAGGCCGTGCAATCCGGCAAGATTCCGAAGGCGGAACTGGACGATCATGTGCAGCGCATTTTGCGCTCCATGTTCGCAACCGGTGTCGTCGATGATCCGCCCGAAAAAACCGTAGTCGACGTGGTGGGCGGCTTCGAGGTTGCGCAAAAACTCGCCGAGCAGAGCATCGTGCTGCTGAAGAACGAGCAGAATCAGCTGCCCCTCGATGCTTCCCAGCTGCACCGCATCGCCGTCATCGGCGCTCACTCGGACGTAGGCATGATTTCAGGCGGCGGCTCGGCCCAGGTCGATCCCCCCGGCGGAAACGCCATCATGCCGCCCGGCCAAGGCCGCACCCACTGGCAGGATCACGTCTGGTTCCCTACCTCTCCTTTGCGGGCGATCAAGGCAAAAGCCTCCGGTGTAAGCGTGCAATACGACTCTGGTGACGACCCTTCAAAAGCCGCGGATTTGGCAAAGTCTGCTGACGTCGCCATTGTGTTTGCGGCCCAGTGGGAGAGCGAAGGCATGGACCTGGAGACTCTTTCTCTCCCCGATAACCAGGACGCGCTGATAGCCAAAGTGGCGGCGGCAAATCCTCACACCATTGTCGTCATCGAGAGTGGTGGTCCAGTCACCATGCCGTGGGCCGACCAGGTCAGTGGCATTCTCGAGGCTTGGTTTGCCGGCAGCCGCGGCGCGGAAGCGGTCGCCAATCTGCTTTTTGGCGATGTCAATCCCAGCGCTAAACTGCCCGTCACGTTCCCCCGAAGCGAGGCTGACTTGCCTCACCCCACAATCGTGAAACCGCCCGCGCACTCCACCACCAAGGATGGCGATCAGGAAGCCTGGAAGCGCATCGCGGCTGGGCTGCCCGCATTTCAAGTCACCTATGATGAGGGCGTTAAGGTCGGCTACAAGTGGTATGACGCAGAGAACAAGCCCGTCCTGTTTCCCTTCGGCCACGGGCTCTCTTACACAACCTACGAGTATTCCGGCTTCAAGGTGACACCCGGTGAGAAAGTTCGCGTGACCTTCACCGTGAAGAACACCGGCAACCGCGCGGGAGCCGAGGTAGCGCAGGTCTACGCCGCTGTTCCCGCCAGCGCCGGCGAACCGCCCAAGCGTCTGGTCGGCTGGAGCAAGGTCCAGTTGAATGCTGGCGAAAGCAAAGACGTGACAGTCGATGTCGATCGACTCTACCTGTCGATCTTCAACGTCGAAAAAAATTCCTGGGAACTCGTGCCCGGAGACTACGGGTTCATGGCCGGCGGATCCTCAAAGAGCCTTCCCCTAAAGGAAACTGCAAGCCTCAGATAGCGAACCGAAGGCAGTCCCCGCACGTTCGGACGCTGGAACGGCGCTCAGAAGGTGAAAAGGGGAGAGCGTAAGCTCTCCCCCGCCCTGAGGGAGGGACAATCAAAATCATCGGGTAATTGCGTAATTGAGGAATTGGGAAATTGAAGACCACGCTTCGATTCACCCGCTCCCATTCCATCCCTCGATGACACCTAATCCAGAAACCTGAGGCCTGATACCCAAGACCTGACACCTGATGACCCATGACCCGAGACTCGAATTTCTCACTCGACCATCTTCGCCACGTGCACCGCAAACCCGGTCTTTGGCAATAACGACGTCAGTTCAAATGCCTTGAACCCGTCGCCACTCACCTCCGTGTGCCGATAAACCCCCGGCTCGCTATCCACGGTCTCATGTCTTCCATGCAAATTTTCCAGGAACGCCTGTGCCGCCTTCTCGCTCACCTGTGCACCCTTGGCCCGGGTGACTACGGCTTCCGATGCGTAAGACCGCACCAGCTTCGGCCAGTATTTCTCGAGTAACTTCGTGCTCGCGAAAATGTCGGCCCAGACGATCTCGCCATTTACCGCCACCACCACTCCGACCGCGTTGCGATCACGTAACTGTTGGATCGTGCTTCGATATTCCTCCTCGATCGGGCGAGCCATGGAATCCACTCTCGTCTTCACCTCGTCGTTCTGCATCACCTTGGCGTAGGACGTGGTTGATTCAACCTGTTGGGCAGCGGCTGGGGCAGCGGGTGCGGCCAGTCCGCCGGCGCGAAGCTCTCTAGCCATACCTTCCTTTGCCTTGCCGACCTCTGCCCAGACCTGCTGCTGATCTTTCTCAGACATTGCTTTTCCTCGCACCGAGGGAGCCGCCATGGCTCCATTGATAGAGCCGAACATGAACTTCTCGCTGTGGCCCACCCATCGTCCGGGCTCGACGCAGAACACATCCAGGTCAATCGGATCGCTATCCGCCGGAACGATCCGGTCCTTGCCGATCACCCGGTCCTGCTTGCCTCCCGTCACGATCTCGCCTGCCAGCAATATCAGTGGACGCTTGGAGTTGTTGACCAGTACCAGTCGGTTGACCTGCGCCCCGTCGCGCACTGGATATGTGGGTTGTATGACGCCCCCCTGCGGAGGCCGTCGACGGATCATCCCTCCCACTCTTCCGGACTCAGTCACCTCAACTTCTCCGGACTTAAGCCCCTCGTCCAACGTTAAGAAGCCTCCGGTGTCGTGCGACGCGGCCGCCCCCACCGGAAACACTGTCAGATTGCCGTGGCGGATCGGCGCAAGCACTTTGTAATCCGATCCAGCCGGAACCTCGCCCGCCTTAGCCTCGTAGCGCGTTCCCAGGACTAACCCGCCAGCAATCACCATGATCGTCGTGGCCAAAAACGCTGTGATCTTCATCGCGATCCTCCCGGAGTGAAGCGACACCCCGGCCTCCGAGCGCATCCTATGTTCCGGGGTGCCCTTGGCTTCCCTGTCTGGTTCGAGGAACGGAAAATTCATTCTTCCTTGCATCGAAAAAAATGAGTAGCATCGCGAAGGACGGCCTCTCCGGATGGATCGCGCCACGCAAACCGCCGCCGGCATCTCGCCAGAACTGCAATCCCTGGCCGCCGAATTCCATGCCAGGTGCGGAGCCGAGAAGTTCAGCCTCAGCTGCGATCAGCTGGCAGGCATCCTGGCGGAAGTCTGGCAAAAATACGCCGCCGGCAACGCGCCCACCCAGCTGCGTGAATTCTGTGTTTCGCTCAAGATCGAAGAGTTAGTTCTGGCGCGCGCCTGCGCCCACGGCAACGAGCGAGCCTGGGAAACCTTCATGGCGCGCTACCGCGAAAGGCTCTACGAGATCGGATTGCAGATTGCGCGCGAGGACTCCGCCGCCCGCGAACTTGCCGATTCGCTGTACGCCGATCTTTACGGTACGGTCACTCGGGAAGGGAAGCGGGTTTCGAAGCTCGCCTCCTACACCGGCCGCGGTTCCCTCGAAGGCTGGCTGCGCACTGTGATGGCCCAGGAGCACGTCAACCGTTATCGCCGTCAGAAGCGCATGGTGAGCCTCGAAGAAGAAACCGAAGATGGCTCCCAATTTGCGGCTCCCAATCCGGAGCCTGTGCTGGTAGTAGATCCGCGCCTCGAAGCCGCCACGGACGAAGCCTTATCCTCCTTACCCTCGGAAGATCGCTTCATCCTTGCCGCCTATTTCCTCGATGGCCGCACTCTGGCCGAGATTGCACGTCTGCTATCTGTCCATGAATCGACCATCAGCCGAAAGCTGGATAGGCTCGCTAAGTCCTTGCGCAAGCAGATCCTGGCCACGCTGCCTCGCCGCGGCATGAGCCGCCGTCAGGCTGAGGAAGCCCTTGCCGTGGATGTGCGCGACCTGACCCTCAACATCCGGGACCGCTTGGCGCAAGATTCCCCCGCAAGCGCGTTCCCTAAGAAGAAGGTAGAAGCCCCCGCTGGAGACGGAAGTGGCTGAGAACACGTAAGTCCCGGGGGTAGGAAGAATCTGAGTCCCTTGAGGGGTCACGGGTTCTCCGGCACACCCGCAAGGGGTCAGGCAGCGAAAGAAACTGTATCAATGACCGAGCTACCCAATATCGTGCGCGAACGGATGAAGGCCGCGCCAGCCGGACTTCACCCCGATCCCAACCTGCTCACCGCTTTCGCCGAGCAGGCGCTTTCCAACGCGGAACGTGTCTCGGTGCTGGATCACCTCGCGCGTTGTGCAGAGTGTCGCGACGTAGTCGTCCTCGTCCTGGCCACCCCAGCCAGCCAATCCGTAATAGGGAAAGACACCGTTCGCATCTCAAAAGCTCCCCTCGTGGTTTGGCCCATTTTGCGCTGGGGGGCCGTAGCTGCCTGCGTGGTAATCGTGGGGACGGCCGTTATGCTGCAACGGTATTCCAAGGCACCGACTGCGGTTTCTCTTGATAGATCGGTACCGTTGCAGGAACAACCGCTGCACCAGGCCGTTGGCGTCGACAACGAGAGCGTCGACCTGAAAGCCGAAACCCAGAAGGCCGAAACCAAGAGCGACCAGCTGTCGATGGAGAAAAGTCTTGCCACGCGCGGCCAAGCAGTCCTGCCGAAGGGGTCGACCAAGCGTCCGTCCACCCTCACGAGTTCAGGCGGGGCAGCAGCGAAAGAATACGGTGATGTCGCGAAGCAGCGCCTCGACCTTCGCGCAGGCGATTTTGCTCCGACGCCGCCCGTACCCGCGCCACCGGCGGTTGCGGGTCGCCTTTCCGTGCAGCGACGAAATTCGGCCGACCGGGTGTCCTCCTCCGCTCCAGCAGCAGCCAATGAAACGGTAGAAGTGGAAGCGATGGCAGCGCCGGTCAATACCGAGCAGACGCTGAAGGATGAGGCTGTGGGCAAAGCGAAGTCCCCGGCCGCCGCGCAACTAGGGGCCGTCTCGGGCGCGGCTGCGTTCGCCCAAAAGAAAACAGCCGCCTCCGCCGAAGCGCACGGCAATCTGCGCGAGGAAGTCTTCCGATTTCGCGCTGACGTCTCCCGCTGGACCATTTCGTCCGATGGCCAACTGCAGCGTTCGCTGGATTCCGGAAAGACTTGGCAACCCGTCAGCGTTGCAGAAAAAGCCACGTTTCGTGCCCTCTCCGCCAACGGTCCTGACCTCTGGGTCGGAGGAGTTCGCGGCCTGCTCTACCACTCCTCCGATGCGGGCGGCCACTGGAGCCAAGTGAGCCCTACCGCCAACGGCGTGACTCTGACGGCCGATATTGCCGCCATCGAGTTCACCGACCCGCAGCGCGGAAAGATTACGACCGCCACCGGCGACGCATGGATCACAGCTGATGCCGGCAAGACCTGGCAAAAGCAACCCTGATCCTGTCAGAGCGGGCAGCCGCATTTTCGCGGACTACCCTCCCGCAATCGCGCCCAGCACAATAAACGGCTCCACTCCCCGCACGACCGCGTCCGGCAGAGGAGTGTCGGGGGACTCGTGCGACAAGTCCTGCTCGCAGGCGAAGAACCGCAAGAATGGCCGGCGCTGAAGCGTGCCATGGTCGCGAATCGTTCCCCGCAACATGGGAAAACGGTTCTCCAGCGCGTCCAGCACGGTGCGCAGCGTGACGGGACCGTCGACTTCGACTTCGACGTCCCCGTTCACGTGCGCCAGCGTTCGTAGATGGGGTGGCAGAACGACACGGATCATGACAGCGTCTGCACCTCGACCGAAAGTACCGCCGGGAGATCCCGCACAATCGGAGCCCAACTGTCTCCTGCATCGGGCGAAGCATAGACCTGGCCGCCGGTAGTGCCGAAATAGACGCCGCACTTATCGAGCGAATCAACCGCCATCGCGTCCCGCAAGACGTTCACGTAACAGTTGCTCTGCGGCAAGCCTTTGGTGAGTGCCTGCCACTCATTTCCACCCCTACGGCTGCGATAGACCCGCAACTTGCCGTCGTGTACAAAGTGCTCTCCATCGCTTTTGATTGGGACGACATAGATGGTCTCCGGCTCATGCGCGTGCACGTCAATCACGAAGCCAAAATCCGTGGGCAAGTTTCCGCTGACCTCGCGCCAGTTGTCGCCTGCATCGTCGCTGCGCATCACGTCCCAGTGCTTCTGCATGAACAACACACCCGGCCGCGAGGGATTCATCGCGATGTGGTGCACGCAGTGTCCAACCTCCGCATTCGGATCCGGAATGTATTGCGACTTCAGCCCGCGATTGATAGGCTTCCAGGTCTTGCCACCATCATCGGTGCGGAATGCACCCGCAGCTGAGATCGCGATCCAGATCCGCTGAGGATTACTGGGATCGAGAATGATCGTGTGCAGGCACATGCCCCCCGCGCCCGGTTGCCACTTGGGTCCAGTCCCATGGCCCCGTAGTCCGGAAAGTTCGTGCCAACTTGCGCCGCCGTCACTAGAGCGAAAGATCGCCGCGTCTTCTACCCCGGCGTACACCGTGTTCGGATCCTTCAGCGCCGGCTCCAGATGCCACACCCGCTTGAACTCCCAGGGATGCTGCGTACCGTCGTACCACTGATGCGTGGTAAGCGGCGCCCCGGTTCCTGGAGACGTGTCGTATACAAACTTGTTGCTCTCTCCTTTGGGCTGACCGTCGGGCGTTTGGGTCGCTTCTCCGGGAGGCGTTCCCGGCTGATGCCAGGTCTTGCCGCCGTCGTCGGAGCGCTGAATCACCTGGCCGAACCACCCACTGGTCTGCGATGCGTACAAGCGGTTCGGATCCGCCGGGGATCCCTTGAAGTGGTAAATCTCCCACCCCGTAAAATGCGGTCCGCTCACCTCCCATTTGTCTCGCTTGCCGTCTGAGTTAAGAATGAATGCGCCTTTGCGCGTGCCCACCAGCACTCGTACCTTGCTCATACCTCACTTCCTCCTGAAGAATAATTATTTCGGTTAGTTCGTACGCGGGCCCTAGAACGGCTGGGGCCGTCCTGAAACTTGGGTAGCAGCGGGGTCGGATCACGTTCCAGCCATCGTCTCCGCGCTTCGGCGAGGACCTGGGCGCGATTCTTCTCCATGTCCGCGATCAGGGCGCAAGGTGCGCCGGTCTCTTCGTGGCGTGCGGCCCAGATTAGCAATTCGAGCAGTACCGGCGCGAGATCGATTCCTTTTTCCGTGAGACGGTAGTTCACTCTTCGCCCGTCAGAATGTTCAACCTCTGCGCTGATGATCCCAGCCGCCTCAAGTTTCTTTAGACGGTCTGCCAGGATGTTGGTAGCAATGCCCTCGCCCGATTTCTGAAACTCCTTGAACGTCCGCAGCCCACGCACCATCAGATCGCGGATGACCAGCAACGACCAGCGATCTCCAAACCGTTCCAGAGAAATGCTTACCGGACAGCCCGACCGCCGGTCGGAGTTGTGTTGCCGTGGCACGGTTCGCCACCATATCAAGCTAGCTTGCAAAATGCAAGTGAGTATCCACCTACAGGAAATCGTCCAACTCGCGATCCTATTTGCCTGATCTCGCTTTGCGTTCGGCCACTTAACCAACCCTTGGCGGAACGAACTTACTCCTAAAATCAGACAGAAAAGGAAAACTCAGACAAGAAATGGAGGAGGTTCGTTTATGAAAAAACTTCTCGGAGTTCTGGCAGTGCTGCTGGCGTTGGGCCTGCTCCCGGCGATCGCCCAGCAGGGATATCCCTACCCGGACCGCGATCAAGACCGCTATTCCGGGTCATGGCAAGGCAGGCTCTCGCCCGACGATCAGAGGGAATTCAACGAGCACTACGAAAAATGGCAGAAGGCCAATTCCAAAAACGACCGCGATGACATCGACAAGCATGCCCGCAAGATGGAAGAGATCATGGCCCGCTATCGGATCCCTCCTGACACCCCGTTCGACGCCATCGCTACCTACGGCGGCGAGTCCCGTCACTCCGACGTCCGCCAGTACCAGGGGAGATTTTCGCACGACGATCAGAAGAAGTTCGACAAGGCGTATGAAGAGTGGCAGGAACATCGCCGCAAACGCGACCGTGATGACATCGCCAAGGACGAAGGCAAGATGCTGGAAATCATGGCGCGCTACAACATCCCGCGAGACGTGCCCTATGATGCGCTAGCATCCGGCGCCCGTGGGTACTGACGCGCGCGAGTCGTTGATCGAGGGGGCGGGCATCTCGCCCGTTCCCTCGACTGCCAAGAATGTCCTCCTGGCACGCGTTCATCAGACACCCGCTTCAGGCGACCGGGAAGAATCACGATTCGTCCTAGAGGGCGCCTTCACATCTTGCGGGAAATCGTCGCATTGTTGTACGACGGAAACGTTGTCCGCACCTTGCTGAGGGCTTCGTGGATTGTGGTGGGAGGGGGCGTCTTAACCGCCGTGAGGAAAAACCTCCGCTTGTGTTGTTTGAAGGGGCGAGGCTTCCAGCCGGGCCGTAAGTACCCGAATCCGTTGCGACTTTAGTCGCTGAGACTAACTGCCAGCGATCGCAAGCTGTTCAGACGTGTCATCAGACGCAATCGCAATTCGCGGCCACAGTCCACGCTCCTCAACTTCCCTACGGCGCAGCTGTGGATTCCCGCACAATCAACTCCGGTTCGACCACAATTTCCTCGGACCTGCTCTCGGTATTCGCAATTCGTTCCAGCAATGACACGGCCGCCGCCTCTCCCATGCGACGCAACGGCTGGCGCACCGTAGTCAGCCGTGGATTCAGATACGCCGCCGTCTGCACGTCGTCGAAACCCACCACCGAGATGTCCTGTGGAACGCGATAACCGGCATCACAAAATGCGCGGATCGCACCAATGGCCGACATATCATTGAAGGCCAGCAACGCGCTGAAGCGCTGTCCGGTTGCGAGCAGTTTTCCCGCGTACACAATGCCTTCCTCCGGAGTCGAGGGTTCCGGTTGCTTTCCTCCTCCTTGAAGCTGCAACGTGAGTTCGGGCCGGACTTCGATCCCCAACTCAGACGCGGCATCGCACACCCCGGCCCAGCGCGAGTCCGTATCGGCGCTGCCCGGATGCCCCTTAAAAAATGCGATCCGCTTATGCCCCAAATGCGCCAGGTGCTCCAACGCGAGCCAGCCGCCCCGGTGGTTGTTGAGAATGATCGCGGTCACTCCTTTGCGGCGCCCATGTGGCGACACCGCCACCGTCGGCACGCTCAAGCTGTGGTGTAAGGGAGTGTTCACCAGGATCAGCCCTTCTACTGCACGGTCCATGAGCAGCCGGGGATATTCCTCAATCAGATCTTGCCGGCCGCGATGACTTACCACGAAATAGAAATAGCCTTCTTGTAATAGCCGGTCTTCGACCCCGCTCAATACCAGGGCAGCATAGCCTTCACTGATTTCCGGGACGACGACTCCGATCGTGAACGTTCTCTTCTTGCTCAAATGGCGCGCGTAGAAGTTCGGACGGTAATCGAACTTCTTCGCTGCCTTCAGCACTTTTTCCTGGGTTCGCTCCGGAATCGACTTGGCGGCCGGCGACTGGTTGATCACCAGCGAGATCGTGGCCGGAGATAGATGGAGATACTCGGCCAGAAACTTCAACGTCACTGTCGTTGGTTCCGAGCGCCGGGGGCGGGTTTTCTTCGCAGCACGTGCCATTCCGAGGGGGAGCATAACACTTCCTTGTTGCCGTCACTAGGACTTAGAGGTTCCGGTCACATGCCTGCGTGTGGCGCGTCACAGACTGTCAGCCCGAAAGGATGTGCAATGGTTTCGCCTGTAGTAAAGCGCTTTAGTCGAGCAAAATTTGCTTGACAACATTTCTGGTTCAGTGATACATGAAGTCCGCGCCTTAGTAAAGCGTTTTACTAGATGACCAACAGTATTGGCGGCCTTTCGTGGGCCGCATGAAAATATGCGCAAAGCGGCGCTACTTGTGTGCTTCTGCCTCGCCTCGCTGGCCTGCGGTGCATCGCCCCAGCCGCCCTCCCAACCTTCTCCTCCGGCTGGTTGGACCCTGGCTTGGAGCGATGACTTTGCCGGCGCAAACGGCTCGGCGCCTGATGCCGGCAAGTGGTTGCTGGAAACCGGCGGCAACGGTTGGGGTAACAACGAACTTGAGTACTACACCCCCCGCACCCAGAACGCTTCTCAGCAGGACGGCAACCTCGTCATCACGGTGTTGAAGGAAACCTTCACGGGCACTGACGGCGTGACCCGCAACTACACCTCGGCTCGCCTCAAAACTGCCACTCACTTCACTCAGGCCCATGGCCGCTTTGAGGCCCGTATCAAGGTGCCCAGGGGCCAGGGAATCTGGCCCGCTTTTTGGGTGCTGGGCGAAAACATCGATACCGTCGGTTGGCCCGGCTGCGGCGAAATCGACATCATGGAAAATATTGGCTCCGAGCCCGGCAGGGTGCACGGCAGCCTGCACGGTCCCGGCTATTCTGGCCAAACGCCGCTCACCGCCATCTACAGCCTGCCCGGCGGGGCCTTCACCGACGATTTCCACATCTTCGCAGTCGAGTGGGAACCCACCACCATTCGTTTCTACGTGGACGGCAACCTATCTCTGACCGAGCGGCCGGACAATCTACCGGCGGGCACACGCTGGGTATTTGATCACCCGTTTTTCATCTTGTTGAACGTCGCCGTGGGCGGCAATTTTCCCGGCGACCCTGATGCTTCCAGCACGTATCCGCAAACCATGCTGGTGGATTACGTCCGCGCCTACACCCGGAAGTGAGATTTCAGCGGTTGTCGGCGATGCCGTGTTGTGCGGCGGCCAGTTCGTACAAGGTAAGAAATTTTGACAGTTGGGGTCCCAATCCTAAAGCAAGACGGAGAAGCCTTCCGATGCCAAGGCAGGTCGAACGTTCGAGCAGCTTCTCCAGTTGTACTCAGCGAGCAAAGCGAGCAAAAGGAGCTTCTATGAATTCTCGATTAATAGCTCTCACTATGGCGCTGTTCCTGTTCACCGGGGTCCTGGTCGCGCAGTCCGATCGAGCCTCCATCACGGGCACAGCGCGAGATCCCAGCGGCGCCGTCGTTCCCGCCGTCGAGGTCACCGCGATCAACGTTGGCACCAGCCTTCGTACCACCGCCACCACCAACGATCTCGGTTTCTACACGATTACCAATCTTCCAATCGGACAGTATGTCCTGACCTTCAGCCGTGAGGGATTCCGTAAGTACGAGCAGAAGGGGATCGTCCTCAACGTGCGCCAAGTCGCTGAGATTAACGCCACCTTACCCATCGGTGCGAACGCCGAAACCGTCGAGGCGACCGCCAACGCCGGCGTGCTGCAAAGCCAAACCGCCACGGTCAGTACCAACCTGACCAATGACGTCGTCAGCTCCCTGCCCCTCAATATCTATGGAGGCCGTTCGCTGTCGACTTTCATGTTCAACTATGTACCCGGAGTCGAAGGCAGCGACTACGACTCCCATATCGCCGGCAGCTTGAGCAAGACCAAGGAGGTCATGATTGACGGCACCTCCGCGGTGTCGCAGATCGGCGGCTATATCAGTGAGTCCAGTCCGCCCTTCGAAGCGGTTGAAGAGTTCCAGGTCTCCACTACCAGCATCCGCAGCGACGAGGGTCACAGCGGCGGCGGCGTCTTCCGCTACAACCTGAAATCCGGAACCAATAACTGGCACGGCAGCGCATTCGGCTTCCTGCACAACGAAATCTTCGACGCCAACTCGTGGCGCAACAACTACCACAAAGCGGTGGATGTTCCCGCCGAAACCGATCCTGCGCGAGCTGCATTTCTCAGCAAACTCTACAGCCGTCCCGAAGACCGTCTCTATGACTGGGGCGGCAGCTTCGGCGGGCCCATCATCAAGAACAAGCTGTTCTTCTTCACCTCCGCCGAACGCTACACCTTTGAGAACTACAGCCTAGGTGCCATGACGCGGACGATTCCAACCACCGACTTCATAAACGGCGACTTCAGCGCGCTCCTGGACACAACCCATCCGCTCGGAACCGACGGCGCCGGGCAAACCGTTTACAAGGGCGCGATCTTCGATCCGCAGAGCGGGAACGTCTTTGTCGGCAACATTATTCCGACCGACCGGTTCAGCGCAGTCTCGCAGAAGATCATCGATATCTTTAAACAGTCGTACGTGCCCTTGGCTCCCGGCTTGACCAACAACAACTCGGTACCCGCCAATCAACCCGCGCCCCTGTACAAAATCGCCAGTTTCAGCGTGAAACTCGATTACAACCTGTCGAATGCGCATCGCTTGAACGGTTCTTACATCTGGTCGGCGATTCCCCGGGTCCTGGCGGACCAGGGCGACAGCATCTGGTCCCCCGGATCGAAGGATGGCGGGCCGCTCGCCAATGCCTACAATCACCGGACGACTGCTCCCTCGATACGCTTCAGCGAGTCATGGACCATCTCCAATAACCTGCTGAACGTCTTCAACGTCACCTTCAATCGCTTCCGCAACCCCAGTTCTGCGGTCTCGCAAAAAGGCAATTGGTCGTCCACTCTGGGACTCGGCGATTTTGGTGCCGGAAACTTCCCCATCATCAACTTCAACGGCGTGAATAACGATCAGGGACGCACCGCCGCCAATGGAACTTTCGTGACCGAAAACCGGCTGGGGAGCCAGTTCAATGACTTCTACGCCGGCAACACCTTCATCGTGACCGACAACTTCTCGTGGGTGAAGGGCCGGCACAGCTGGAAATTCGGTGGCGAAATCCGCGCCATGCAGTTCAACAGTCATGGCGACTACGGCGTGCCCACCTTCAGCTTTGATCCTGCGCAAACTGCCGGCACTTTCGGCGGCAACGCCGGCTTCGGCTTCGCCAGCTTCTTGCTCGGCCAGGTGAACCAGGCCTCCGTCAGCGAGCCCAACAACACCTATGGTCGCCGCAAAACTCTCTCTCTGTATGCCCAGGACGACATCAAAGTCACAAGCAAGCTGACCGTGAACCTCGACCTGCGCTGGGACTTCAACGGCCGCTATCACGAGAAGTACGGTCGCTGGTCCAACTTCAGCACCACTCTGCTGAATCCTGTCACAGGACAGCCGGGCGCTCTCGAGTTTGCTAAGAACGGTGGCGACTCCTTCGAACGCCAGCAGAACTACCACAACTTTGCCCCGCACGTCGGCGTGGCCTATCAGCTCACACCTAAGACCGTGGTGCGCGGCTCCTACGGCATTCGCTACGTACCTCTCAACCTGAACACCTGGGGTGGCATCCCATATGGTTTCAACCCGGGCTTCGTCCTCAATAACCAGGTGCTGACCCCGTTCAATTGGGACGGCGGCTATCAAGGCACGGCGGTCGACATCGGTAAGGATCCGAACTTCACCCGCTGGGGCATGGTCAGCATCGATCCACGTTCCCTGCAGCTGGGCAACATCCAGGAATGGACGGTCGGCGTTCAGCGCGAACTGACCAAGGACTTCCTGCTCGACGCAAACGTCATTCAGAACCACGGCTATCACCTGCAGAGCGGCTACCTCGGCGCCAACCAGGCCCGCCTTGCCGACTACACCGCCATGGCCCAAGCCGGTCAGACCTGGGCATGGGTCACCAAGCCCGGCTTCAACAACTGGTCCGGCTTCGGATGGGCCGCAGTGCAGCCTTTCCCCACCGTCGCTTCGACATGGGGCCCGCTATTCACCGTTGGAACTCCCCGGGGCAATTCCGACTACCAGTCCATGCAGATCGCGCTCACCAAACGCTCCTCGCACGGGCTTTCCTTCCAAGCCAGCTACAACCTGTCCTCGGCTCACGGCGACACTGATACCGCCTTTGAAGAACTGTGGTGGGCTGGACCGATCCAGGATATTTACAACCTGGAAAAAGAAAGACACACGATTGCCTCGTTCGACCAGACGCACGTGGTCAAAGGCTACATCGTCTACGATCTGCCCTTCGGCAAAGGGAGGTCTTTTCTCTCCGAAGCCGGTGGAGGACTCAACGCCCTGGTGGGAGGCTGGACCATCAACAGTGGTTTCCACTACAACAGCGGACAGCCGCTGCGCATCACCTCTCCCAACTGGTATCCCGGGATGAACAACGTGTATCCCAACCTGGTCGCGGGTTGCAACCTGCACAGCGCCAGCTTCAACGGCACGATTGGCAGCACCTATTTCAATTCCGCGTGCTTCACCAATCCCACTAACAATGAATTCGGCAACTCGCCCACTTACAACGCCAATGTCCGCGGCTTCGGATTAGCGACCGAGGACATCGGCATCAACAAGTATTTCAGCTTCGGCACCGATGGCCGGTTCAAACTGAACATCCGCTATGACATGTTCAACGCTTTCAACCGACACAGCTTCGATGGCCCACACACCAACGCAGACGCCAACCTGGGCAAGATCCTCGATGGTGGTGGAACACCCAGCGCCCGCATCGGTCAACTTGGAGCGCGGTTCACGTTCTAACGCTCGCTTGGGACGATGACCGCTTGGTACCGGGTGCACTCCCTCCGGGATTGCACCCGGTTTTGTTTCAAACCTCCGCCGAACTTGAGGGCCCCGGGACGGCCTTGCCTATCTGAAATGCCACAGCGAATTAACCATCTGGTTAATCAACGGGTCGGGCCGCGGGCATTTCGTCTGCTTGTGGCCCATCCTGTCATTGTCTAACTCACACGGCCTCACCAAGTTGCGAAAAATAGAATCTTGCCCTTCAACCTGGCCGGTGCGGCACGCGGATTGCTTCTCCATCCGCATGGGTAAGTAAGTTTCCAGGAGGATGCCATGCTAAGACTTACTTTTTGGCTGATGTTCCTTGCCGGGTGGTCGATTCACGCGTTGCTGCAGGCAAGAGCCTCGGTCACCTCGAAATCCAATGGTCTGCGCTCGACCCGGCAATGGTTCGCGCTCACCTGGCAGATCGTGCTGGCGCGGGGCTTCCTGGCGGTGCTCGCCATGGAGCTGTGGTGCGAAGCTCCCGGCCTGTTCGGAACATCCCTGGGTGTGGCGCTGGCGGCTCCGATGACCAAGGCCACTGCGGGAATCTTCGGCTACGTCGCCGATTCCGTGATCGACAAGTTGGGCGCGAGCTTCGGAATCATCAAGCTGGAGATTCCAAAACTGTCTCCGCCAGTGGTGGCGGATTCCGCCGGAAACACGCCGATGCTGCCACCCTTGACCCCGGGTTCGCTACCCGCTCAGCCGGTTATCTAAGGTTGCAATCTACCCACCTGCCTCTCCAAAGAACGGAGGGACCAGGGTAGGCAGCCGCGAATCTTTCTAATCCTCGACGGAGAATCGTTGCCGCACTACTTCGCGCGCATGAGTTGTGAATAAATGACGCCAGGCAGGCGGGTCGAAGCCCCAATGTCCCCGGCCTTCCCGAGTGGCAACCTGCCCTTCACCTCAGTGTTTGGGATTCCAACTCCTGGCGACTAAAATTTGGCGATCGCTTGCTCACCGGAGGGCGAAAATGAGCCGGATCGCAGTTCTTTCTATTCTGGTCGTGCTGCTCGCGGCAACGGGGCGAACGCAAAATGTAAATCCCGCGCATCCGGAAAACATGGAGGTGCAGCATGTACCGACGCCTGAGGAGCTGCGCGCCCGTGTAAGCAATGCGCAGGTGCAGAAAGACGTCAAGGAGCTCGCCGAGCTTTGTAACCAGGTTCATTCCGACGTGGAAGGCCTACAGCAAGGAATGCTCGGCAAAGGGGTGGTCGAAAGGCTCAAGCGTGTCGAAAAGCTTTCCAAGCGAGTTCGTGAACAGCTGATGCGATGATGGGACGCACTCGAGAAAGCCCTTCCACCAGCGAGGGACGAGGACGCCCGCGGGGCGGTGATGTAGACTACTTGCCGTGTGAAGGCCCTCTACCAGATTGGCCGCTACTTCTTCGCAATCGCCATCATCGCCTTCGGCGTTCAGTACTTCCTGTACGGAAGATTCGTGGGTGGGCTTCCGCCCGTTCCACCCTGGACGCCTGGCGGTCGTGCCGGCGCCCACCTGGTGGGAGCATTTCTGGTTGCTGCCGGGGTCGGTCTCGCGATCAACCAAAAAGCTCGCTGGTCTGCCCTGTTACTGGGAACTGTATTTCTCTTGTGCGTACTTCTGCTGCATGGCCCCAGAATGCACGACATCCTCGTCGACGGCGTCGCGCGCACCCGCGCCTTGGAACCCTTGGCTCTGAGTGGAGTCGCCTTCGCTTTGGCTGGATCCTTGTCAGATCGCCAGGCTACCGCCGACGCCATCGTCAAAACAAACAAGAGCCTCGTTCGTTGGGGTCACTTCTTGTTTGCCTTGCCCATGATTGTTTTCGGCATTCAGCACTTCCAATACGCACGGTTCATCGCCGTCTTGATCCCCTCTTGGATTCCGGGCCCCTGGTTCTGGACATACTTCACCGGACTTGGCTTCATCGCAGCTGCGCTATCTATCATGACCAAAATAGCGGGACGGCTGCCAGCGAGTTTGCTGGGCCTCATGTTTTTTCTGTGGCTGGTGCTTCTGCACACCCCGCGCGTGCTGGCGTCACTTCACAATGGGGATGAATGGAGTAGTGCCTTCGTGGCCCTGGCGATGAGCGGAGGTTCTTTCATCATTGCGGGACAGCTTGCAACAGACGCAGAAACTCGTTGAGAGCAGATCAAAGCAGTGTACATGCTTCCTATGACAGAGAAATCCATGCGTCTCCTCCTCGCAGCCCTCCTGCTTGTCCCCGCGGCCTTCTCACAAACTCCCGACGCCCCCTTGCGCGTCGTAGTGGCCGGACTGGTACACGGCCATGCCTCCGGATTCTTCGAGCACTATCAGCACCATCCCGACCTCCAGATCGTGGGGATTGCCGAACCGGACCGGACCCTCGCCGCCGACTACGCTCGGCGTTTCGGGTTGGACCAGAAACTTTTGTTCGTTGATCTTGAAGAGGCCATCCAGAACACCCATCCCGACGCTGTGCTCGCCTACACCAATACCTACGACCATCGTCGCGTGGTGGAAGTGTGCACCCGCCATCGTGTGCACGTGATGATGGAGAAGCCTCTGGCCGTGAGCGTGGAACACGCCCGCGCCATCGAAAAGGCGGCTCGCGAGGGAAAGATCCAGGTGCTGGTGAACTACGAGACCACTTGGTATCGCAGCAACCGTGCTGCTTACCAGCGCGTGCACGACCACTCCATTGGAGATGTGCGAAAAATCGTGGTGCACGACGGCCATCGCGGACCCAAAGAGATTGGAGTTGGCCCCGAATTCCTATCCTGGCTGACCGACCCTAAACTCAACGGTGGCGGCGCGCTGTTCGACTTCGGCTGCTACGGCGTTGATTTGGCCACCTGGCTCATGGACGGCCGCCGCCCTGACACCGTCACTGCTGTGACGCAGCAGATCAAACCCGACGTGTACCCTCGCGTCGACGACGAGGCCACAATCGTCCTCACCTATCCGAAAGCGCAAGCCATTATTCAAGCCTCGTGGAATTGGCCATTCGATCGCAAAGACATGGAAGTTTACGGGCAGAACGGCACGATCATGACGGTGCGCCGGGATGAAGTCCGCGTGCGGGTCGATGGGGAGGAGAAAGAGACGCAGATGGCCGCGGCGCCGATTGCGCCTCCCTATGATGATTCGATTTCGGAATTGCGCGCGGTACTCCGCCAGGGCGCGAAGCCCGACGGCTTGAGTTCGCTGGAAACGAACATGATCGTGACGGAAATTCTGGATGCCGCACGCCGCTCTGCCTCTACCGGGACCACCGTGCGCTTGCATTCCACAAAGCCGTAGCCATGCCGGTTGAAGTTCGGCGTAGACCCACAAGGTTTGGGAGCCGGACTTCTGTGAAGTCTGGGGTGGGGACCTACCAAAGTTATATAATCCGCGCTTCTTATCAGCCCTTGGGGGATGTCAACCGTGCAATGTCGGAAGGGAAAAAGCTCGCACTTCGTGGGAATGCTCCTGGTTCTTCTGTTCGGTACGGGTTGGGCCGTGTCCCAGGAATCGGACGCAGACCGGAACGCGCCCCTGGAGCACATCGTCGGCGCCATCATGACGCGGGGCGGCGCGATGGCCTTCCTTGAAACCCTTACCGACACTGTCGGCGGGCGCGTGACCGGCAGCGCGCACTCGCAGGCCGCCGCCGAGTTGATCTTGAAGATTCTCAAGGATGCGGGCTTCGAGAACGCTCACATCGAGGACTACCCTCTGGCCGCTCGCTGGCAACGCGGTCCCGCCTCCGGATGGGTAGTGAGTCCCGTGAAGCAGCCACTACTCGTCGGATCGTACGGCTGGGCCCCCGGTACTTCCGGACGGGTGGAAGTTCCGCTGATCGTCGCGGGCGTAGGCGCCGACGGAAAACTTTCCGCCGACCCCGCAAAACTACGCGGTGCCGCCGTGCTCGTCGATCTCACCAGCGGCACCGATCTCTCCTTTGCCCCCAACTACGTGGTTCGGCGCTCGGCGGTCGCGCACCAACTGGCAGCCGCGGGGGCGGCCGCCATGTTGATCCAGTCGGAAAAGCCTGACCGCATGCTCTACACATCGGCAGCCGGCATCTATCCGCGCGCTCCGTTGCCGCTGCTATCGGTGGCGAGGGAAGACGCACTCTTTCTGCTTCGCTTGCTGAAGAAGGGAGAAGTAAAAGTCGCCCTGGATGTGCAAAATTCCTTTGACCTTACTCCCGCAAAAGAGCGGAACGTAATTGCCGAAATACCCGGTACTCATCCCGATCAGATTGTGCTGCTGGGTGCGCATTTCGATTCCTGGGATCCCGCGCAGGGTGCGAAAGACAATGGCTCTGGCGTGGCCGAGATTCTGGAGATCGCGCGCATCCTCAAATCTCTGGGCGTGAAACCCAAGGCGACCATCCGCTTTGCGTTCTTTTCCGGAGAAGAGCAGGCATGCCTGGGTTCGCGCGCCTACGTCGATGCTTACAAAGACCAACTCGATCGCCATCGCGCCGTCCTGATCACCGATGACGGCGCCCAACGGCCGCTCGGCTTCGTTCTGCACGGGCGCACCGATCTCGAAGGGCCCGCCCGGCGCGTGCTCTCGCCCCTCGCTGCGCTCAGCGCCAACGCAATCTCCGCGGCCGGAGATCTCACCTCCGATGACGAGAGCTTCGTTGTGCTCGGCGTACCCACGCTGAGCCTCGCGGTCGAGCCCGGAGACTATGACACCCAGCACCACACCATCACTGACACGCTCGACAAAGTCGACCCGCAAATGCTCGCCCTGGATACTGCCGTGCTCGCGGTCGCAGCCTACCAGATCGCGAATACTGATCAACCACTGGCCCGCCGATGGACCGCGCAGGAAGTAACCGACCTGCTGAAAAGGACGGGACAGGCGGAGTATGTAGAACTGGACTACGGTCGCAGGGAACAGTAATCGCTGTGCGTGGCCTGAAGACTGGCGACTAGCGACTTACAACTGGTGATTGGTAGAGAAGCAAGACGTCGCCTCTTTCGAGCATTTCTGACAGCGGTCAGCGAGCTCGGCCACTCATGCTGCATGGCGAGAACCGGTGGTCGGGTTCGGCCCGAAGAGATCATGAACGATCAGCCGCGATATGATCGTGAGCTGCTGTTGCTCGGGGCGAAGCGCAACGCGGTCCTGGAACTGTGGGAGGTTCAACGCTACGGCAGCGACAGCTATGGCGACACCGACTATGTTTCGATCTACGGGATGCGGCCGGCTGATTGGCATGCGAAGGGCGCCCGACTCTTGGGGCGGACGGCCGTCGAGTGCACGCGGGATATTGGGAGATGCGATTGGCAAAGACGTCGCCGCAATCGTCGCTACGCGACTATCCACGGCCCGGGTGCTCGTCGTAGATCCATTCGCGGGCTCCGGCAACACACTGTACTGGCGCCTGCGGCACTCCCGGGAGCGAGTGCCGTAGGGTTCGAATCGGATGCCGGAGACTTTCGGCTCACTCGACAAAATATTTCAGCTCTGGCGTTGCCGATCGACATCCTGAACACGGACTACCTGTCCGGGCTCGCCGGTCTTTCTGTGGCGTCGGAGGATCTGCTTATTGCGTTCATCGCGCCGCCCTGGGGTGATGGGCTCGTCACGACTTCCGGCGTTGACCTACGGCGCACCACGCCCCCGTAACCGAGATTGTGGACTTCCTGCTGCAAAGGTTCTTACAGAACCGCCTACTCTGCGCCATCCAGGTCTACGAGATCGTTCTTTCTGCCTCCTGGGCCGAACTGAGGGCTCGTCTCGATTGGTCGACACTGCGAATCTACGAACTGAATATGCCAGGGCAGAACCATGGAATTCTTCTCGGTACTAACGGTTGGGTGCCTTAGGTCATTGCCACTCGCCTCGAGGAGTACGATGCGCAGTCAACGTAAGTTGTCGCTGAAGACTGACTACTAACAGCTGACCGCTAGGATTGGCCGGCCCTAGCAGACGATTTCTCGAACCGTTCCCGGTGCTTACCTTCCGGTTTGCCAAACATACGCAAAGAAATCGTTCGATTCAGGGGGTCCGATAGCGAGCGAATCTGGGCTTCACACTTCGAGCCTCGGTCAGTTGATCTCACCGGGGCTTATTCGCAGAATGCAGAATACAGATACCTTAGGAGACGCCTTTCAGCCGTCAAGCTATGCACGCACGACAGAAATCGTTGCAGGCCTTCGAAATTGCTGTTGCCTTCCACTGCGATCAGTTCCTTCTTCCTTTCTCCCGCGCGTCGTACCACTGCTTCGCGATTCGGGCCGCGCTGTCGGTCGTATCCGTTACACTGATCCGGCGAAACCCAGCTCTCGCAATCAGTCGTTCATTTTCTCCCGGCGGACTGTACACGTAAAAGCCGATTGAGCTACGCGTGGCGATTTCTTCGTGAGAAAGCATTCCGCCGACTACCAGCGCGTCGCTAAACAGCATTCGTCCACCGGGTTTCACAATGCGAAACATCTCGCCCAGCACTTTGGGCCGTCCTCCAAGGTGGCACAAGACATCATTTGAGAACACCGCATCAAAAGTTCCGTCCTCAAAGGGGAGACTCTTCGAAACGTCACACTGCGCGAAATGGACCAGTTCAGCGAGACCTCGTGCCGCCGCAAGTTGGTTTGCGTTCTGAACTCCAGGCGCATTCATATCGAGGCCCACAACCCGGCAACCTACTGCCTCCGCCACGTTTAAGGCATATCCACCCGAACCGCACCCCAATTCGAGCACCGATGAATCAGGTTTCAAGGCAAGCCGATGGGGGATTTCCCTTGACTCTTCCGTAGTTGCCCAGCTCGTTTGTCCAAAGTCCTCCCCATACGTTTCCATTCGCACCTCTCGGTACACCTCAGAGGCGTAGTTTGCGTATGCGCTGTCGTAGAGATTCACTCTCGCGGACATGGGGACACCTCCTGCGAAGTGCTGGCGGATGGGCTAGCTTAACCCAGGCTGGACAATACCTGAGATCTGTTCAAAACGCTTTTAGGGAAACAGCTTGGTCTGGTCTCGCCGGGCAATTCTTGAACCAAGCAGATGTTTGATTTTCGGTTTGCCTGCCCCTCAGCCACCGCACCCGCGGACTGCTATACTGCACGATCGTCCAAAGGCTGAAAAAACCATGACCGAGCCACAACCGGATCACATCCTGCAGGTGGGCCTGGGGTTCTGGGCTTCCAAGACGCTCTTGAGCGCTGTGGAGATGGAACTGTTTACCGAATTGGCCAAACACCCGGAGGACCTCGAAACGCTGCAGGGGCGGCTCGGCCTCCATCCCAGATCGGCTCGTGATTTCTTTGATGCGCTCGTGTCATTGAAATTTCTCGAACGCCGCGATGGCCGGTACTACAACACACCCAGCACGGACTCCTTCCTTGACAAGCGCAAGCCATCCTACATCGGTGGCATTCTGGAAATGGCGAACCATCGGCTCTATCCCTTTTGGGGCCACCTCACGACAGCGCTGCGAACCGGACTTCCACAAAACGAAACGAAAGACGGCAGTCCCAATCCTTTCGTAGCCCTTTACTCGGATCCCGCCCGGCTGAAAGAATTCCTGGCTGCCATGACCGGAGTAAGCCATGGCGCCAACCTGGCAATCGCACGCCAATTCCCTTGGAGCCAGTTCCATACTGCTGTTGATGTCGGAACCGCCCAAGGTGACCTCATTACCCAGGTGGCACTGGCCAATCCGCATATCGAGGGAACTGGTTTTGATCTGCCGGAGGTGGGGCCAATCTTCGAAGAGTACGTGGAGGCCAATCGGCTTTCAGGCCGCGTAAGATTTGCGCCTGGCAGTTTCATGGATCAGCCGCTGCCCAAAGCCGACGTGGTCATGATGGGCCACATCCTCCATGACTGGAACCTCGAAATAAAAAGAATGCTGATGCGAAAAGCCTACGAAGCGATACCGGCGGGCGGCGCGTGCATCGTCTATGAAAGCATCATCGACGATGATCGCTGTGAGAACGCTTTTGGCCTGCTGATGAGTCTGAATATGTTGATCGAAACCGCCGACGGTTTCGACTATACCGGGGCCGACTGCGTGGCGTGGATGAAGGAAGCAGGTTTCCGCGAAACCCGGGTAGAGCATTTGATCGGCCCGGACTCGATGGTCATTGGTATCAAGTAGCGATTGCCGACCCGAAAATCCCACCCTTAAGGGAACTCGGTCCGAGACGGCTCCCGGGATTGGCACTCCCGTGACGAACAACAGATGCAAATCCAGACAGATGAAACGTGCGCTTGGCGCCTGATCAGTTCGAAAGTATCGATGGGAGTGCTTGAAAATTCCGAAACTACAGAATGCCGAGTTGATTGGTCGGCTTTGGGCAGACGATTTTCGAACTTTTTTGTTTCAGGGGAATACTACAAGACTTGCACAGTGCCTCAAACTGAGGTTACAAATCAAGTTGAAACGGAGCGCCGGGAGCGCGCGAAGCGTCCCGGTGAGCATCCCGTTCGGCTCCGAAATGCCGTACTGAACGCGCTTGCAGATTGGTAGCCCAGTTCCTCCGCGAGCCGGTCGAGTGACTTCCCACTGTGGCACAGAGCGTCCTGAGCTAACATCATTCGCCATCGCGACAGATACTCTTTCGGGGCGGATCCGACAATTTCAACGAACCTGCCTGCAAACGCCGACCTGGACATCCCCGCATGTTGCGCAAGCCGATTCCGTGGGACTTGAGCATTTCGAGTTTGCTTTCGTAACTCAAGCCATCTAAATGATGGTTCAATGCTGCTCCGATGAGTTTCCAAAAATCGTTGCTAGGATCGCGTAGTACTGCTTCTTTGACAGCGACAGGTCGCTCGGCAGCGTGCCCAAAATCAGGATTCTCGTTTTCTGGTTTAGAACTGGAGCAAAGCCAAATTTTCGCAAGTTCTTATCCTTAATCGGAATGCCTTGGAAGCGCCGTTTGGACGAATGACCAACGCTTCCATCCTCATCACCATGATGACCATCACAATCATTATCATGCTGACCGCCGCCTCCTCCTCAATCGCCGCCATCGCCGCCGCCGCGCGACCGTCACGTCCGCCCCTGCGGTGACGCAGTCCTACATTCCATCGACCGGAACAACGAGAATAAGAGGAGGAACGACGACAATAGCAAGAAGAAGAACGGCGGCAACAACAAAAGCAGGAACGGCAACAAAAGCAGGAACGGCAACAAAAGCAGGAACGGCAACAGGAGCAGGAACGGCAACAGGAGCAGGAACGGCAACAGGAGCAGAAACAACAGGAGCAAATACTCTGTTTCTAGTATTAGGGATGCAACCTGCTAGTGTAGCGCGTCACAAGTAACAACCTTTATTGTTCTGCTCGCGTCTAATGTTCAGGAGACGTGAGCGAATGCGTATTGCGCCAGCCATTGAGCTGAGTCCGGATCAACGAGCAGCCTTGGAGCAATGGGCCCGTGGTCGATCCCTTCCTGCAC
>UEXW01000291.1_pt1 | contig 37573 bp, 29 predicted proteins | sample 4301151 | NCBI WGS metagenome assembly UEXW01 (sample SAMEA4773176, study PRJEB27434) | metagenome | biome: 2259; feature: agricultural soil; material: soil | place: USA | collected 2014-09 | depth 0.25 m | reverse complement strand
CCGACGTAACAACCGAGCCCCCAATAACCGTCGTTCCTCCAACTTCTGAAAATCGCGCCGTACTCCCGCAGCGTTTCCCGTGACCGGAGAGTAGCATAGGATCCTAGGAATGTCACTATATTATTCAATAGTCAATAGGTACGGTGGGCAATTGCGGGGCGCAAGGCCACGACATTGTCAGCAAGACAACTGATCGCGAGTGATCCTCAGCTTGTCCAGGTTTCCCAGAACAGTCACCGCGATCGAATCTGTTTGAAAGAAATCGTTCGACATTTCTTGCAGATCCTCGGCCGCGACGGCTTCGATTTTCTCGATCAGTTCATCCATGCCGTAGAAACGGTCAAAGTACATGTCCTGCCGAGCCAAGTTCGACATGCGTGCGGTCGACGATTCCAGCGACAGCATGAGGCTGCCCTTCAATTGATCCTTCGAGCGGCGCACCTCTTCAAACGGCACGGCCTCTGCTTTCAGTTTCTTGAATTCCGAAACGATGGACTGCACGACCTTGGCAGCCGACTCCCGCGACGTGCCCGCATAAACCGACAAGCAGCCAGTATCGCGGTAAGGATTCAGATCGCTGTAGATGGCATACGCCAGTCCCTGCCGCTCGCGAATGTTCTGGAACAGCCGCGAACTCATGCCCCCGCCCAGCAATGTATTGAGGACGTAAGAGGCGAAGCGTTTCTCGTGGGCTATCGGGTGTGAGGGAACGCCCACGCAAATCTGCACTTGCTCGAGCGACTTCTTGTTGCGCAAGGTAATGCGCGGCACGATCTTCGGGGGCGCACTGTGAAAGCCGTTGGTAGCTGGCTTCATCTGATCAAAATACTTGGCCACCAGGTCGACGAAGTGCTTATGATTGAGATTCCCGGCCGCCGCAATGATGAAATTTCCCGGAGTGAATCGCTTCTGGTAGAGGTCCATCACCAGCGGTTGTTCAAAGGCTTTCACCGTTTCCTTGGTGCCCAGGATTGGCTTGCCCAGAGGATGATCCTTCCAAAAATTCTGGGTGAAGATTTCATGGACGAGATAGTCCGGATTGTCTTCATCCATCTTGATCTCTTCCAGAATCACGCGTCGCTCGCGGGCGATGTCCTCGGCGGCGAACACGGGGTTCAAGACCAAGTCTGAAAGCACGTCGAACGCAATTGGCAAGTGCTCGTCCAGAACCTTCACGTTAAAGCAAACACACTCTTTGGCAGTAAACGCGTCCAGGTTGCCACCGATCGAATCCACCTGCCGAGCGATGGCTTCCGCCGAACGGTTCCGCGTTCCCTTGAACACCATGTGTTCGATGAAATGCGAAATCCCGTTCGACTTCGCTTCTTCGTCGCGGGAACCCGTCTTGATCCATATGCCGATCGACACTGACCGAAGATGCTTCATCTCTTCCGAGATGATCGTCAAACCATTCGGCAGCACCTGTCGGTGAATATTTCGCAGTTCTTCTTTCATAAAAAGCTTGCCCTGAGCACCGCCACCTGCTCCAGGCTATGACGTTCTTACTATTCTCACACACCCGGGCAGCTGTTCCTGCAACTCTTATCATTCTTGCCCGTAGGTGCGGTTGCAGCAAAGGGAATTGGCTTTTGTGAGGCACTCTCCAGTTGTGACGTTACTTACTTAGAATCAATTAGTTAGTGGATAGCCTCCAACCGATTGATTCATCTTACCGCCTCGGAATCTCCCAGCAGTTTAAAATTAACCCGACTCCAGCCGACGCCCGTGACAAACGAGACCCATCCAAATTTCTTACTGGGAAGCGACCTCCCGGAACTCCGTTTCCTAGTGGAAGGTCTCCAGGAACCTTCCTATCGGGCCCAGCAGCTTTTGGAGTGCATTTATCGGCAACGGGTTTCCTCCCTTGAGCAGATTTCTACACTGCCGGCTCGAATGAAGCAGGAAATGGCCGCTCGCGGTATTTCGATCGGATCGCCCACCATTGATAGCAAATTTCAATCCACAGATGGCACTGTGCGGTATCTCATCGCTTGTCCAGACGGCGAAACTGTGGAGGCGGTCTGGATGCCGGAAGGTGACGGCGGGGAAGCAGGCGACGGCAGCGAAGCCGGAGAGGATGGTGCCCAGCCAGCCAGAACATGGGATCGGGCAACGATCTGCGTCTCCAGCCAGGTCGGTTGTGCCGTCGACTGCCAGTTCTGCCTGACTGCTCTCCTCGGGATCAAGCGCAACCTCACGGCCGGTGAAATCGTGGGGCAGGTCTGTGCCATCCTGCGCGATCAGCGGGTCTCCCCGCCGCAGGACCGAATCAACCTTGTCTTCATGGGAATGGGCGAGCCTTTTCTCAACTACGACAACTTCACCAAGGCGGTTCGACTGCTCGTCGAAGGCGTTGGAATTCCCGAATCACGGATGACGGTCTCCACTGCGGGAATCATTCCGCGCATCCACGACCTGGGCCGCGAACCGATTCGCCCCAAGCTCGCCATCTCCTTGAATGCCTCGAACGACGATCTACGTATCCGCCTCATGCCCATCAATAAGAAATGGAACCTCGACAAGCTGATGGATGCAGCGCGCGCTTTCCCCCTGCGGGCGCGAGAGCGGTTGACGTTCGAATATGTCTTGCTCGATGCGGTAAACGACTCGACTGAAAACGCTCGCGAGGTCGTCGAATTGGTGCGCGGAATTCGCGCCAAGATCAACTTGATCGCTTTCAACCCGGGGCCGGACATTGGTTTCCGAACGCCGGTCCACGATCGAGTGCTAGCTTTCCAACGGATATTGATTGCAGCCGGCATCCCAACTTACATCCGGCGGCCCCGCGGACGCGATATCTATGCGGCCTGCGGCCAGCTGAAGCGCACCGCCGAACTGGTCCCTCTGAATGGAATAGCGGCAGAGAACCAGGCTGGCTAGCTTGGCAAGCTTTCCACGGCGGCAGTGGTTGGAGTGTGGGGCAGCTTTTCGACGGCCGGCTCTTCAGCAAGGGATCGGGTTCCTGCGCGGGGAAGTTCAATACGGATGCAGGTGCCACCCTCCAGACGATTCGTACACACGATCGATCCATGATGCTCCCGAATAATGCCGTAGCAGGCGCTGAGCCCCAGCCCCGCTCCCTTGCCCACCGGCCGAGTCGTGTAGAACGGATCGAACACTTTTTCCGGTTCGCGGACACCCGGTCCATTGTCGGAGAAGTCGAGCACAATGCTGTCGTCCTTCTGACGGGTCTTCACGAAGAAGACTCCGCCACCGACTTCTTCCAATGCCTGCAGCGCATTGTTTGCGATATGCAGGCAGACTTGCAGGAGCTGGTTGGCGTCGGCTGACACCTGCGGAAGGTCGGCCGCAAAACTGGTTTGCACCTCTACTTTGTGCGTGCTGAATTGAGGTTGGCACAGCTTGATCGCGGTCTGCGCTACGGTACTCACGTCAACTAATGTCTTCTCGCCCGGGGCCTGCTTGGCGAAATTCAAAAGGCTTCCGATCAGGACACGCGTCCGTTTCACTTGTTGGGCGATTTTCATGGCCAGTGTGCGCTGCTCTTCGGTAAGACCCGACTCCGCCAACAGTTCTGAATACCCCAACATCGCGGCTAAGGGATTGTTGAGCTCATGTGCCGCGCCTCCCACCAACTGTCCTAGCGAAGCCAGCTTTTCCGATTGCACCAGTTGAACCTGCAGGTGCTTAAGGTCTTCAAACGAATTCTGGGAGGTGCGCAATAGCCGGATAAGTTCCCGGTCTAGGAGATGCTGGCGCAGGAAAACCACGGCTCCCATCAAGATCATCGTCACTAGCGTGATGACGAGGCGAAGGGTTCGCACCTGCGATGAAACCGACGTGTCAAAGACAGACCAAGCCGCGAAAAGCGGCAGAGACAAAATGACGATCATGCCCAGGCGTGCCACCCAAACCCCGTGGCGTGCAGGGCCCGGTGATGTTGCATCCTGTTTCGGTTGGAGGTGCTGGGCGATGACTCCGATAACGCTGATCCAACCCATGGACGCGGCCACCGGCAAGTCATACAAGCTTCCTGTGTAATACACATTGCGCACGATGGCCCAGTTGGCTATGTAGGAACTCAGCGCATAGAGGACCGTGGCGCCAATCCATTGTCCGTAGATGACCTTCCACCTGCCGGTACTGCGCAACCAAATCACAGCGAGGGCCACCAGGAAAACCAACTTTTCGGTCAGGTACAACGTGTTGAAGCTGCGCCCGTAGGCCAACTCATCGCTTTGCGCGTATTGCCAGGGAATGATGCAGAAAAAGTAGAGGTACACCCACCAGGTCAGCAACAGTACGAAGTCCAGGCCGCCCAAGCGCGCTTCGTGCTCGCTGCGCTGAGCATGAGGCTGCAACGCAAGGGCCGCCATCATGGGGACGAAATGCAAGAAGATCACGATGTCGCCCACAAACAGTTCTGGCACTTCCTGCCGAAGCACGACCTCGATGTAGCTCCACAGGAATTGGTAGGAGAGCCAGAACAGCACGCCGACGGTCATCAGGACCCAGAAGAGGCGAGTGCGTCCCTGATTGCTGGCGATGTTGGGCAGTAGAGCGGCTACTGCGGACAAGAGCAAGATGCACTGTGTAACGTCACTAAATACAGTCAGAGCGAAGCCTGGCTTCATCAGCACAGAGGCATACGCCTGCGCAAAGACCAGGCCTCCGGCGGCCAGGATCCAGAGCTTCGATCGTTCTGACAAGGGCATCCTTCCCGCTTCATTCTAGACGCGGGAGCACTGTCTTCGAGGTTACTTCGGTAACCTCCATCCATCTTCAGCAAAGGTCCGGCCCCGTGCTATCTCAGTTCGAGGCTCCCTGAATCTTTGACTTGATATCGGGCTGTGGAATCAATAGTATCCCGTGCATCCCACCATCGCATTCGGGGAGTTGTGATCCGCCTACCGTTTCGAGCAACTGCATATCGTCCCTTCTCCAGGCTTCGGGCCCCGATCACCCCTGGGGAAGTCCGCCGTATCGAGCGCTGGCTGGCATCGGCTCGAGTTTTCCTGGCCATAGCCGCGCTGGTTGCGGTGTGGATGGACCCATCCGAGTTCGGCTACTCGCTGTGGGCGTACTGGATCCTGGGGCTCTACATCGTGCACGGCGTGGTCGTGATGCTGCTTTTGCGATTTCGGCAGGAGTCGACCTCGTCGTTCCGCTTGCTTGTGCACGCCGCCGACATTGTCTGGCCCGTACTGATCACTCTGTTCGCTACCGGAAATGGAAGTCCATTTTTTCTGTTCTTTGTATTCGTGCTGGGCGCCTCGGCATATCGCTGGGGGTTGCGCGAAACGTTCGGCACCGCTGTGGCTGCGGTGTCGCTGCTGTGGATCGAGAGCTTTGCGGTGGCACATGGCATCACCATTCATATCGACCACGCCTTGATGCGTTATGGCTTACCGCGCCTCGCAGTCAATACTGCGCAGTTCCAGCCGAAGCATCTGTTCATGCTCTCCGCCTATCTGTTGGTAATGGGACTCTTGATCGGATACCTGGCGGAGCAACAGAAACAACTCCGTTCGGAACGCGCCATCATCGCGCGCGTCTTGGGGCGAGCTCGGGTCGAGGCGGGCCTTACCGGCACTCTCCAGGAAATTCTCCACGAACTGCTCACCATGTACGGGGCACGGCGCGCGTTGATCGCTTCCCAAGAGACCAACAAGTACCGAGTCTTTGTCGGGGATTTGCATGCACCGGATACCGGGTTGTCGCAGTTGCATTGGCTGGAATCTTCCCCGTTGGATCGGGAGACGTATCTGTATGAGTCGGACGCCGATGCCTGCCTGGCCTTCGCCAAAAACGAGACCTACCAGGTCATTGCGCTCGACCGCGACGGCGTGCGGATGCGCAACGGCGTCCAACATCCTCTGGCATCACTGGCCAAGCTGTATTCGTTCGAGTCGCTCGCCACCGTATCGTTTCTTTTCGCACAGGAATGGTGGGGAAGAATCTTTCTTCTGGACCCGGTTATGGGAGGCGACCGCGAAGACGACTTGCGTTTCTTGCAGGAACTGGTCCGCCAAGTGGGTCCGGCGGTGTATAACGTGTATCTCCTCCGCAGGTTGCGGCAACGTGCCGGCGCGGTGGAGCGCGCCCGCGTGGCCCGAGAACTGCACGATGGCGCGGTTCAATCCCTGATTGCCATGGAGATGCAGGTGGATGTCTTGCGCCGCCAATCCGCCTCCCAGTCCACTCCCTTGACCAGCGAACTGGGTCGTATTCAGGGCCTTCTCCGCGAAGAGGTGCTGAAGCTGCGCGAACTGATGCAGCAGATGAAATCTCTCGACGTGGATTGGTCGACGTTATTGCGGTTTCTCGAGGACACGGTCGAACGTTTCCAGCGCGAGACCGGAATCAATGCGCGCTTCGTGGCCGAGATGGATGACGTGGAGATGCCCCAGCGTGTCTGCCGCGAACTTGCTCGCATCGTTCAGGAGGGATTGGTAAACGTGCGCAAGCACAGCGGAGCCCGCCACGTGCTGGTGCGACTCAGTTCGGAGGCGGGTTACTGGGTGCTTCTGATCGAGGACGATGGAAAAGGATTCCCGTTTTCGGGACGGCTCTCCCAGGCAGACCTGGACCAGATGGGCAAGGGGCCTATGGTCATCCGTGAACGCGTCCGTTTGATTGAGGGAGAACTCACGATAGAATCGAACCCTGGCAGCGGTTCAAGGCTTGAGGTGAGGGTGCCACAGCACCGGGAAAGCACTTATGGATAATCGAAGATCGCAGCCCATTCGCATCGTGATTGCCGATGATCATCCTATCTTTCGAGATGGATTGCGACGGCTGCTCGAAGCCGAGCCCGGCTTGAAGGTCATTGGAGAAGCCTCCGACGGTACCGATGCGGTCAGGCTCGCCCGCCAACTCAAACCCGACATTCTCCTGCTCGACCTGGCTATGCCTCGCCAGCCCGGCTTGGAGGCTCTGCGCGATCTCAGCGTCGGTACTGGCGCCAACGGCGTGAAAGTCATCCTGCTGACCGCCGCTGCTGAAAAACACCAGATCGTCGAAGCGCTTCAGTTGGGCGCTCGCGGAGTCGTTCTCAAAGACTCAGCCACTCAGCTTTTGCTGAAGAGCATCCACACAGTCATGACCGGGGAATATTGGGTGGGGCGGGAGAGTGTTTCCAACCTCGTTCAATATTTACGGAATCTGGTGCAGTCCTCGAGCGAAGAATCCCGTCAGAAGAAATTCGGACTCACGCCACGCGAACTCGAGATTGTCTCAGCGGTGGTCGCCGGCTATTCCAACAAGGAGATTGCCGAATACTTCAAGATCAGTGAAGACACGGTGAAACATCACTTGAGTAACATCTTTGACAAGTTGGGTGTTTCCACACGCTTGGAGCTTGCCCTTTTCGCGGTGAATCAGGCACTGCCCTTGAAGAGTATTGCTTGAGCCGCTTGCGGATACGGCCATTTATGGCACTTTCGTGCCATGTCGGGTCACTTCGGTGCTATTGGCGTCCAGAGGGTTGCAATCTAGCATACTGCACAGGGTACGCCTAGGAAAAGTTTTGCACTTTGCGGCATAAAACTGCTGTATTTGTGTCTGCGAGGATTTTCCGCCAGCGAGAGAAGGAGCCCGTAATGAAGCTCTTGCATCAGTTGTGGTCAGATGAATCCGGTCAGGATATCGCGGAATATGCCGTGATGCTTGCGGTCATTCTGGTGATCGTAGTTGGTACGATCCGGTTGATCGGATCGAACGCCAACAACGTGTTCTCACAAGTCGGAAGCGCTATTCAGTAACGGGCTGACGCCCGATCTATTTCGCCTGCTGGCACGATTCGTGCCCACCCTCCGCCGGCGTAATTCACGTCTCCCGCTACTCCCCATCCGTCCGTGCTGTGCCTGGTGCCCGTGCAACTGCACGGGGACGTACGCGCTTACTTCGCCGCCGGCGCCGGCGAAGTCGAGGCAACTCTCTCCGCTCCTGATGTCGAGATGCGCGTCAGATACGGAAACACCGGCGTCACTTCAAACGGCATCTTCTCCCGCGCGGACAATAGCGCCACCGGCTTCGTTTTCGCCATGGCCGCCTCGTTGCTCCAGGCATCGACCTTGATTCTCCCTCCCAAGGGCAGGGCGGCGATTTGGTCTTTCTTGCGTTCATCCAATTGGGGGGCTGAGTTCAGCAGAGCTGACATGCGCAGCGTCTTCCCGCTTACCAGGCCGTCGCCCAACCGTGCACGGATGAGATTTCGGAGTTCGGGTGCCCGTGCCTGCAATGCCTTCAGAAACAACCCGGCATTCCCCAGTTTGTCCTTGTAGGGAGAATTTGTTAGGAACTCCAAAGCCTTCTGGTCGGCTGCTTCCTCGTCCGCCGACGAACGCCGGAAGTTGAGATTCGAGAAGGTATCTTCGTCCGCGAAGAACATGCGGTCGTTGAATGCGAACTTCGTATCCATCTGGTGATCGAGGGCAATGTGGCCTAGTTCGCGTGCCAGCACCATGGCAAGAGACGCTTCATCCGGAAGGACGTCCAGCAATCCCTTGCTGACCACGATGGTATGCCCGATGGTGAAGGATTCGAGCGGCGAGGTCAGTAGCACGCGCGCCCGCACTTCCGGCTGAATATCGAGGTTATTGGTGAGGATCAGGTTGTTGACCACGGTCGTCAGGACTTTATCGACGTCACCGCTAGGCGCCAGCAACCCGATCTTCTGCAGTCGTTCGACGGCATTCTCCTCCGCCTGCCGCTGCCACAGACGTTGTGCTTCCACCGGCGTGGCGTCCTGTGCCGACTCGCTCTGATCCTTCACTGATGGAGTATCGACTTGAATGGACGTGAACTCCTCGGTGCGCCCCAGGTTCTTCAGGTCATAGCCCCAAAGGCGGGTCTGCGCTTTGAAGTGGAGGTTCTGCGTCATCTTGTACTTCATGTCGGATTCTTCGCTGTAAACGTAAGCGGGCAGCCAGACGCCCGGTCGCAGGTTCAGGCGCCAGCTGTCGAAATGCAAATAAAACGCCGTGCGGGTGTGTGGAGAATACGTGCCATTGAAGCGGACAATGTTGAACTCCTGGTCTTCCACCCACATGCGTCCCAGGAAGCGACCCTTGCCGGAGTTTTCCTTGGGTTGCACATCGATCACCAGGCACCGAATTTCGCCGAGGAATTCCCGGCGCACAAACGTCAGGTTGTAGTACCTCTTCTGGAAGTCGTCATCCAGCATCACCATCTGCGCGAAGCCCAGCGGCAGAAAGTGCATGGAGTACACGCTGGTCAGATTGTTCAACATTCGCCGCCCGAGTCCCGGTGGCTGGATGAAAGTTCGGTCATCGGTGCCATTGCTCATATCGAGCCGGCCCAGAAAGTAGTGGTCGTTCGTCGGGGTCGCCCCAAGTTCCTTATCCGACTTCATGTTCTGGATATAGGTTTCGACCAGCGGGTGCGCGTGCTTCATCTGGGCGACAAAAAAGTGCTCGCGCTCCACAATCCGATCTATCACTTGGTCAAATGACGCGGGAGCCGGCGCATTGCTGGGCGCCGGGAGCTGGGTCACCGTTGCTGGAACTTGAGTTTCTGATGGTGCGGCCGCCGGAGTCGAATCTTGAGCTATGGCCCCTAGAACAAAACCCAACATCAACAGGAGAGAGAACCCGACACCCTTGAGACTGCGCATTAGACTCCTTTAGGGAAGCTCGTAGCTTCAGGCTAGCTGGAAAATAATGTGTAGCACAGCCGTCGAATCCGCGGGCTGTCCGTCGCGCAACGCCGGCTTGAAGCTGATTTGTTCTGCTGCGCGGATTGCGGACTCATCCAATCCATGCCCCAAGCCACGCACCACGCGAACCACTTTGATGTGCCCGGACGCTTCCAACACAACTTCGAGTAGAACCTCGCCCTCGACTTTGGCTCGTCGGGCATCTTCGGTATAGGCGGGCGTAGGCTTCGATATGATTTCTGCAGGGACGATTTTGGGAGCAATCTCGGCCGGCTTAGGACGAGCCTGCTGCACCGGAGCCGGATCAGCATCACCGAAACCAGCCTGGCGTACGACGCCGTTGCCGCGCGAGGTGTGAACCCGGCCACTGCCATCTCCGGTGGCCACTCCATTTCCGAATCCGGTGCTGGCAACCACGCCGCGCGCGCCTTTTGCGCCGCCGGTACCATTTCCATATCCCGGGCCCGCCGGCAGGTCAAACGATCCGAGCTGCGCGATCGTGGCCGGCTTGTTGTTGTTGCTCTCCTTGGCCGGTACTCCGTTCGGATCTCCAAAACCTCCCGTTTGAACTTTTTGCGGAGCTGCAGCCATGGTCGGTGTTGCGGAACTTCCCGTGGAGAAGACGTTCGTCTGCACCAGCTTCCTGGGAATGGCCGGAGTTGTCTGCGGAAGATTCGGCTTGCTCTCCGCCACCTCCACCTTCGGCGCCTGGGTTTCCTCAACCACATTCGGGCGAGGCTTGGGCGTCGGGGCCGGCAGGCGCAGATTTTCCGGAATCGGTGTGTCGAGATGCGCCACAGGGTCGGGCATCTTGAACTCGCGCACCGGAGCCGGCTCATGATTCACCGGAGGCGGCGTACTCACCAGCACGACCGCTTTGTAGTCGCCCGCCGGCTTGGGCAGTACCCGCGGATACAGTAGCCCCATCCACAACATTAGTGCGATCGCGCCCGCCTGGGTGACCATGCTGAAGGTGAATTCTTTCCAAGGGGGCCGGAAATCAGGTAGTAACGAGAACGGCGTGAATTGAGGGTCGGAAGCCATAGAAACTCCACTGCGGGCAGCCGGGAGCAGCTCCCCTTCGTGACAAACCTCCTCACTCGAAACGACCGCTCCGACGTTGGTGAACCTGGAGGCGGACCGAATTTCCTAAGTGTACAACTTCAGGCTCCCTAGGTTGCAAGCATAAGGCCAATTCCTTCCACAGCCGGAAGCCTTAACCACTTTTCCTTTAGATGCTTACGGGATGCCTGGACCCCTCTGCCAGTGCCTCAGGCAGGAGGGGCAAAATTTTACAGCTTCTGGGTAGGTTTCTCGCTGACGGACGCAGCTCCTACAACTGCCCGTTCGGGCTGGAAACCGCGACCGTTCAGCGACTCAGCCGATCCTTAGCAGTGCACGATCTTTTCGCTCTGAATCCCTTTGGTCGCGTTGCGGGTATCCACTACCAGCTGTGCTTCCTGCACGATCCGCGCGTAATCGTATTCCGAATGATCGGTCACAATAAGCACGCAGTCGTATTGCCCGAGATTTTCCAGCGGCGCGCGCTTCATCTGCAGGTCATACTTGCGCCCCTTCCCGATCATCGGAAAGAACGGATCGTGATAGCTGACCTGTGCCCCTTCCTTCTGCAAGAGTTCGATGATGGTCAGAGAAGGCGATTCGCGCAGATCGTCAATATCGCGCTTGTAGGCCACGCCCAACACCAGCACGCGCGATCCATTGAGGGCTTTCTTGCGCTTATTCAATGCCGCCACGACCGAGGAGATCACATGGTAAGGCATGCCGATGTTGACCTCACCGGCCAGTTCGATAAAGCGAGTGTGGAAATCAAACTCCTTGGCTTTCCACGAGAGATAAAACGGGTCCACCGGAATGCAATGTCCGCCCAGGCCGGGACCGGGATAGAAAGCCTGGAAGCCGAAAGGCTTGGTGGCCGCCGCCTGGATGACTTCCCATATGTCCAAGCCCATGCGCAGGCTCAGCAACTTGAGTTCGTTGACCAGCGCGATGTTTACGCAGCGGTAAATATTCTCCAGCAGTTTGGTCATCTCTGCCGCTGCCGGGGACGAAACGCGCACTACCCGGTTGAAGATCGCGCCATATAGCGCGGCGGCGATTTCAGATGCCTGCGGATCCAGGCCGCCCACCACCTTGGGGATATCGCGCCTGGCCACGCTCGTGTTGCCGGGATCTTCGCGCTCCGGTGAGAATGCCACATAAAACCCGTGCTCCGACGCCTGGCCCGCTCGCACCGCCTTGAGTCCGTGCTTGTTTTCTTTTTCAAGAATCGGAACCAGCACTTCCTCGGTCGTGCCTGGATATGTTGTGCTCTCCAGAATCACGATCTGCCCCGCCCGTAGATGGGGCCCAATTGCATGGCCCGTATCCGTGATATAGCTCAGATCGGGCTCATGATACTCATTCAGAGGAGTCGGCACGCAAATGATGATTGCGTCCATTTCGGTCAGTTGCGGATAGTTGGCGGTGGCGGTGAAACCGCCGCCGCGCGCTTCCTGGATTTCTTCCTTCGTGATGCGAAAAATGTAGGAACCGCCGGTGTTCAGCGTGTCGACCTTACGCTGGTCGATATCGAAACCAGTTACCCGGAACTTCTGGTCTGTGTAAAGAAGTGCCAAGGGCAGCCCGACGTAGCCCAGGCCGATGATGCCCACCCGTGCCTGACGGCTGGCAATTTTTGCTACTAGTTCAGAAGAAAGCGTGGCTGAAGTCGCAGGTGTCGTCATGATTTCGTATGCAATTCCTCGAGAATTCTAGCATGCGAGCTGTGCGGAGCTTGTGAGACGGATGTACTAGGATCGCTTGGTAATGTATCGCTATCGAAGCATCATGGATCGACGTGGACTGTTGCGGCAATTTTCGGAAACACAGGCAGAAATCTCGGTGAAACATGCGTAAATCGCGGATTGTCGTTCTGGCCCTCGTGCTGATCTGGATGGTGGCTCGTTCCGGTCGATTTCTGGTCATTGACGAGCCCCGTAAATCGGACACGATGGTTGTGCTTGCCGGCGAAACCGACCGCCGGCCGGCACGCGCCCTCGACCTGCTCGCACAGGGGTACGCGAGTCGGATGGTCCTTGATGTTCCAGCTGGGGCGACGGCCTATGGCACGACCTACGTCGAGCTAGCCCGTAGATGGGTGGATTCGTTGCCGCAAGCTCCTGCCATCTCGATATGCCCGATCGCGGGACTGTCGACCAAAGCAGAGTCCATGGAAGCCGACGCCTGTGTGCGTCAACTGGGCGGCAATTCGATCCTCATCGTTACTTCCGATTTCCACACGCGTAGGGCTCTCGGCATCTTCCGCCACGAGATGAAGGGACGCACGTTCTCGGTTGCGGCCGCCCGCGATCCTGCGCAGTTTGGCGAGTCCTGGTGGTGGCATCGCCAGTGGGCCAAAACCAACGTCGACGAGTGGTTGCGTTTGTTGTGGTGGGAGTTGGTGGATCGCTGGTTGTAACCGGCTGCCCGGCTGCTCCAAGGGATCGACTCTCTAGCGGTTAAACACTACGATGACCACAAATTCACGCACTGGTCGCTGGAGAAGCGATGCGCAATTTTACCGCCCGCGCAATTCTGAGCTGCATGCTGATATCCGTGCTGCCGGCCTCAATGTTCGCCGCAGATACCAGCGCAGCCATGCTGTAACACCAATGGAACCGCGTGGATCAATGGTGGCAGCGTGCCCAAGTCCTCCGCCATTTTTGCGGGCGATCTGGTGCAGACGAAGGCGGACTCGGTAGCCAGTATCAAAGCGCCCGGAACCAGTGGGCTGGTGTCCTCGGATTCGCTCGTCCAGTATCAGGGTGATGCCCTGACACTCGAGCATGACGGCATGAATGTCGGCACCCCGAAGAGCGTGGCTGCCCGCATTGGCGCCCTGAAGGTCGTGCCGGCTTCCGGTACTTGGAGCGAATTTGAAGTTCGAGACACCGACGGTGCCATCAAGATCGTTGCGCGTAAGGCGATCTGACTTTGACCGATGCCGCGGCACGACTACCTTGGCGCAGGGTCAGGAAACTACCCGCGACGAGACCCAGGAGAAGGAGTAAGAAGAAACGCGATCGTGGCGCGGGTGCTGTGCCGGGAGCCGGCGGCGGCATTCTCGACTCCCCGTACGCGATCGGCATCGGTGCTGGCGCGGTGGCCGGCCTGACCACTTGGGTCCTACTCCAGGACGATGAACCCATTAGCCCGAAAGACCCCCAAAAGCCGTAGCCTGCACGTTCGGATGTTCGAGCAGTTCCTATAGGGTTTCCCCGCTAAGGTTTCCCCGCAAACCAGGGCCAACCTGCGATAATTTCCTGTTCCCGAAATCCATCAGCTAGAGGTTGTGATTCGATGCTTGTGCCTCACAAGGGTTATTCGCGGGCATGTTGCCGAACGTCCGTTTTGTACGTTTGCCTGTTAGCGATCACTCTCGCCGCGCCGGCACTTCCCCAGTCGATTGGAAGCGCCGATCCAACGCGGTACCTGGACGACGTGAAGGCGCTCACCACACCGTCGATGGAAGGCCGTGGTGACGGTACCAAAGGCCTGACACGGGCGGCCCACTTGCTTGAGTCGCGCTACAAGCACCTCGGCCTGAAGCCCGCCGGGACAAATTCCTACTTCCAGCCCTTCAACGTGGTCACGGGGGCGCGACTGAAATCAAACAATCGCCTCACCATGGAAGATGGCACTCAACGGCGCGATCTGAAATTAAACCAAGACTTTGTCCCCTTCAGTTTCTCCTCGTCGGGTTTGGCGAACGCGCCCTTGGTATTTGTTGGATACGGCGCGACCGCCGAGGAATTCGGGTATGACGACTACAGCGGAACCGACGTCAAGGACAAGATCGTAGTTGTTCTCCGCTACGAACCCGCCGGTTTCGCCGAAAAAAGCGGCAATACGGGTCTGACTCGCCATGCCCAGCTGATCTCAAAGGCGATCAATGCGCGCAATCATGGGGCCAAAGCGATTGTTCTGGTAAACGGCAAATTAGGGGATGGGGAAGAAGATCTCCTGACGCGTTTTGGAAGCGTCAGCGGTCCGGAAAATACCGGCATCGTTCTGGTGCAGGTGAAAAACGAAATCGCTGAGGGCTGGTTTCGCGCAGCCGGCAAGACCCTGGCGGAGGTTCAGGGCCAGATCAATCACTCGACGAGGCCACAATCCTTTTCCTTCCCCGATCCGCTTCACCTCGCTGTTAATGTCGATATCGAAACGACGCGTGCCACGGTGAACAATGTGCTCGCGTATCTGCCCGGCAAGTCTGACGAATACGTCATCATCGGTGCCCACTACGATCACTTGGGGCGCGGCAACTACGACTCACTCGCTCCCTCGCAGATTGGCCAAATCCATCCCGGAGCGGATGACAACGCATCCGGTACGGCCGGCGTTCTGGAACTAGCTCGTGTGTTTGCTCCGTTGAAGGGCCAGTTACAGCGCGGCATCTTGTTCGCATCTTTCGCTGGCGAAGAGCTGGGGCTGCTCGGATCTGCCTATTGGGTACAGCAGCCAACCCTGCCGCTCGACCACGCTGTTGCCATGCTAAATATGGACATGATCGGCCGCGTGAAGGACGACAAAGTTTACATCGGAGGTGTTGGCACCGGTTCGACCTTGAAGTCGATGCTGGAGCAAGCGCAAGCAAAATCCAACTTCAAGATCGAGTACTCACCCGGCGGATACTCGGCCAGTGATCACACGTCATTTGTCACCAAGCACATTCCAGTGCTGTTCTTCTTCTCTGGATTGCATTCCGACTATCACAAGCCCTCCGACACCTGGGACAAAATCAATTCCCAGTCAGCGGCGGGTCTAGTCGACGTAGTAGGAAACACCGGCTTGCAACTCGCCTCAGCCACGGATCGGCCTATTTTCATTGCCGTAGTGGAGGACAAGCCGCTGAGCGGTGCTGGTGGCGGCTACGGCCCGTATTTCGGATCGATACCCGACTTTGGTCAAGTCGAAAACGGCGTGAAATTCTCCGCTGTGAAGCCAGGATCGCCCGCTGCCAAGGCCGGACTTAAAGCCGGCGACATCCTGGTCCAGTTCGGAGACAAACCCATCAAGAATCTTTACGACTTTACCGACGCTCTGCGCCGCAGCAAGGTAGGGGATGTGGTTGATGTCACCGTCATGCGGGATGGTAAGCCGATGCATGTCCCGGTCAAACTGGAACAGCGGAAGTAGCCGCACAGAAAGTGTTTGACTTGGGCCCACTCGCTCAAGCGATAGGTTTGAAAAAGCGAAATGCTGTAGGCCGATGGCAAGCAAGAGACGATCGTCACATACGGTCAGAAGATTCTCTTTGTACAATAACCGTCATGGCTGTAACTGTTGAAATGCAGAACACCGGTGATTCTGCCGCACGCGCAGAGGTGGTGGCGGTGATTGAGCACGTCTTGAGCGAACGCCGCGGAGACTGGAGGGTTTCCATCATCGGCTCGCGCGCCAATGACAAGTGGGCGATGAAGATCGAGGGTCCGGCGGGCTTCGAACGCTCTTACAGCCTGGATGGCGGTGCCGGAGAGCACAAGCCCGAGGCCATCCACCGTTTGCTCGTGAAACTTCTCCCGTCGCAGTCTTGAGGATCGTAGCCGGGGCGAGCGGTTGAAGACCAACTTCCTACCGGCGGCCGCTGCCTCCAAGCAACGAACCCAGCACACCCCGAATAATCTGGCGTCCCACCGAACTACCCATCGCCCGCGCCGCGCTCTTCATGGCCGCTTCTGCCAGCGAATCGCCCCGTCGACCGCCTGAGCTCGGCAAACCAAGATTCGGGAACCAACTTGGAGGTGCCGGTGCCGCTTGCCTGGGCGCGGGTTGCTGGACAGCGCGTCCCTTAAGACGCTCGTAAGCTGACTCGCGATCGACCAGCTTTTCGTATACCCCCGCCACCAGGGAAGAGCTGATGAGTTGTCGCCGCTGGTCCGGAGTGATCGGACCGATCTGGCTGTGGGGCGGGCAGATGACCGCGCGTTCCACCGGGCCGGGAATACCCTTCTCGTCGAGGAATGACACCAGGGCCTCGCCCACGGCAAGCTCTGTAATGGTCTTCTCTACGTCCACCTTGGGATTAGCCCGAAAGGTCTGCGCCGCGGCGCGCACCGACTTCTGGTCAGCAGGCGTAAAAGCTCGCAGAGCATGCTGCACGCGATTGCCGAGCTGTCCGAGTATTACTTCCGGGATGTCGAGCGGATTCTGGGTCACGAAGTAAACCCCAACTCCCTTGGACCGGATCAGCCGAATGACCTGCTCCACTTTCTCTTCCAGCACCTTGGGCAGGTCGCTGAACAGCAGGTGGGCTTCGTCAAAGAAGAACACGAGCTTGGGCTTATCCGCATCACCGACCTCAGGCAGCTTTTCAAACAGCTCCGAGAGAAGCCAGAGCAGAAACGTGGCGTAGAGTTTTGGCGACGACATCAATTTGTCGGCCGCCAGCAGGTTGATGACGCCATGCCCGTTTGAATCGGTTTGCATGAGGTCGTCGAGATTCAGCGCCGGTTCGGCAAGAAATTTGTCGCCGCCTTGCTGTTGCAGGGTTAACAGCCCGCGCTGGATGGCCCCGATACTGGCCGCTGAGATGTTCCCGTACTGTGTTTGAAATTGTTTGGCGTTGTCACCGACATCCTGCAGCATGGCCTGCAGATCCTTCAGATCGAGCAGCAGCAAGCCCTGGTCGTCAGCGATCTTGAAAACCAGCGTCAGCACGCCAGCCTGCGTGTCATTCAAGTTCAGCAGGCGACTGAAGAGCAGCGGACCCATCTCGGAGACGGTCGTGCGCACCGGATGACCCTGCTCCCCAAACACGTCCCACAAGTCGGCCGGATTACCTGCAAAGGAAAAGTCACTCAACTGAAGTTTCTTGACACGCTCAGACAACTTTGGATTGTCCTTGCCCTGCTGGCTGATGCCGGAAAGGTCTCCCTTCACGTCCGCGGCGAAAACCGGGACTCCGATACGGCTGAAATTCTCGGCCATCACCTGCAGGGTGACGGTCTTGCCCGTGCCCGTGGCCCCCGCCACCAACCCGTGACGGTTGGCCATTCCCGGAAGAAGGTAGAGATCGTTGCTGGACTTTGCGATCAGAAGGGAATCAGGCATCAGTTCTCCGCGCGGCTTCAAGTTTGTACTGCGTAAAAACGAGACTGGCCGCAAGTTTCCGATTGTAAAGAAATTTGCGGACTGGCGGTACCGCGCACTTCCCGCACTGGAGTAATCATAGGGTCGGGCGTGCTCACAAGTTGCACGTGACCACAACCTTCGCGTGAGCTGGCTCGACCGAATTCAGCCGCCTTGCCATATACTCCCTAGACTGGAGCGCACTCGGCTTCTGCTGATGTGCGACCGTGAGAGCGACGACATGAACGTTCTGGTGATTGGCGGTGCCGGATACATTGGGAGCCACACAGCCCGTGTGCTGCGCAAACATGGGCACGAGGCCATTATCTATGACAACCTCTCCACCGGGTTTGAATCGCTTGGCAAAGGATTCGAACTGGTAGTCGGCGATATCGCCGATACCGATAAACTTCGGCCAGTGATGAACCGCGTGGATGCGGTCATGCATTTCGCAGCTTTTGCCTACGTGGGTGAGTCCGTCCGCGATCCTCGAAAATATTTCCGCAACAATGTGGAAGCGGCCCTGAATCTTCTGAATACCGCGCTGGATGCGGGTGTCCGCCGGTTCGTGTTCTCGTCCACTTGCGCCGTCTATGGCATTCCGGCGAAGGTTCCGATCACGGAGGACACCATCCGTCAGCCCATCAATCCTTACGGTGTTACCAAGCTCTTTCTGGAAAATGCATTGGAAGCATATAGCCCCGCCTACGGCCTGCGGTACGCCTCCCTGCGTTATTTCAATGCTGCCGGCGCCGATGAGAGCGGAGAGATCGGAGAGTTGCACAATCCCGAGACACACCTGATTCCGTTGGCGTTGGCTGCGACCGGAGCGAGTGCGCCGCCGCTGCAGGTCTTTGGTACCGACTATCCCACACCCGATGGCACTTGCATTCGCGACTACATTCACGTCAACGACCTGGCGGAAGCGCATGTGCTGTCGCTGGCTCGCGCAGCGAAGGAGGAAGAGTCCTTCGCGGTCAATCTGGGGACTGGTCAGGGACATTCAGTGCTGGAAATTATTCAAGCAGTGGAAAATGTGACGGGTAAGAGAGTGAACCGTGTGCTGGGTCCACGCCGCGCGGGCGATCCCCCGGCGCTGGTAGCTGATCCATCCCGTGCGCAGAACCTCTTGCAGTGGAAAGCGACCCGCTCCCTTCATGACATCGTGGCCTCGGCCTGGAATTGGTCGCAACGGTCGGCCGCGCACCGCTAGGGGCGTTCAAACGATCGGCACTGCTGCCGCACGATCTGCCCGTTATACTCGTTAGGCATCGATTCGCAATCAGAGGCCCTTCCGTGTGTGGAATTAGCGGTTTCGTGAACTGCGGGAACAGGGAAGTCTTGCGCCGCATGACGCACGTCCAGGCTCACCGCGGTCCGGACGACTCCGGTCTGTGGGAACAGCGCTTTCCCGACGGTACCTACATTGGCCTCGGAAGTCGCCGCCTGGCGATTCTCGATCTCTCGGCGAGCGGCCACATGCCGATGGCAAATGAAGACCGCTCGGTCCTTATCACCTACAACGGCGAAGTCTACAACTTCGCTGACCTGCGCCACGAACTGCAGGCCAAGGGTTACCGCTTCGTTTCCAATACCGACACCGAGGTCATTCTCCATCTGTACGAGGAAGAAGGACCCGACTGCGTCAAACGGCTGAATGGAATCTTCGCTTTCGCAATCTGTGATCTGCGGTCCCACACGCCCCTCTTGTTCATGGCGCGCGACCATTTTGGAGTGAAGCCCTTCTACTACTGGTATCGCGGACGCCAATTGGCATTCGCTTCCGAGATTAAAGCCCTGCTTGAGGTACCCGGTATCGACGCGGAACTCGATCACCAATCGCTTCACCAGTACCTGACTTTCCTCTGGGTGCCCGATCCCAAAACGATGTTCCGCAATATTCTCAAATTACCCGCGGGCCACTGCGCCACTCTGAAGGCCGGGGAGCTGAGCATCAGCGAGTACTGGGATCTGCAGTTTCCCTCGGCAAACCACAAGTACCCGAGATCCGAACAAGATCTGGCTGGCGAAATTCGTGAGCGATTTCAGCAATCGGTGAAGGCGCAGATGGTCAGCGATGTCCCAATCGGCGCATTTCTAAGCGCGGGATTGGACTCGTCCAGCATAGTCGCCATGATGGTCAAGGCCACCAGCCAGCCGGTGGGCACCTACACCATCACCTTCCCGGACAAGTATCGAGTGGGAGAGACGACCCTCGACGATCCGAGCGTGCCTGCTCGGCTGGCGCGCCAGTTGGGCTGCGAAAACCAGCAAATCGTTGTGGAACCCGACGTCGCGAGCCTGCTGCCCAACCTAATCTGGCACATGGACGAACCCACCGCGGACCCGGCCATCATTACCGCTTACCTGGTTTGTCGGGAGGCGCGTAAACAAGCCACCGTACTTCTGTCGGGCGTGGGTGGGGACGAATTGTTTGCCGGTTATCGCAAGCACGCTGCGCACTACTGGGCTGACGAATATCAGAGACTTCCCGCGGTCTTGCGGCGTGCAATTGGGCCTGCCGTTTTGCGTTTGCCCAGCTTGCGAGGCACCATGTTGAAGGGAAGCACCCGGCTTGCGAAGAAGATGGCGCGCAGCGCATCCCTCAGTTCAGCAGAGCGCTTTGTCATGAACTGCACCTACCTCGATGAGCCTCAGAAGTCGTCGCTATACTCAGATGAACTTGCCGAAGAACTGTCTACCGTGGATCCGGCAGAGCGGCATCAGGCCGCTTTTCGCGAGGTCCCGCATGCTGATTTCCTGAACCAGATGCTTTACCTGGATACCAAGATTTTTATGGTCAGCTTGAACCTGACTTACAACGACAAGATGAGCATGGCTTCGTCGGTGGAGGTGCGCGTGCCCTTTCTGGATCGCGACCTCGCCGAGTTTGCGGCCTGGAACGTCCCGCCTCATCTCAAGTTGCACGGCGCCTTATGGCCCACGACCAAGTACATTCTGCGCCGTGCGATGCAGGGCGTTTTGCCGCGCGAGGTACTGCATCAGCCCAAGGCCGGCTTTGCGGCTCCGGTAGACTATTGGTTGGCGCACGACTTGAAAGACATTGTGGACGATGTCCTCTCTGAATCGCAGATTCGGGCCCGCGGCCTGTTCCGTCCAGAAGCCGTTCGTGCGTTGGTCGACGAGCAGCGCCGCGGAACGCAGGACTGGTCCATGCAGATCTGGCAATTTCTGACGCTCGAACTGTGGTCCCGCGTATTTCTGGACGGTGTCTCGCGCCAGATGGCTACCGACACCATACAAGCGCAGACGGCCGCTACCGCATGAAACAGGTGCTCCAGCATCTCCGTACGGGCGAGATTACAGTCGCCGACGTCCCGCGCCGCAGCTTTTGCCTGGTTGCGTGCTGGTGCGTATCGCGGCTTCTTTGGTCTCCACGGGAACGGAGCGGGCTTCTTCGGAGTTCGCCAGCAAGAACCTGTTCCAGAAAGCCCGTGCCCGTCCCGATCTCGTACGCGACGTGTTCAGCAAAATCCGGCGCGATGGCCTGCTCTCCGCGGTCGAAGCCGTGCGCAGCCGTCTCGAGCAACCGGCCTCTCTTGGCTACAGCAGTGCTGGCACAGTCATCGGAGTAGGCGAGGGTGTCCGCGACATTGCGGTGGGCGACCGCTTAGCCTGCGCCGGTGCCGGATATGCCGTTCATGCGGATGTGGCGTGCATCCCGCGACTGCTGCTCGCAAAGATTCCGGAAGGTGCAACCGTATCTTTCGACGAGGCTGCCTTCACGACGGTTGGAGCCGTCGCTCTGCATGGCGTTCGAACGGCGGATGTCAAGCTCGGTGACGCGGTGGCTGTGATCGGCCTCGGCTTCCTCGGCCAGATGACTGTGCAACTCCTGAAGGCCGCTGGTTGCCGAGTGCTGGGCATGGACATCGCAGCGGACCGCTCCGATCTCGCCCGCCGTCTTGGCGCCGAACGCGAACGCATTCATCAGGTGAGCTAGACGGGCTTTGCAGTGCTGCATCAACGGGGCCCAAGGACTTCCAGAGAAGCCAAAGTTTAACATAGGAGCGAACCAATTCCCCGCGGGCCTGGCTTTCAGGACTCGCGCCAGTCGCTTCTTTTGCGGCACCTTTCAAAGAATTGCCACCGCGTTTTCCAACCTGTTATAGTTCGGGCTACCTTTTGCGCCATTTCGTTTTCGTTTAATCGTCGACCGACTCAGTAACGTTCTTTGCCAAAGGGCGGCAGCGAGGAAGAACGTACTGCAGTTGTACGTCAAGCTCTGGGCCGAGGGAGACGTAGTTGACCGTTCTTTACCTGGGTATTTTTGCATTCTCGCTTTTGCTTTCGTTCGTCCTGACCCGGTACGTGCGGAATCTCGCGACGGCGCGCGGATGGGTTTCTGCTCCGGCCTCCGATCGTCACCTACATCGGGCGCCACTCCCTCGCCTTGGGGGCGTGGCAATTTTTCTGGCGTTTCTCTTAAGTCTGGCTGCGGCCCTGATAATCGCTGCGGTGCGTCCAGACTTGCGCTTCGGATCATCCATCCGGATTCTGGCTACCATCCTGGTTCCAGGATTTCTTATCTTCCTGCTGGGCCTCTACGACGACATCCGAAGCGTGAGCCCCGCTTTCAAGTTCGCGGTGCAGGCTGCGGCTGGTGCGATGTTGTGGTTGGGTGGCCTCCGCATTCTTGAAATCCCAATCTTGTTCGGCTCCTATCATCTGCCGTGGTTCGTGGGATTGGGCCTCACGATCATTTGGGTTTTGGGAATCACCAACGCATTCAATCTGATTGACGGCTTGGATGGCTTGGCGGCGGGCTCCGCGCTGTTCTCCACCCTGGTGGTTTTCGTGGTCGCATTGCTCAGCCGATCATCCCTGGTCGCGCTGATGACCGTGGCTCTCACAGGCGCGATCCTGGGATTTCTCCGCTTCAACTTCAATCCCGCAACCATTTTCCTGGGAGACAGTGGGAGCCTCTTTATCGGGTTCATGTTAAGCGCACTGGCGCTGGAGGGTACGCAGAAGGCCCCTACTGTCATTGCGGTTGCGATTCCAGTCGTTTCCTTCGGGCTGCCGCTGCTGGAAACGTCGCTCTCGGTGCTGCGCCGCCTCATTGGCGGGCGTCCGGTTTTCACGGCGGATCGCGAACATATTCACCACAAACTCCTGCAGTTGGGACTTTCTCATCGCCAGGTGGTGATCGTTCTTTATGCCGTCTCGGCGCTGTTTGGACTACTGAGCCTGTTCCTGCTCTGGCCGACGGGCAGCTCCTTGGGACTGGTGCTCGCCGTACTGGGGACCGGAGTTTGGCTCGGCGTTCAACACCTGGGATATTTGGAGTTCGGCGAAATTCGTCGAGTTGCCCAACGGACTCTGGAGCAACGCCAGATTGTGATCAACAATCTTGCCATCCGTCGTGCTACTGCTGAGTTGAAAGTGGCGTCGGACTATGAACAGATGTGCCGGATCCTGGTTGCTGCTTTCAACTCGAATGATTTCGATGCCTTCGATTTGAATGCCAGGCTGTTGTTGACCGAGCATCACGCGCTGGATCATCTGACCATGGTTCCCACTAGCCACGGCGAGGTTCAGTTCCGCTGGAGCCGGCCGGGCACGCCCATTCTGCCCGGAGCGGCGGCGGCCTGGAGCCTCACGCTGGACTTGGTCACGACATCGAATCGTCGGCGAGGAGTGATGATCGTTCATCGCCGCTATTCGGATCAGCCCCTGCAGCTCGATGTGAACTTGCTGGCCTCCGAGTTCCCGGTCGTTTTGGCGGATGCCCTGGACCGGATCATCAGTCATGCAGCAGCAATAGCAGCCCCGAAGGGGCAGGACCAGGGCCTGGTCGAAGCCCAGGCAGGTTAGCTGCGTGCAGTGTTTCGCTCAAGTTTGTAGATCTTCAGGGCACAAGGGTTGCACTTCGACTGCGAATTGAGCCCGGCATGCTTCCGCGACCGGGTTCCCATTCCCCGCAAGTGAAGTTTGGCTGTCCTCATGAAGCACCACCGAACACCACGAGTAAAGAGCTGCGAGCGAGGTTGACCGCAGTGGCCGGAGTGAGTTTGCAATGACAGACGCGTGGAAACAATGGGAAGGTGAGCTGGTTGATGGACGTTTTCAGCTCCTCCAGTTCCTCGGCGGCTCCGACCACAGTGCTGTGTTTCTCGCCGACAGCAAACAGCCTTCCCGAAAGGTCGCGCTGAAATTCGTGGACGCCAACCCGGCGACGGCGCAGTTGCAGCTATCGCGCTGGGAGCGGGGCGCAAAATTGTCCCATCCCCACCTGCTCGAGATCCTGCACAGCGGGCGTTGTCAGCTCGGCAGAGCCACCATGCTGTACGTCGTGACGGAATTCGCGCAGGAAAATCTCTCCCAAATTCTGCCCAACCGCCCTCTCAATCCCACGGAAGCTGAGTATATGTTGCGCTCCACGCTGGAGGTGCTCGCATACCTGCACGGTCAGGGGCTCGCGCATGGTCGCCTGAAGCCGGGAAACATCATGGCCGTGAGCGAAGAACTCAAGGTCTCCAGCGATACCATTTGTCGGCCCGGAGAGAAGAGGCTCGATCAAAGCCAGCCCACCGTTTACGATCCACCCGAACTCACGACCAGCGGCCTTTCTCCCGCGGGAGACGTCTGGTCCCTCGGAATCACGCTGGTCGAGGTGTTGACACAACGAGCCTCGGTGGGCGACCGCATCCGGCAAGGGGACTTGGCTCTTCCCGAATCCTTGCCCACGCCGTTTCTGGAAATCGCGCGCCAATGTCTCCGGCTCGACCCTCAGCGCCGATGGACGGTTCCAGACATTGCTGCCCGCCTGCTGCCCACCCCGGCGCCCCCCAAGAAGAAGCCGTTAGCTCGCTACGGCATAGTTGCCGCACTGGCCGGGATCGCGGCAGTGGCGATTCTTGCGGGATCAAAATATTCGAACCGTAGTGAGCAAACCGGTCCGAACCCTCGTACAACAGTGGAGCAACCGGTTGCGCCATCCAGCACGAATTCCCAGCCTGCAGCTCCACCCGCTGCGCCTCCCCTAGTGAACAGTCCGGCGAAGCCATCTGGCAGTCCGAACGGTACGGGCGCCACCACTGCGGACGCCCATCCTCCCGCACCGCCCGCACCGCCACATGTGGAGAAAAGTTCGTCCGGAACGGTTCCGGGCACGGTCGTCGAGCAATGGCTGCCCCCGGTTTCCCGGAAGTCTCGTGACACGATTTCAGGCAAGGTCAGAGTTGGAGTGAAGGTGTCGGTTGATTCATCCGGTAAGGTCGTTAGTGCCTCCCTGGTTTCACCGGGACCAAGCCGTTATTTTGCCAAGCTGGCGCTGGATGCTTCCCGTCGCTGGAAGTTCGCGCCGCCGCAGGTGGATGGGGAAGCGGTTGCCAGCGAGTGGGTACTGCGATATCAGTTCGGCCGGCAGACTACCGAAGTTCATCCCGCCCAAGCTACGCCCTAGGAAAATTTCGCGAAGCCCGAGTGGTTGACCCGCATTACTGTTGCGGTGAAGGTTGGCGCTGCTGCTGCATCATTTGCCTGCGAGTTTCATACATGTCTTGCAGCATTTGTTGCGGAGTTCTTTCTCCCGAGGCGTTGTTGCGACTGGGAGCTCCGCTTTCGTTGGGGGGCAAACCGGATTCCACGGCTGCGGTCTCAGTGCCGGTCACGGGAGACGAATTAGAACTAAGCGCCCCTGCGGGAGCACCGGTGGCAGGGGCACCCGGAGTGGGCACGCTGGCGGTGGGAACTCCGCTGGGTTGCGGTGCCGCCTCAGGTTCCGCTGCACTCGGCTCTTCACTGACGGCGGGTTGGAACGACGGCGGCGATACCTCTTGTGCTCGCTGCTGCTCCTGTAATTCCTGATAAGGCTGCATCACAGCCCTTTGCAGTGCTGTACGCGGCTGAACATACGGCCGGAAGCCGGCAACGGTCGGTGCGTTCGGGTTGGAGGTGGCGCCCGCAGGAGCAGTTTTGCCGTCGGTCTTCGCGGTGAGAATCACATGCGCAACCGAGCTTGCGTCGGTCTCGTTCCCGATCATCACGTAATTGAAGTGCGAACCGTTCAGCAGGGAGGCGATCACCTCGCGCGCTGGTCCCGGACCCAGTAGGCTGACCACTCGCTCGTCGACTCCCTCGGGCACATCAATCAGCGCGCCCGTCTTTTCTCCTACCACGCGCAGAATGTCGCTGAGCGTTGAGTTTTTCGCCACGATTGAGAGCTTGCCGTTCACATAAGTCACTAAGGGCGGATTCGACGGCATCTGTTCAGGGGTGAGCGGAACGATTCCGGCTACCGGCGCCTGATTGTCGTTGGCAGATTTTACTTGCACCCCTGCCCCGGTGACACACCCGATCGCAGCCCCTTGCGCGGGTTGTTCGCCGTTGGCAGAACACGTGGCTGTCTGAGCAAAAACCAATCCGCTGGAAACGCAAAAGCTGGCACAGAGCACGAACGACTTCAGGCCGAGATCCATGATGACCCTTCCGGGGGGAGTTGCATCATTGCGGAGGCGAAGTACCTGGGGTGAGGTGGGCAGCACCCCGCAATGCTTCAGGGGAGAACCCGATGGTACTACGACTTCGGGTACCAAGCAAGGTAAGGTTTCATCATGTCATCAGCCCACTGCCGGTCGCCGCCCTGTCGCATAACTCGTTGATCGGTAGTTCGTTATGCGGAAGGCACGTACCATGCCACTCGAAAGTAACCACCCGTAACCATCGCCCTCGGGCGGCCCCGGTTTCGGGTCCCTCGTCACTCTTCGTCGGGCTTCTCCGCTTCCTTCGGCAAGGCCTTCTCGATCGGCTTGCGCGGAAGCATCGCATCCCGCATGGCCGCGTTGTAAACGAAGCCTGCCACAATCACCGCGGCCTGCTTCAAATCGTCAGCTTGCAGACGATCGTAGACGTCCATATTCGAGTGGTGGGTGCGCGTCTCGTAGTCCAACGGGTCCTGGATGAATTGAAAACCTGGAATTCCCACGGCATCGAACGAGAGATGGTCGGTGCCTCCCGTATTGCGCATGGTGAGAGTCGTCATGCCGAGATCCTTGAAAGGCTGCATCCACGCTTCGAAGAGCGGAGCTTCGCCTTCGTTCTCCTGCAGGTACACTCCGCGGATCTTACCACTGCCATTGTCCACGTTGAAATAAGCGGAGACCTTGGCCTGCTCAGGTTTCACTGTGACCGGACCTGCTTCACGTCGCAGCAGCGTGGGCATGCCCTTGTAGTCGGGTTCATCCATGGGCGGACGCGATCCGAAATGCTGTTGCACATAGTTCTGCGACCCAAGCAGCCCCTGCTCCTCGCCGCTCCAGAGCGCAATGCGGATCGTGCGCCGCGGTTTCACATCGAGCGCTTTGAGGATGCGCATCGCCTCCATCATCACCACTGAGCCTGCGCCATTGTCAGTCGCGCCCGTGCCCGAGTGCCACGAATCAAGGTGTGCGCCGACCATCACCAACTCATCCTTCTTGTCGGTACCCGGAATCTCCGCCACGGTGTTGTATTGCATGGGATCGGCGTCGGAGAAGGTATTGGTCACATTCATCTCCAATTCGACGTCCTTCTTCTGCTCGAGCAGTCGTGCGATCCGGTCCCACTGTTCCAGCGCGATGGTGATCCCCGGCACGGTGACAGTCTCACCCGTCTTCCAGGATCCGCCCGACTGCACAAACACCGTCCCTCCGCCAAACGACCCGTAGCCATGGTCGACGAGGGCAAGCAACTTCTCGTCAGCCAGGAATTTGTTGACCTCCTTGGTGAACTGCATGCGCTCAATGTATTGCCGAAAACGAAAGGCCTGTTTTTCGCTGGGGAGCTGATATTGGCCGATCTCGGACAGTTCTTTGTCGCCTAGCCGCTCGAACATGGGCTGCGTGATGGTCTTCACCTCGGGATCGGGCCCGAAGATGGCGATCAGTCCCGCCAACTTGCCTCGATACTTGTCGAAGTCCTTCTTGTTTTCGATCTTCACGCGGACACACTTGCCCTTCAGCACACCGTTCGTGCCGGGCGTCCAGGCCTTCGCGTACGCAATCAGCGGAGCCACGTCGGGCGAAGTCATTCGCACATTGATGTACTCGTTGGACCACCCGCGCCCGAACGGCCCCCACGATTCCAGATGTGCATTCGACAATCCGAAAGAGGTTAACTGGTCACGCGTCCACTCATTGGCGCGCTTCATGTTGGGGGAGCCGGTAAGACGTGGTCCGATCCCGTCCATCAGTCCGCTGGCGATTTCCATCACCTTCGAGTTGCGGAACCCTTCATAGCGGATACGCGTGATCATCTCCAGATCAACTTTTTCCTGGGGCCACAGCGCGATACTTGAGGATGCGACAAGAAGGGGAACGAGCAGAAAACGTGCGGACTTTTTCATTCAGGCTCCATGAGGCATCGAACAACGACCGTACATACTACGCCACTGGAGCGTGGCCTTCCAGCGTGGGAAACAGAAAATCGCAGATATGTCGTGTCCCGACCTACGGCGCGTCGGACACCGGCGGACACCCCGGAAACTCCTTCAAGAACGTATTCCCGATATACTGCAGATCCTTGATGCCAATCTCGCTGCTGTAAAACCCGTCGGTGGTCAGCCTGCGGAGGAACGCAAAGAACTCCACGCCCTGGCTGATACTTGGATCCTTGTTCACATTCTTGCGATACGCGATGAGATCCAGCGTCTCTCTGCGTTGATCCCCATTGCAAATCAGGTAGGGATTGCCGTAATGATCTACACACCACCCATCGAGCCACATCAATCCGCCGCCCAGGCTGAGTTGATAATCTTTGTTCTCGCTCGTGAGAAGGTCGATAAATTCCGGCGCACCCGCTTGCACCGCCCCGCCTGACTGCTCGTCCGCAGGAATAATGGCATCACAGAGCGCGGTGAGCGTCGCGTACTGATGCGCGGGGAAAAACTTAGGCCGGTATTTGCCCATGGGTGCCTGCGCCTTCTCCTTCTTCACCATGTGATGAACCTGCTCGGCAGCTTGCAGCGGGATAACCTGCAGCACCGAGCCTCCCACGGCCCCCATGGCGAGGGTTCGCAGCACATCGCGCCGGCTGATCGAATTCGTTGGCATCCTGATTCTCCTCCAAACGGGTTACAAATTCCCTTTCTTCGCTTCGTCCAGTAGATACTCCGATGCGCGCCAGGCTAGCGCCATGATCGAGAGGGTGGGGTTCTTATCCGGATTCGTGACCAGCGACGCACCATCCGTAACAAACAGATTCTTGACGGCATGCGCCTGGCAGAATCCATTCAGCGCGGATGTTTTGGCATCTGATCCCATCCTCACCGTGCCAACTTCGTGAATGATCACACCACCATCGGCGATTCCCCAGGGATGGTTGCCGTCCGGACAAGTCTTTGTCAGATACGTTCCACCCCCCGCCTCAACCACAGAACGGAACGTTTCCTGCATATCCTTGGCCATCTTGATCTCGCTATCGCTCCACTTGAAATGGAAGCGCAGCACCGGAATGCCCCATTGATCGACGACGTCCGGATCGATGTCGCAATAGCTGTCTGCATTGGGAATCATTTCCCCGCGCCCCGCAAAACCAATCTGGGCCCCGTATTGCTTGCGGCATGTCTGCTTCAGACCTGCGCCGTAACCTTCCACGTCGTCGCAGAGTTCATGAAACATGCCCACCCCCGGCATGTAACGTCCGCCCCAGATTTCGATGTGGTAGCCGCGCGGAAAATCATTCTTGCGGTCGAACTTCCACCAGGGAATGTACATGTGCATTCCGCCGACCCCGTCGTGGTTGTGCGGCGGAACTTTTTCCATCTGCGGGAAATATCCCACGCCGTCGCTGCCAACCGAATCCATCAGATAGCGCCCCACCACCCCCGACGAATTCGCCAAGCCGTCGGGAAACAGCGATGACTTCGAATTCAGCAGCAGCCGCGCCGATTCACACGCGCTGGCCGACACCATCACTGCCTTCGCGCGGACCCGCTTCTCCGACCGGGTCTTCTTGTCGATGTAGGAAACGGCCTCCGCCTTGCCATCCTTGCCTACCAGGATCTCGCGCGCCATGGCGTTCGTGATCAGCGTGAGGCGCCCGGTCTTTTGAGCCGGCGGAATCATCACTTGGCTGGAGCTGAAGTTCGATGCGGAAATGCATCCGCGGCCACATTGCCCGCAATAGTGGCAGGCAGCACGATCATTCAGACTCTTGGTCAAAATCGCCAGCCGGGATGGAATGCAGAGAATTCCCAGTTTGTCGCATGCCTTCTTGACGATGATCTCGTTGCAGCGCGGCTTCGGGGGCGTCTGGAAGATTCCATCCGGAGCGCTGGGAATATTTTCCTTGGTCCCGAAAACTCCGATATAGGACTCGACTTTGTCGTAGTAAGGCGCCAGATCGTCGTAGCTGATCGGCCAATCATCTCCCATGCCGTCGTGGGTCTTGACGTGGAAGTCGACCGGCGCGAAGCGTAGAGCGATCCGGCCCCAATGGTTGGTACGGCCGCCCACGATGCGTGATCGATACCAGCGGAAATTGGATCCAGGAGCCGAGGTGTAGGGCTCGCCTTCGATGGTCCAGGCGCCCGTAGGAGCAATGAACTCGTTTTCCAGCCCATTCCCCGGCTTCAGTGCATTGCCGCCGACTCCGGCGCCGCGATGCGGCAGATCATAAGGCCAAACATGTTCCTTAAAGTCTTCGGTAGGGTTCAGAGGCGGCCCCGCCTCCAACAGCGCCACGCTTAGTCCACCTTCGGTGAGGATCTTGGCGGCGGTGCCTCCCGCAGCTCCAGAGCCAATGATGCAGACATCGTAAACGGGGGATGATCGGCGGACTTGCACGAGTGACACTCTCCTAGATCAGATTTTCCGAAGACCGCGATTATAGCCTGCCCCTGACATGAGCACGCTTTTTTCAATGGCGATCTTGCCCGTAGAATATCCGCGTGGATCCAATCAATGTTGGTCTCGTCGGCTTCGGGATGGCTGGGCAGGTCTTTCATGCTCCGCTCATTCATGCCAACCCAAATTTGCGTCTGACCCACATCGTGCAAAGGCGCGGCAATTTATCTACCAAGAACTACCCCGAGGCGACGCAAGTACACGATGTGGACGAGATGCTGGCCGCTGACTCCGTCGAGTTGGTCGTAGTCGCCACTCCCAACACCTCGCATTACGACATTGCGAGGCGGGCGCTCGAAGCAGGAAAGCATGTGGTGGTCGATAAACCATTCACCATTAGCTCATCGGATGCCGACCGGCTTATCGAACTGTCCCGGAAAATGAATCGCGTGCTGAGTGTCTTTCAGAATCGTCGGTGGGATGGCGATTTCCTCACGGTGCGGCAGATTCTGGATCAAAAGCTCCTCGGACGTGTCGTGGAATATGAGAGTCGTTTCGATCGCTTCCGGCCGACTGTGAAGCGGGGGGCATGGCGCGAGCAAGCTCTTCCCGGGTCCGGACTGCTCTTCGATCTGGGGTCGCACCTTATTGATCAAGCCGTACTTCTCTTCGGACGTCCGAGTGGAGTCTATGCTCGGGTCCTCCAGCAGCGTGAGGGAGCGGTCGCCCCGGACAACTTCGAAATTCACCTCGACTACACGGAAGTGAAGGTGACACTCAAGGCTGGGTCGCTGGTATGCGAACCGAGCCCACGCTATGTCCTCTATGGAACCCAGGGAAGTTACCTCAAGTACGGCCTTGATCCTCAGGAAGAAGCGCTCAAGCAGGGCGGGCTGCCCTCTCAGCCGAACTGGGGTGCAGAAGCGGAGCAGTTTTGGGGCACGCACACGCGCTGTAACGGCAGCGTAACTCGAGAGAAATATTCCACCTTAGCGGGACGCTATCCCGAGTATTACAACAACGTGTACCGCGCGATCATCGGTCAGGAAGAGCTTGCTGTCAAACCGGAGCAGGCCAGGGAAGTGATTCGCCTGATTGAGTTGGCGGACCAAAGCAGCGCGCAAAAGCGGACAATCTCCGTCTCGTGAAACTCATAGGTCCCCGCGCTTCATCTGTTGTACCGCATAGTCGCAGGCTCGAGCCGTCAACGCCATATACGTCAAAGACGGATTCACGCAGGAAGACGACGTCATGGCTCCGCCGTCGGTGATAAACAGATTCTTCACATCATGGGATTGATTGTAGTCGTTGAGTACGGATGTCTGCGGGTCCCGTCCCATGCGCGCAGTCCCCATTTCGTGAATGCTGAAGCCCGGCGGGTCATCGTCGGTGAACGGCCGGATGTCGCGTGCTCCGGTCGCCTCAAGCATTTCAGCCGCGCTCACTGCCATATCCTTGCGAAGGGCGACTTCGTTCTCGCCCCATGCCGAGTGAATCTTTAGAGTCGGGATTCCCCACACGTCGAGTTTGTCCTTGTCGAGTTCCACGAAGTTCTTATGGTTTGGCAGACATTCTCCATACCCATAAAACCTGAAGTGCCAGGGGCCCGGTTCCGTCATCGCCTTCTTGAAGTCCGCTCCAAAGCCGGCCTGCGTGATCCCGCGCAGCCAATCCGTTTGCCAGCCACCTCCTTGGAAGCCATATCCGCGCACGAATCCTGGATGCTTCTGCTTCACGTTGCGGAACCTGGCGACGTAGATGCCATTTGGCCTTCGCCCACTGACCGTGCGTCCCTCGCCGCCCGGAATGAGACCGCTGGCGCCTCCTCCCTTGATATGGTCCATCACGTTGTGTCCCAGTTCGCCGCTCGAGTTCGCTAACCCGTTCGGAAACTCTGTCGTGGCCGAATTCATGAGCAATCGCACTGACTCCAGCGACGAAGCGCAAAGGAACACGACCTTGCCTTGAAATTCCAGGGCACTCCGCGTCTGCCCATCAATCACACGAACTCCGGTAACGCGTCGCGTCTTCGAGTCAAAAATCAGACTGTGCACGATGCTGAACGGACGCAGTGTCATGCGCCCCGTATTTTCCGCGGCGGGAAGAGTTGAGTTAATGCTGCTGAAATAAGAGCGTGTGATACATCCCCGTTCACACGGACCACAATAGTGACAGGCAGCGCGTCCCCGGTGCGCTTGCGTCAAAATCGCGGCGCGCCCGATGGTCATCACCCGCTCCCTGCCGAAATGCTTCTGCATCGCGGCCTTCACAGTCCGCTCCGCGCAATTCATGTTCATGGGCGGCAGAAACTTGCTGTCGGGAAGTTGCGGCAGTCCCTCTGCCTGCCCGCTAATGCCCACGAAGTCTTCGACGTAGTCGTACCAGGGCGCGATGTCCTTGTAGCGGATCGGCCAATCAATCGCGATGCCCTCGCGCGCGTTCGCTTCAAAATCCAGATCGCTCCAGCGATAGGACTGCCGTCCCCAGACGATTGACCGTCCGCCCACCTGCCGCCCTCGAATCCAGCGAAAAGGTTTGTTTGGATCGGTCGTGTAGGGATGCTCCTTATCGCTGACAAAGAATTTCGAGGACCACTCATCGCAAGCGTAGCAAGTACTCTGGATCGGCTGATCTTCCAGTTGTTTCTTTCGGTCGCGAAGACCGCGGAAGGGCATCTCCCACACTGGCACATGGTCCACGTAGTCTTCGTCAGGCGAGATCGGACGCCCCGCCTCCAGTACCAGTGTTCGCAGCCCTTTTTCGGTGAGTTCCTTGGCCGCCCAACCACCGGTGATCCCGGAACCGACCACGATGGCGTCGTAGGTAGAGTCCGGCACGGGTCACTTGCTCCCTTCGGCGGGGGCAATGGTGACGCACCCGTCGTAGTGTCCGGGAATCATCTGGAAATGCAATGCTTGCTTGGCGCCGATTTCAGAAGTGAAGTACCCGGTCAGGGTCAGCTGTTTGAACATGTGGAAGAAGTTGTGGGTCGGCTCCGGAGGTTCCATGCGGGCGCCTCTCGGCCGGGACTTCAAGACTGCGGCTTCGGCGGCCATCGCCTGGTCAAATTGGGTAAGCACCTTAACCTGTTCAGACTCGGCGCACTCAGTGAAACTTTTTCCAAATTGCTTTTGGCTGACAGCGTCTACGTTGGCCAGTCCGTCCAGGAATCGTGCTCGCTCCTCAGTGTTGTACCACTCGGTCAAAATCAAATCGATGAACTCATCCACGTGCGCAGCACTCGCGCCCGGCGTGTCGGTCTCTGGAAGAATCATCTCCGACATCCGGCGCACCATTGCATTTTGTCTGGCGTTGAGCGTACGAAGCGCGCCGCCCGAGTCAACTTTGGCTCGAGCGGCGCGTAACACCGCATACAACTCGCCCGGAATCAGCGGGAGTGCCGCTGCCGACACGAGCAGGCGGAGCGCCTCACGTCTTTCCATCGTTCACTCCGATTACCCGAGCAGTTCGTTCCTTACATTTTTCAGCACGTACGCTGCCCGCTCCACACCCACCTCGCCCGACAGAATGGGATCTTCATTTTCGATGCTGAGAATCCCTTCGTAGTTCACGTCCATGTAAGCTTGCAAGACTGCTTTCCACAGGCTTGCGCTGTGTCCATATCCCACTGCGCGGAATGTCTCCGAAGCATCCCCCAATTCGTCCGTGGTAAAAGCAAAATTCAGCACGCCGAACCGGCCTACATTTTCTGGATACAGTACCGTGTCTTTCATGTGAGCGTGGAACAGCGCCCCATTCTTGGCGAGCAGATGAATCACCTCCACCGGGTCGCAGCCCTGCCAGAACAAGTGACTGAGGTCGCAATTTGCGCCGATCTCCTCGCCCACTGCCTCGCGGAGTTTGAGTAGCGTCTTGGGGTTGTAAACGACGAAATTCGGGTGCATCTCAAATCCGAGCCGCTTGATGCCATGCTCCCGCGCGAACTTCGCTGCTTCTTTCCAGTAAGGAATGACCTTTTCCTTCCATTGCCATTCCAGCATTTCTTTGTACTCGGGAGGCCAACGATAGGTGATCCAGTTCGGCTGCGTGTCGCTGGGCGACCCGCCCGGGCAACCTGAAAATCCCACGATCACCGGCACGTCCATTTTTTCAGCCAACAGCACCGTTTGCCGAAATAGCTCGGCATCCTTGGCGGCGTGCTTGGGGTCCGGATGAACGGGGTTCCCGTGGCAACTGAAGGTCGCAACCCGGATATTCCGATCCTCGAATTTCTTCTTCCATGCCTTGGCTTTGCCCGAGTCTGCCAGCAACTCCGGCACCGGACAATGATTGTTCCCCGGATACCCGCCGGTGCCGATCTCCATTGCTTCCAGTCCAAGCGCCGAAACCTTCTCCAGCATCTCGTCGAGTGAGAGCTTTTCGTACACAGGATCAAAGACTCCAATCGGAATCTTCTTGCGTGCCCGGGGAGTATCGGCTGCCCGCCCCGGTTCGGGGATCGGTCGCGCGGCAGCCTCTGCCGTCAGACCCGAGGCCGTCACTGCAGCCGCCATTGCTCCGCCGGCAGTACCCAAGAACTGACGACGACTCACTGCAAAATCTGTGTGCCCATCCATCACAAGAGCCTCCAAGATGAATCTTGATGCGCAAGACTTTTCACGAATTAAAACGCTACCGCTCAGAATTGACCGGGATTATACGACGACACCAGCCCACCCTGCCGGTATGGCCTGCTGCCAGCCATTCGGCCAGCCATCTTTCGGCTATGCGTCTTGACATTCAACACCTGCGAGGGCACAATTTCTACGCGGCTTGACCGGACAATACCTGTCCAAATGCGGCTTCTGGCAAGCGTTTTGGGGACAGGACTGGGTCAGCACGGGTTGTTCAGTGGCGCTGTTAATCGTCTAAAAACGCACCGTGATGTGCAGGGCATCAAACGGATCTTGTGCAAATCCCCCTTCCACAAGAGTTCCGCAGAACAGAGTGCGCTAGCTTACCGTTAGATTAGTCGTCCCAGGCTATTCCAGTTTCTTTCCCCGAGACTCTCAGGAGGAGAGCGTATGGACTTCTGTGGCTTAATTTCTACTTCCGGAAATCGCAGCGTCAAGCTTACAGCACAGACGCATCAGGGCTTCGTGCGCCTGGCGCTAACGATGTTAATGCTGATGGCTTGCGGTGCTCCTCTTTGGGCGCAGAGCCCGGGCTACACCGATTTCAGTTCGCCCACCAACCTGAATCTTAAGGGAGACGCGTTCTTCTTCCCCGAGTCCAGTCCGACGGTCTTGCGGCTCACGCCCGCAGCAACCCAGCGCGTCGGTGGAGCATGGTTCAACATCAAGCAGCCGGTCGCGGGGGGCTTTACCTCGGTCTTCACATTTCAAATCACAAACTCCAACGAAAACACCAATTTTCCTGCCGACGGGTTCGCATTTGTGATCCAGAACGCGCCACTCAGCGAGTTTCCTCCGTTCGGTGGTACGTCCGCCCTGGCCGGTGCTGGTGGTGCCTTGGGTTACGCCGCGGGGCTCGCATTTCCGACGTCCCAAGGCCAATTCACTCCTGGCATACCGAACAGCCTGGCGGTGGAGTTCGACACTTACACGAATCCATGGGACCCAAACAACAACCATGTTGCGGTGCAGAGTTGCGGTACCGGCGAGAACAACGAGTTTCACTCTTTGGGTGAATTCCTTGAACCTTGCAACCTCGCGTTGAACGCTGCGCTGCCGACCACCCTATCGAATGGAGATGTCCATACCGTGACCATCGACTATCAGCCGCCCCAGGACTGTTCGCAGTGCCTTGGTGTTCTTCGGGTGATTCTCGATGGCACCGATCTGTTTCCGAACGGCATCGGCGTCGATTTGGCTACGTTACTCAGCCTAGACAACGGTAAGGCGTGGGTTGGGTTCACCGGTGCGACCGGCGACGTGATCGAAAACAACGACATTCTGAGCTGGTCTTTCACGCCGCACGTCAGCACGACAATCACGCAGGACATACACCCTGGCGTGACAACCGCGTTCGTTTTTGGCGAGTATAACTACAAAATCACGCCTGATGCGGCCACGAACAATAGTACAAATACATTGACCGTGACCGCCATCCCGATCGATCCCACAAAGTTCGTTCCTGGTCCGAACTTCCCCGGTGCGCAGTGCAGTCCGTACGCAGGCAACAATGGTAACTGCGCCGAGTTCCAGGTCACTTGTTCCGGTCCCGACTGCAACACGGGCACCTATGAGGTCGCCCTGAACTGGGACAGCCCCGGACCCGTCAACTTGAATGCCACTCGGGGCTTGCTCGACGCTCCCGATCAGCCATGTCCTCCGCCTGCCGAGCATCCGTTCTCCAAGAATATTTTCACCGGATTCCAGGCGACCCGGGTGGACCCGGTGGTCAAGGGCTCGGGAGGGCCGCGATATAGCTGCTTCGTAAGCGTTCAGAATGTGACCTACGGAAATGCCGATCTGGTCACGATCAACCTGGTCAACACCAAGGTGAAGGTGGGAAGCAATCTGACCTATGCGATCGGGCTGACCAATCTCGGGCCAAATTCGGCAAATGGGGTTCTCATTACCGATCAGCTTGATCCGAACACAACCTTCGTGAGCGGGACAGTTGCACAGACGACCTGCACCTTCGTACTGCATGGCCTTACGTGCACAAAGCCTGTTCCTCAGGCTTGCTCGGCGACTGGACAGACGGTTACTTGTCCGGTTGGGGTGCTTGGAGTCACGACGCTGCAGAGCGTAACGCCAGCTGCCGCCGCGATCGTGGTTTCAGTAAACCCAGCCGCCTGTGCGAGCGGGACCTGCCCGACACTTCGCAATACAGCGACGGTTTCGGCAGTGAACCCCGATCCGAAGCCGAAGACCAACTCGTCTACCGCGGTAACACAGGTGACGAAGTGGTAGCTTCGACTGCCGCGTAGCCTTGCCGAGGGCGCAGAGTGATCTGCGCCCTTGATTTTGTGCGCCCGGCAGGGCGCACTCACTTGGAGGTGAAAGTCCTCTACACACCCGGCAAGGGGAAGTGTTAGCTGAAC
>UEXW01000357.1_pt1 | contig 37664 bp, 38 predicted proteins | sample 4301151 | NCBI WGS metagenome assembly UEXW01 (sample SAMEA4773176, study PRJEB27434) | metagenome | biome: 2259; feature: agricultural soil; material: soil | place: USA | collected 2014-09 | depth 0.25 m | reverse complement strand
AAGGTTGTGGTGGGCTCAACCTGGCGGTTGAGCTTGAACAATCCCAGCGTTCGGACGACTAAAGCGAACCCGCGTCCAAAGGGAACCCTTCGAGTGTAGCAACCGCTTCCGAACAGTGTCAAACACCAAACTGCGGTGAGAAACCCACATCGCGCCAGCTATGCCGGTATTGGATTTCCTCAGTGCAAAAACGGATACAACTTTCTTGCGCGACCGCGAATTCTGCAAGGACGCAGGTCACCGAATGCCGTGAGGTTCCAGAAAACCATATTCATCTGCTACTCTGCCCTGCCATGGACTATCTCTGGACTCCCTGGCGTTACGCCTACATTAGGAACGCCGAAAAAATTCCTGGCTGCATATTCTGTCAACTACAGGCTGCCGGAGACGATGAAAAAGTCCACATTCCCTATCGCGGGAAGCACTGCTTCGTGATCCTAAATACGTATCCCTACACCTCCGGACACGTGATGATTGTGCCCTACGAGCATGTGGACGAACTGCAGAAGCTACCCGTTGATGCCGCGCAGGAAATGATGGCTCTAACTCAGAAGATGGAGGGGGTTTTACGCCGACTTTACCAGCCCGATGGGGTGAATTTGGGGATGAACATCGGCAAAGCTGCCGGCGCAGGCGTCGCCGGACACATTCACATGCACGTTTTGCCGCGTTGGGTGGCCGACGCGAATTTTCTCACCGTGGTCGGCGAGACTAGGATGCTGCCGGAGACGCTGGAGGTGACGTGGAGGAGGATTAAGGAGGCGCTGGAGGCGGCTTAGTCGTTAGATGCTCGTCGGGTCGTTGGCCGCTGGTCTTCCCATGCCAAAGATTCTACCGACATGTTCAACTGTCACAGAAGTCAGCCACGTTTCTCCCATCTAAATTGTCGATGTCTCGTTCTCTACTGTTCGATTTCGGTAGTTGTCCTACGTGGGCGGGAGCACCTGGCGCGTTGCATCGATAGGCATGCGATCCCCTTGCCCCCGATACAGAAGCTCATCGATGAGTTCCCCTAGTCACGCTTGATGTGGACTCTCTTAATCTTCCTCCCCACTCGCAGGGTTATTGGTGTCGTGGTGTCAATGGAGACGACGGGGTCGGTTCTCAGTTCTCCATTCACCTTAACCGCCTTCTGCTTCAACTTACGAACGGCATCGCTGACAGAATCCGCAAGGCCGACCTTCGCGAGAAGTTTGTCCAGTCTCACTTTTCCGTCGGGTGTGTGTTCGATGGCGACCTCCACATCTTCTACTTGGTCGGGAATTTCGTGATACTGGAACTGTTTCGCCCAATTCTCTCCCGCCCTGGAGCCTGCGTCCGTTGAATGGAAATCGGTCACAATCCGTCGTGCCAGATCTTTCTTCACGACCATCGGGTGCGCTGCCCCGGCGGCGACGTCACGCTTCATTATCTCGATGTCGGCTAAAGACAAGTCCGTCAGCAGTTCGTAGTACCGCCACATCATCTCGTCGGAAATCGACATCACCTTGCCGAACATTTCCAACGGCGGCTCGTGAATTCCGATCGCGTTACCCAGAGACTTCGACATTTTATTCACGCCATCCAGCCCCTCAAGGATCGGCGTGGTCAACACCACCTGCGATTCCTGTCCATAAGCGCGCTGCAGTTCGCGGCCTACCAGCAGGTTGAATTTCTGGTCGGTGCCGCCCAACTCGACATCGGCCTCGAGTGCCACTGAGTCGTACCCCTGTGCCAGCGGATAGAGCAGCTCGTGCACAGCGATGGGCTTTTCTTCCTGGAAGCGTTTGTGGAATTCCTCGCGTTCCAGCATCTGCGAGACAGTGTATTTCGCAGCCAAACGGATGAAGTCCTCGGCGCTGAACTTCGAAAACCAGCGGCTGTTGAAGTCGATGACCGTCTTTGTGGGATCCAGAATCTTGAAGACCTGCGCTTTGTAGGTTTCGGCGTTCTCGTCGATTTGTTCTCGCGTTAGCGGCAGCCGAGTTGCAGAACGGCCAGTTGGATCGCCGATCATGCCCGTGAAGTCGCCGATCAGGAAGATGACAGTGTGGCCGAGGTCCTGGAAGTGCTTGAGCTTGCGCAGCACGACCGTGTGGCCCAAGTGCAAGTCGGGGGCGGTGGGGTCCATGCCAAGCTTTACGCGCAGCGGCTTACCCGTCGTGCGCGCCTTTTCCAGCCGGGTGCGCAGTTCAGGTTCACGGATGATTTCGGCGGAGCCTTTTTTGATGTAGGCGATTTGTTCGTCAACTGAGGCGAAGTTGGGCATGCGGTTCGATTATAGCCATCAGCTTTCTGGTGTCAGCTCGTAGGTGTTGAATTGCTGGGATTCTGTGCTGGATGGGCTCGCACGGAAATTTCTGGTAGGCTCGTCGCGCCAAAATGCGGGCTGCTGCCATCTTCGGACTGGGATCGTCTATGCGCGACCTGAAGACATTTCAGGCCGTGCCGCATACAGAGTGGGAGATCGGACTGCCCGCCAGCGCGGCCGATTTGGACGCCCTTCTGATTTTCGGTGGCGACGGCACTGTGCATCGCCATCTGAGCGCGCTGGTGAGGCTGGGTCTACCTGTGCTGGTCGTGCCGGCGGGCAGCGGGAACGACTTCGCTCGAGCACTCGGCCTGCGCCGTGTGCGGGATGCGCGCGAAGCCTGGCGCAAGTTTGTTGCCGGTGAGGTGAACTTGCGAACCATCGACCTCGGTGTGATTACGCCAACCAGCACTGGAGGTGAGACCCCACCTCCTGGGGCGCATTACTTTTCCTGCGCCGCAGGCGTCGGTCTCGATGGAGAGATTGCGCGACATGCCAACGCCCTACCGCGCTGGCTGCGCGCACACGGCGGATACGCGCTTAGCCTGGCACCTGCCCTGCTTCGGTTTCGTGCTTTCGGGTTGAAGCTCAGCGTGCCAGCGGCCGAGAGTCCCGGGGAATTCGTCCCGCGAGCCGAACACAGAGCCTTGGTTGCAATCTTCGCGAATGCTCCGGTTTACGGTGGCGGAATGCGAGTCGCGCCCAACGCGAAGATGGACGACGGCCAACTCGATGTCTGCCTCATCGGCGACATAAACAAGGTCAAACTGGCCGGCGTGTTTCCTTCAGTGTATTTGGGACGGCACCTGGGCATTCGCGAAGTCGAGTATTTCTCGACGGTGCGGGTTTGCGTGGAAACCGATCGCAGTTTGGACGTCTATGCCGACGGGGAATATGTGTGCCAAACGCCGATCGAGGTGAAGGTTGCGCGTGGGGCGTTGCGCGTGGTGGTGCCGTGAGTCTGGCCAACAAAGACGGAGTTCAGTGGCTCTCCTGAAGGGGCGCCAAACACAGCGATTTGTGGTATCGCTAAAAGCGATGCCTGATACAAACCAGAATCTCCACGCTCGCCGTTAACGTGTCCCGTTCGGATACACCAGGATCTTGCTGGCCTCGCCGGTCTTCAGTCGTTCCATCCCCTGTGCAAAATCCTTCAGAGCGATGCGATCCGTGATCACCGGACGCAAGTCGAGTTTGCCACTTTTCAGCAACGCCGTCATCTGGTACCAGGTCTGGTACATGCGGCGCCCATTGATGCCCTGAATCGTAATGCCTTTAAAAATGATGTCTTCAGAGAAATTCAGCGAAATCGGTTTGGAGGTCAGGCCAAGGAGGGAAATGCGACCACCGCGACGCACGATGTCGAAAGCTGTTCGAATCGCGCTGGGGTGACCCGCCATCTCGAGGACCACGTCCACGCCTAGTCCGCCCGTCCGCTCCATGACAATCGAATTCACATCTTCTTTAGAAGGATCGAGCACCAGATCGGCCTTCATCTGCTGCGCGATGTTGCGGCGGTGCTCGTTCACCTCGATGGCAAACACCGGGGCCGCGCCCACGGCGTGGGCGACTGAAATGGCGAATAGTCCGATCGGCCCGCAACCCGTAATGGCCACGGTTTTGGCGGCTATCTCCCCCGCCAGCACGGTATGTACGGCGTTCCCCAGCGGGTCGAGAATCGACGCGTACTCCTGCGGGATTTCCGGATCAAGCTTCCATATGTTCGATTCTGGAATGACCACGTATTCTGCGAATGCACCATCGGCATCCACGCCGATGATTTTCACGTTCTGGCAAATATGCGCTTCGCCGGTGCGGCACTGCAGGCATTTGCCACAGGCCACGTGCATTTCGGCCGAGACGAAATCGCCCTCCTTGACGCTCGTGACTTCGTTGCCAAAAGCCACGACTTCGCCGCAGAACTCGTGGCCCGGGATCAGCGGAGGGTGAATGCGGCTCTGGGCCCATCGGTCCCATTCGTAAATGTGCAGGTCGGTGCCGCAGATGGAGGCGACTTTGACTTTGACGAGGACGTCAGTACGCCCGAACCCCGGGATTTTGACATCGCGAACGTCCACGCCCGGCGCGGACTCTGGCTTGACGACTGCCAGCATGGTTTTCGGCATCCTGAAGAATCCTTTCCGCAACGACAGCAAAAGCACGCCGGCGTCAGTGCGCCTCAGCGCTCGCAGGCAAACTGTAAATCTTAGCACCCTCGGAACGCTGTACCCGAGCCGGCCTCCCAAATGGGTCTACAATGCGAAGTCGCGCAGCCGTGTATGAGATCGAAATCAATAGTGTTGGCGTTGTTTTTCAGCCTGCTGATCTTGCTCGCCTCCGCTCTTTGTCAGGCCCCGCTTTCAAACACACACGCTGAGCTCACCCGGCGCCTGGTTGCAGCCGCGATTGACCGCACTCATCACGCGGCACGCTACGATCCTGCCTATGTTCGCATCCCCTACCCGGGCGGGGATGTGGGGGGCCGACACAGGTGTTTGTACCGATGAAATCATTCGATCCGATCGGGCGGTGGGCGTGGATCTGCAGAAAGAAGTTCATGAGGACATGGCCAAGAATTTCTCCGACGATCCCGAAAGATGGCGTTGGCTCGTTGGGAGGCCGGACTCAAATATCGATCACCGTCGAATTCCGAACCTGATGGTTTTCTTTCGGCGGAAGGGGGAGAGCCTACCTGTTACGAACCGGGCGGAGGACTACAAACCGGGAGACCTCGTCACCTGGGATCTCGGAGGCGGCGTGCCGCACATCGGCATGGTGGTAGATCGCAAGGCCGACCGCGGGAACTACATGATTGTTCACAACATCGGCCAGGGACCACGAAGGGAGGACGTCCTTCTGAGTTGGAAAATTATCGGCCACTATCGCTACTACGGGCCAGGAGGTTGATGCATCTCAAGGCCTGGAACTCGAGCCCCGAATGGTCTCGGCTTTCCGGCGTTCTTCCATCTTCCGATTGAATTCCTCGGACTTGCCGCGCGGCACGCTGAGCGAGTTCCATTCGCTCGAGCGAAAATGTTTCGCCAGAAACACAATTTGCCCGACGTGGTAGGCGTAGTGTGCCACTTGGCGGTTCAGCGCCTGCAATACCGTGTGCGCTTCGTTACGGATGTAGACGGTTCGCATCACGTCGTCGGCTTTCAGCGCTTCCACCGCCGTGAATACACACGCCCAACCCTGCTCCCACCACTGCATAATCTCGGTTCGAGTCGTGCTTGCGCTCAGTTCGAACTCCTGATCTCGATGGCGATCCGGCTTTTCGCCATCGGTGATCAGGAAATCCGTAAAGCGCGACCGCATGTTGCCCGCGAGATGCTTGATCACGATCGCGACGGAGTTCGACTCAGGATCAAGGGTGACGAAGAGTTGCTCGTCCGTCAGTTGCGTAAGCGCGCCTTCGCCCAGACGCTTGTGCCCGCGAAACTGGCGGCGGACTTCATCGAGATAGTGAGTTGCGATCGGATCCATAACGTTCTCATCATACCGCCGGTCCAATACTCGCTGGCGTGGTGCTCGACTGCAGGTGCAGCTCAATACCTCCTATCCATTTCGCCAGCAGGTTATAGAGGAACGCACCGAGAGCACCGAAGATAAGACCCAGGACACCGTAAAAGATGGGAGCGAATAGCGCGAACAACATCCCGGCACCAGCAAAGGGATTTTGTCCCCCTTGCTTCGGCATCATGGAGCCTGCGAGCCCGATGAGAAGCAATAGCGGCATCGCAATCAGGCCCAATATCGCGTACAGGGCTCCCATAATCTTGGCCACGGAGAGTACACCTACCGACTTGATCGTCTGCATGGCAACCATTCCTTCCTCGATTGGATTTGACGCCAGTTGATTTCGTTCTTATCGAGAACCCCACCCTCCGCCACCTGGGCTCTCAATTCGAATACTTTCACCGTTGCGTAAACGGACGTTGAACTTTCCTCCCAAGCCCTGCGTGGAACCGTCTGCCCGCACGATGCGCGCCTTTCCCGGCGCCCCATCTGCGCCGCCCTGGAGTCCATACGGCCCTCGGGAGCGGCGGTCGGCGAGCAAGGTGACTTCGGCGTCGGTGAGCACTTCAATCTCGCGGACAATGCCGTTCCCACCGAGATGCTTGCCTGCACCGCCAGTGTTTGCAAGCAAGGAATATCGGCGCACCCGCAGGGGGTAGGCGTACTCCAGGGCTTCGGCGGGAGTATTGAGAGAGTTCGTCATGTGAGTATGCACGCCGGAGACGCCATCTTTCGTGGGGCGTGCTCCCATGCCGCCCGCGATCGTTTCGTAGTAAGCGAATGGCTCGTGAGTGCGTGGGTCAATGCCCCCGATGGTCAGGTTGTTCATCGTCCCGGCAGCCGCCGCGGGAATTCGCTCCGACACGGCCTGCGCCAGTGCGCGCAGCAACACGTCGACAATCCGTTGCGAGGTCTCCACGTTCCCGCCCGCCACGGCTGCCGGCGGCCGCGCGTTCACCACCGTGCCCTCGGGCGCGATCACGCGAATTGGTTTCATCAGGCCAGCGGTTGCCGGGACATCTTCCGCCAACAAGCAGCGGAAGACGTAGAAGCAGGCGGAATAGGTAATGGCTTCAACCGCGTTGACGCTGCCCTCGACCTGGGCAGCGCTGCCGGTGAAGTCCACCGTAACCCGATGTGGAGCGGGTAGTCCTGCCTGCTTGCCTTTCGTGTGCACCGTCACAGCCACTGCAATTTTCACGGGACAGTCGCCGATGCCGTCGTTGTCAAGGAAGTCTTCAGAGCGATAAGTTCCCGCAGGCACCTCCTCCAGAAATGCCGTCATCAACTCTTCGGAATAATCGAGCAACTCGGCTGCCGCCCGTTTTGCACGAGCGAGGCCGTAACGCTTGCAAATTGCCTGCAACCGCTCCACCCCTGTATGGCAAGCCGCGATCTGAGCCCCCAAATCGCCTTCCCGTTCTCGCGGCGTACGGACATTCGTCAACAGCAACGACAGAATGTCACGATCGACCTTGCCGCCGCGCATGATCTTTACGGGAGGAATCCGGAAGCCCTCCTGGTAGATCTCCCGACACAGACCCATCGATCCCGGATAAGTTCCGCCCACGTCGGCGTGATGTGCCCGCGAGGCAACGTAGAAGGTCGGGACCCTCGAACCCTCCCTCCCCACATACACCGGCGCCACCAGTGTGATGTCAGGTAGGTGTGTGCCTCCCCGGAACGGATCGTTCAACATGACCATGTCGCCGGGCGCGAGTTCGCACGGTTCGATCGCGGCGCGCACCGACATCGGCATCGATCCCAAGTGCACTGGCATGTGGTCGCCCATTGCGATGACTTGCCCATCGCCGTCGAAGACCGCGCAAGAATAGTCACGACGCTCCTTGATGTTGGGCGAAAACGCCGTGCGGCGCAGCGCTGCGCCCATTTCTTCTGCGATCGAGTGATAGAGATTCTTGAAGATCTCGAGTTCGATGGGATCGCGTCTCATGCCAGAACCGGCGAGTGCGCGTGCCAGTGTACTAGAAGAGCCGATTTGCCGGGTCTGCTCCGAGGCACAGAGGACACAGAATTCTATTGACATGCCTGTAACACTGCCGCAATATCTTGTATTAATAGGTGAGCCCATACCAAGGGTGGGGCTACATCGGGGGCGAAATGCCCAACCGAAGACACCTTGCAAGGGAAAAGTTCACGGAGGAAACTACTTCATGGCAACCAAGAAAAAGGCTGCGAAGAAGAAAAAGAAACACTAACCGTCGCGAGACGTTACCTCGCACAGGCCCAAGGAATTCACGAGAGCCTCCCGGGAGAAGCACCTCTTGGGAGGCTTTTGATTTTAGTCGCGAGTCATCCGTCGTCACTCTGCAGCCACGAAGACAGCCATTCGACCGCTATCTCCGCCAAGCCGTAGCCTGCGATCGCATCGCACATGCAACTGCATTGGGACGAGTGACGACCAACAACTACCGACTTGCGTCTGACGATTAGAAGCCACTCTCCACTAAAGAGCCCGTTCATGGCACGAATTGGGGGTTGTTCCCGAAGACGCCTCATGCTAGAAACGGCTGAGACAGGAATTCTGGCCTTCCTGCAGTTGTGGGGCGTCACCTCGCACAGCCCGCATGAGTCCGAAAAAGAAAAACAGCAAGTCGAGCAAGACGAGCGAGATCCTGATCCCCGAGAAGCTCTATTTTCGGATCGGTGAGGTCGCCCGGTTGTGCCGGCTGCCCGCCTATGTTCTACGTTTCTGGGAAACCGAGTTTCCCCAGCTCAAGCCCGTGAAGAGCAGCACCGGGCAACGCATGTATCGCAAACGTGATGTGGAGAGCGTAGTGCGCATTAAGCGGCTGCTCTACGAAGAGGGCTATACCATCGCGGGCGCTAGGCAACAGCTACGCGACGAAGGCAAAATCGACAAGACCCAGGTGACGCTGCCGTTCCCGGGTAGCTCGCCCGCAGATCTCCGTCATATTCGTCAAGGATTGCAGGAGATCCTGACCATCCTCGCACCACGCCGCTAGTCTCGGGCGTTTTCGTGCTGTCGCGAAGTTTACCCATTTTGGAGCTTTTCACGCCCACTATGATGTAGGTTCTTGCGTCCCTCCCGCCTGATCCAGCAATGTGGAGGCAGGAGTCTGCCAGGATCCAAGTACTGGTGCATCACGAGGTTGCTGACTACCAAAGCTGGCGGGCGGTATTTGATTCTGCCCTTGATTTTCGCCATGCGGGAGGGGAGCGCGCCTGTCGCGTTTACCGCAAGGCCGGCAACCCCAACGACCTGACGCTTCTTTTCGAATGGGAAAGCATGGACGAAGCGCAGGGCTACATGAACTCGGAAGAATTGCGCAAGAAAATGAAGCAAGCGGGAGTGGTTGGAGTTCCCGAAATCTACTATTTAGCGGAGATGTATTCGATTCATCGCAGCGCGGCTGATTAAGATCTGGGCAGTGGTATTTGCCCCGGATCCCTCCGCCCGCCGGTGCGCCTAACGCGCGGGGTCGGCGCCGCCCGTGTTGACCGCCTCATCCAGCAGGATGCGGCTGGCACGCTGGGTTTCCTGAATGAGGTTGCGCTCCTTGTTCATTTCCGCTTCGGCCTCGCCCGCCATCACGGAACCGGCAGCCAGCGCAAAACGCAGAGCATCTTTCTGGTCGTCGAAGTAGAGGATTACCTGCTTGCTAGCCGCCATGCACACTTCTCCTGGGTCAAAATCGTGGCGCGCTCATCCCTGCCATCATTTTGAAGCGCCGAGCAGGGATCAGAAAGTATCGTTCTTGATACCCTGCAGAAGAATTATGCGATGCTTGGATTACTCTGAATCCTGCCGGTGCCGGCTTCGGCGATCCGAGAGGTTACCGTGAAACGACTCCTCCTGCTATACCTCGTGCTATTGCCGCTGTTCGCTCAGTCGCAGGACATAAGCCGTATCGTCGCCCTGGAGAATTCCTGGAATCAGGCTGAATTGCATAACGATGCGCACGCAGTCGACCTGCTGTTGGCTGATGACTTCGTCATGACCGTGGCCGACGGATACACCCTGAACAAGGCCCAGATGCTGGCCTCAGTGCGTGATACCTCATATCGGCCGGACGTGCTCCAGTCCGACAACATGGAAATTCGCATGCATGGAAACACGGCGATCGTGACCGGCTCGTATCTGGAAAAGGGTAAGGACAAAGGCAAGCCGTTTGAGCGTCGAGGACGCTTCACCGATACCTGGATCAATCTCAATGGGCAATGGCGGTGCGTCGCCAGTCACTTCAGCGTGAAGCCTTAGGCCTCTTGAAATTCCCAGTGACGCGAGCGTGGTCGTCCCGCCGGCCTGGACGGGTGAGACTTCCGTACTCCACCCTACTTGCCGGGAGCAACCGCGGGTTTCATATCGTCGGCAGCCTGCTGGAGGTCGTCGATGGAGCTTGAACTGAGGTGGTAAAGAGCGGATTCGTTTTCGCGCTTGGCGATGTAGCCGTCGCTTGATTTCGCAATTTGGACCTTCTCCGTGCGCTTGCCACCCTCCGAAGTAACCAGGGCCTCGATCGTCGGATTGGCAAAACCCGAACCTGGAAACTTGTCGGCCGTCAGATCGCGCAGCTTTGCAATCGTGGACTGTACCGAGTCGGCATCCATCTTCTTACCATTCGACCACCAGTCTTCGCCGCTGCGCGTGAGGAAATAGGCTTTCGATCCGTTGTGGAGTTCCACCTTGTTCGGATCGGCGTAGCCGAAATCAAATAGCTTCTTGTTCCGAAAATCTTCCAAGCCTTTGTCAAGAGCCTTGCCCAGGTCGGTATCGACCTTGTACGCGCCGTCAACCGCGCTGGACTTGGCGTAATAGGTGTCCTTCTCCTCCCGCACGTGAATTGACTGGGTGTCTGACTCATCCGTAACTTTTGCGGTTCCGACCTCCGCGCCACGCGCGAACGCCGCTACGGCAGTCTTCGAATCGGTGGCACTCAGGTCCATCTTGGCATCGGTCAGCTTGCGGACAAGTTCGCTCACCTCAGTGGTGTCCGCACGCAAGGGCCTCGGCTTCACGATCTGCCACTCGTCTTTGTTGCGGCCGAACTCAATCGCCTGATTCTTTCTGACAACTTCAATCCGGCTGATCTTGTCGGCGTTCAACGTCAGCAGTCGCTTATCGCGCAGGTCGTTCAGACTCTTGTCGACACTATTCTTCGTGTAGCTGGCCATGGTGAAAACGCGGGGATCGCCTGCCAGCATGGCGTAGACGGCGCTTCCGGTGGGAGTGTCGTCGCCAATGAGAAGCTTCTGAGTCTTGTTACTTTTGTCGATGAGATCCACTTCGACTCCTGGCCGGTCAAGTCCGTAAAGTGTCAGATCAGAGGCTTTGTCTTCGACCAGTCGCTCGGAGTTCAACGCCGAGAGGGTGGAGAGCATACTCGAAACTGTATCTTGATCCGCTCCAAAGGGCTTGGGCTCAGTGATTTCCCACTTTCCTGAGTGCCCCTTCGTGAGAACGACCGGCGCCGTGTCCTTCTTCTTGAGATGGAGCCTGGTAATGCTGGATGAATCCAGTTTGATAATGGCAGGCGGAGCATCAGCAGAAGCCTTGACAGTATCGTCAGCTGGTTTGTGATGTTCCGACCAGTAGAGCAGACCGGCGAGAATGAAGAAGATGACAGCCGCAACTAGTAGACCGCGAATTTTCATAGCGCTTCCCGAGGGACCCAAGTACGTCGAGAGGTTTTCTTACCTCCTCTTCCACCACACGGAAACACCCGCCAGTACCACGATCAGGGGCAACACGAACTGGCTGGTGGCGCGTACCCATCTCAATTGAGCCTGGGTCATGGTGATGCGGCGGTCCTCCCGCTCTTTCGGACGAATTGAGATCAAGTCTTCGTCGGACGCCAGCCAGTTGATGGCGTTTAGAGCGAGGTCGTTGTTCCCATTGAAATTGATGAAACCGTTGGCTGCCCACGACGAACTTCCCACCACTACGAAACGCCCTTGCGAATTTTCTTTCCCAGTAGCGTAGGTGCCTGCGGCCGCGATGGTGAGCGGTCCTTTCTTGTTCTTCGGATCGTTCACGTTGACTTCGCCCGAACTCAAATTGGTCGTTGCTAGGCTCCCTGAGGAGGAGTCGAACAACTTCTGGACATTGGTTTTGTCCCCATTCTTGATTTCCATCGAGCGGGACAGGGGGAAGCCGGTGGCCGTTCCTTTCATCTCGTTCACGATTGGTTGCGAACTGTAGCTGGTGACCAGAGCCACCTGCGGACCGAGTCCGGCAAGTTGTCCAATCGGGTTAAGATCGAGAATCAGATCCTTGTTCATGGACACACCCCAACCCTGGAGCAGGTTAGTCAGCGCGTCGTTGGGGGCGATTTCCGAACGGCGAAGTTTCAGCGGAGGGTCCAGCATCAGAAACACGCGCCCGCCGTCTTCCACATACTGCTTGATCGCATCTACTTCGGGTTGCTCGTAGTTACGCGTTGGACCGGCGGCAACCACGGTAGTGCAATCGCTCGGCACTTCTGCCTTCTGCAGTAGATCGATGGACTTGCCCTCGTAGTTGTCCTTCGAGAGGAGTTCCTTGAACTGCGATAGACCGTCACGATCGGTGCTATCGACTTGATGCTCCCCGCTGCCAGTTACAAAGCATACGGTTCGAGTTTTGCTCTTCAAGTCACGGATGAAGGCGCCAGTGATGCCCTCTTCCGTCATGCTCTTGGCTTCTTCTCTCTTGGCGCCAATCTGAACGATCGCGGTGCCGTCGTTGCGGATACCAGCCTCCCGCGCCACCGTGGGATTCTTATACGGGTCTATGTACTCCACCTTCACCTTCGGAGATAGATCGGCGTACTGGTCGAGCAGGTCTTTTCCCGCGTGGAAACTCGTACTTTTGTTGAAGTAGGTGATAGTCGCGTCCTGCTTAAGGCCCTTGACGATTTTGGCAGTCTGGTCGGAAAGGCTGTAGCGTTTGTTGGAAGTCGCATCAAACGATTTGTTATGCCGGTCGGCCAGGATGTTGGCGATAATCACTACCGCAATAACGACGAGCGTGTAGATGGTCGCATACAGGGCGTACCGGGTTTGTCTTGCTTTCAGCCAGTGGCTTGCCATCTAGCCCCTCCAGCGCAGAGATTCCATGGAACGAGCCGTGAAGAACAGTCCCAGGAAAATCACAGTGAGATAGAAGACGGCATCTTTAGAACTGAGCACGCCTTTCTCAAATGAATCGTAGTGCGTGGCGACGGACATATAGGACAGGACTCGCGCCCACAGAGCGCTCTCATAGGCGCCCACCCATCCGAACACGAACAGCAACAGGCAAACGCCGAACGTCACTGCTCCGGCCACAATCTGGTTCTTCGTTGTGGTGGAGATGAAGGTTCCAATCGCCAACATGCCTCCGGCCTGCAGCAACAGGCCCAGATAAGCGGTCAACACCGGCTTCCAATCCGGATTGCCGTACTTGAACAGGAAGGCAAAGTTCAAGGCCGTGAACAGCAGCATGCAGGAGTAAAGAATCACAGCTGCCAGCCACTTCCCCAGGACGATTTCCAGATCGCTCACCGGAGAGGTGACCAGCAGTTCGATGGTTCCCGTACGCTTCTCCTCCGCGAACAGTCGCATCGTGATCAAAGGAATTAAAAAGAGTCCGATCACGGCGACGTTGTGTAACAGCGGACTGATGATCCATTCGTTCACATTCATCGGGAAAGTTTGCCCGCTCATCTGCATTCGCAGGCCTTCAACGATGAATTCCCCTAGAGCATTCCAGAAGAAGAAACCAAAAATCAGCCCAAACATGGCCAGCAGGATGTAGGCAACTGGCGACACGAAGTAGCTGCCCAGTTCCTTCCGGCAGATGATCCAGATATTTCTCATGCTTCGACTCCCATCGCAGCAGATTGTTCTGTCTCCTCAGAGGCTTCGTTTCCCGTAAGTTGCAAAAAGACTTCCTCGAGGCTCATCGCTGCCGGCCGCAGTTCGTGCAAGTCCCATCCGGACTCCACAATGGCCCGTGCCAGATCCCCCCGAACGAAGGTTCCTTTTTGACTTTCCACCTCGAAGATGGCGCGGCCGTTATCTTGCGCCTTATTCAGAACGCGGCTCACCCCGGAGACCTGTTCCAGCTTGAGCTGGACCGTGGCCGGGTCCAGGATTCCGGTCCGTCCTGCCACTTCCACGACCACCGATTCGGCACCCCGTGCGCGTGCCTGCAAGTTCCGCACCGAGTCGGTCGCTACCAGCTTCCCTTTGTTGATGATGATCACCTGCTCGCAGGTCTGCTCGACTTCGGGAAGGATGTGAGTGCTGAGAATGATGGTGTGATCCCCAGCCAGGCTCTTGATGAGATCGCGCGTCTCGTTAATCTGCTTGGGATCAAGGCCGGCGGTGGGCTCGTCGAGGATCAGGACGTCCGGATTGTGCACGATGGCCTGCGCCAGCCCGACGCGTTGCCGGTAGCCCTTCGAGAGCTTGCCGAGTAGCTTGTGCTTGACATCCGCGACGGCGCAGCGCTCGCACACATAGTCCACGCGCTTTTGCAGGTCTTTACCCGACAATCCCTTGAGCTTGCCCACGAACTTGAGGTACTCCACCGTCTCCATCTCCGGATAAATCGGCGGTGTCTCGGGCAAATAGCCAATCCGCTTGCGGACCTCCAGCGATTGTTCCAGGACATCGAAACCGGCCACGCTAGCCGTGCCCGCGGTGGGCGGAAGAAAACAGGTGAGCACGCGCATGGTGGTCGTCTTCCCCGCACCGTTTGGACCGAGGAAGCCGACAATCTGGCCCTGGGCCACCTCAAACGAAATCTGGTCCACGGCAATCGTGCGGGCGTAGTTCTTCGAAAGCTCCTTGACTTTGATCATAGATAGGCTGTTGGCAGCACTCAGGTATACAAAATGTCGAGCGGAACCACACGGAACTGTGCGGGCAAAAACATTTTAGAAAGCGTGCCCCGTAATGTCAATTTGCACCACAATCGCCGAGCGTCGGTGCGCTCACAGGCCGGTACAACCCTTGACATATACCCAACGCTCCAAGGGCTAGGTATTATTGGTAGAACTCTGGCTGCAATTCAACGTCAAGGAGACAAAAGATGCCTTCCCTATTGCGGCAGTTTGTGCGCATGGCCACGGCCGGCACACTTGCTATCGTGTTTGCGATCCCCCAGGACGCACTGGCGCAGAGCCATGTGGTCAGTCTGGCCGAGTTGCAGAGTGCGACGGTCGCCTCCACCCAGGCACGCCAGCGGAACATGGACGCGATTCGGCAGTTCGTGTCCTCTCCGATCGCCGAGAAGGCCTTGAAGTCAGCGCACATCGACGCAAAGCAGGTGAAAGATGCAGTTTCCCAACTGAGTGATCAGGAACTCGCACAGCTAGCGACGCGCGCCAACAAGGCGCAAGCCGATTTCGCAGCCGGCGCGCTTAGCGATCGGGACCTGATCATCATCCTGGTTTGCATTGCGGCGCTCATTCTGATCATTGTGGCAGTTCGCTAAGAGCCAGATGTCTCGCAGCCTTGGCAGGATCGCGGCGGTTGTTGTGTGCGTGTGCGGATGTGTCTGGGCTGCCGATCCTGCCGGGGTTTGGCTTGACGTTCCTTTCGTCAAGCAGGAAAAGAACGGCTGTGGTGCTGCCAGCATTGCCATGGTCATGCAATTCTGGCAGCGCCAGCAAGGCCGCTCTCCAACAACAGCGGGATCAGACGCCATCGAGATTCAGCGCAGCCTGTACTCATCCACTGGCCACGGCATTTACGCGTCTGACCTGGAACGCTATTTGAGACAAAACGCCTTTCGCACCTTTTCCTTTGCGGGTACGCGAGACGACCTTCGACAGCATTTGGAAAAAGGTCGCCCCCTGATCGTGGCACTGAAACCCGGGAGTCGCCTCCCCCTCCACTACGTTGTCGTCACCGGGCTGGACACGGAACAAGGTTCGGTCTTGCTCAACGACCCCGCCGAGCGCAAGCTGCTCAAAAAGGAGCTGGCGAGTTTCGAAAAGGAATGGAAAAACGCTGGCAATTGGACTTTGCTGGCCGTTCCTCAATCCGAGGGCGCATCATCAGCGCAGTAGGCGTTGTCTGTCTTTTTCTCGCGTTTGCGTTGCCCGGTTACAGTCAGTCTTCTCTTGCCGACTCTGAAAAGATCAAGAAGTTGTTTGATGACGAACGCTGGGAGGACGTGGTCCGCGAAGCGCACGGGTCTCGGTCTCGCGACGCTGACCTGGACTTCTACGAAGGCAGTGCCCTGGCGCATCTGGAGCGCTGGGACGACGCCGCAAAGGTCCTCCTTGCGGGATCTCGCCTCGCTCCCGGCGATAAGCGCTTTCCCATCGAACTGGCCGGGGTTGCCTTCAAGAAAAAAGATCTCCCTGCGGCCGCGGCATGGCTGCGCCTTGGACTGCGTCTTGATCCAGCCGATCCGTACGCCAATGACTTTCTGGGCACGATCTATTTCCTTGAGGGCAATCTGGAAGCAGCCCTAAAGTACTGGAACCGCATCGGCAAGCCGCAGATCGAAAGCGTGCAGCCTGACGCGCCTCTGCGCGTTCGTCCGGCTCTCCTCGATCGTGCCCTGGCATTCTCCTCGGCGAGTGAACTGCGACTGCACCAACTGCAGACCAGTCTGACGCGTGTCCGAGGCCTCGAAATCTTTGGCAATCCCCGTTTCCAGCTCGCGGCGCGGCCGGACGGCAAGTTCGACGTCATTCTGAATCTTCAGGAGCGCAATGGCTGGGGCGGTAATCGCTGGGAGGCGCTAATTTCCACATTTCGCGGTGTGGCGTATCAAACTATCTACCCGGCATATTTCAACCTTGGGCGCTCGGCCATCAACATCACATCCCTGGTGCGATGGGATTCTCAAAAACGTCGCCTCCAAGGTTCGCTGGCGGGACCCCTAGAGCAGAACCCGAAGTGGCGTTATCGGATCGCCTTCGATCTGCGCAACGAAAACTGGGACATTCGCAATAACCTGGCGAATGGAGCGGCAGTCCTCCCCGTTCCGTCGCTGGCAGGCCTGAACCTACGCCGCGAAGCTGCCAACGCCGAGATCACCTCCTTCAATAGCGGCCGCTGGGGCTGGTCGACTGGCGTGGAGTTCTCCCATCGCGACTATCGCAACGTGGTTCCCGGCTCTACCTTGACGCCCTCATTGCTTCTGGCGGGCAACCAGCTGAAACAACTGTTCAACATTCATTACGACGTGTGGCGTGTGCCTGAGCACAGATTCACTCTAGACACGTCTGCGTCCTCTGAACTCGGGCGTATTTGGTCCCAGCCCGCCCATGTGTTTGGCAAAATCCAGGGTTCTGCGGTCGCTCACTGGCTTCCCAGATCTCAGGGAGACGACTTCGAGACGCGCCTGCAATTTCGAGGCGGCGGCATCGCCGGCGACGTGCCTTTCGATGAGCTTTACATGCTGGGTATGGAGCGGGACAACGATCTTTGGCTGCGCGCCCACCTCGGCACGCACGACGGTCGCAAAGGCAACGCCCCGCTTGGCCGGCGCTATTTCCTTGCGAATGCGGAAATCGACAAGAATGTCTACAGCAACGGGCTGATCACTGTGGAAGCCAGCCCCTTCCTCGACAGCGGGAAGATCACAGACACTTCCAACGGCTTGGGCTCGCGCAAGTGGCTGTGGGATACAGGCGTGCAAGCCAAAGTTCGCGTGCTGGGGGTGGGCGTCGTATTTGTGTACGGAAAAGATTTACGCACTGGAAACGACGCGTTCTATTTCAGTGCGGCACGATGAGGCTCGGTTCGGCAGCCCAGGATTCACGTTTCGGTATACAGAAGCGCGCGTATGCAGGTGCGCAGCGAATTCGCTCCGCTCCCCGCCCGCGAGTCACTTGCGAAACTCCCGCCACGTTCACTGGGCCCGCGAGACCTCGACATAGTCACGGCCGCTATACAAGCGGTACTTGCCACCTGCGCTGATGATCTGCAGCGGAATTGGCCGCTTCATCTCTGAGTCTTTGGTCGAGGACGACTGCAGTACGTCGTGCGCTCCCAAATCCATGGTGACAAATTTGCCGCCCGCAACGAATCCAAAGCCATAGGCTCCGGCAGGTAGTTTCTCTCCGCCAACGTGGAGCGCAACTTCAGTGATCAGGTAGCCCTGATACTTTTGCCGGATGTCGGAGGAATACCCGGAGCTGTCGACCAGGCCCGCCAGAACGTAAGCATCGTCGGAGAACCGGATGCCCGCGGTATTGCGCATCTGAACGGGCGCCACTTGTCCGCGAAAGAACACCTGGTCCGGAAATATCTTGCCAGTGATCTCCGACGCCTTGAGCGTTGCTTCTTTACCTTCCGGCGGACCGGCAACAGCCGAGGAACCTTGCAGGATTACCAAACCGACCAGAACTGCGAGTCCAGCCAAAATCTTCTTGTGATCCATGAAGAGAGTCTCCAATTTGAGTGTACGCAGAATTTCTTATTTACGTCGGCGGCTATTCTAGCTGCTGGGGGCAGCTTGTCCCAGAATTGTCCGTGAAGGGAAATTGGAAAAATATAGGAACAGTTCCGAAAATGGGAACTGCACAATTTGAGCAGCAGTCTTGGCTGGAATTCTCACTCGAACTGCCTACGAAACCCCGCGAACTCCTGTTTCAGGTCCGAAATCTCTTTCTGCAGATTCGCGACTTCCTCTTCCAGACGTGCGATTCGCTCGCTGTCGGCAGAATTCGAAACAGCCTCCTGCACGGGCGGGGCGGGCGCGTCCCAACTTGCCTGAACTCCACTGAGGAGGTGTGCGTAGCGGGCTTCTTTGGTTCCCGGCTGGCGAGGAAGCATCTTGACCAGCGGTTCTTCACGCGTCATCAGCTTCTGGAGCGTCGATTGCACATCGGTCAGATCTTCGAAGCGATGCATGCGTTCCGTACGTCCGCGCAACTCCCCCGGGGTCTGAGGGCCGCGCAGCATCAACACACACAAGACCGCTGTTTCGCGGCGCGTGAAGTTGAACGCCTCCTGCATGCGATGCTCATATTTGGAAACGCGGCTGTCGGCAGTGCTTGCCGTGCCCGCCAATCCTTTCTCGTTGAGGGAGTGCAGCGCCTGCCGTACCTTCTCTTCGTTCAAGTTCACAACCGGATCGCGGTTCGACTTCTGATTGCAGGCGTTGACCAGCGCGTTGATCGAAAGCGGATAGTAGTCGGGGGTGGTGATGTCCTTCTCGACCAGCGACCCCAAGACCCGAACTTCAGCTTCGTTCAACAGGACGTTCGTAGCGCGGAAGGCAGTCATAAGAGTAGATGGGCTCCGGGTTGATCGAACAGGCAACCAATGAGTTCCATGATGCGGAATGCGATTTTCATACTACCGGGACAGACAGATGCTGTGCAAAACCACATTGGTAATCCCACCAAAGGAATGGGCGCGGTAACTTGGTGAGCGAATCTCAGCGTTAAAGCGGAAAATAACGAAAGACAGTGAAGGGCTTAGGTTCAGGCGATCCCCTTCAAGACGCTGCGGGTCGATCGCCTTATCTGGTTCTTAGGGAGTGAACTTGCCGAATGTTCGCAGGGTAGCAATTTCTTTGCGGAGGCGTTCGATCTCCAATTCCTTGCGGCGCAGCACGGTACGAAGGTCGCTTCCGCTGTCTGGATTCGCTTGGGCTGCGGCTGGTTTCGGCTTCTCCGCGCCCAGCGGGGTCAGGAATTCCAGCCCAAAGCAAAAGCCCGTCCGGTTGCGGACGATGGCGGCCACCCTGGTCCCGCCGGGCATTTGAAATTCCAGGTCCATCAGGTCACCCGGCTTCAAGGGTACACCGGCATAAAGTGTCATGCCGCCCTCGCTCATCTCAATACCGCGGCCCTGCACAGTGAGTTTGGAATCCCCGCCGCGAGGAAACACGCGAACGGGCAGTTCAACCGGATGGCGCGACCAACGACGCGTATTCACACGCCTGTTAACAGGGGAGGACATTTTCCACACCACCAATTGAAGAATGGTAGTCCCGGTCGCGACCCGGCAACAAGATTACGAAGGTTACGGTGCGAGTTACGTCCGGTTGCCAGCTTTCCAGATGGACCGCGTGTTATCGGATGCTCTCTGTTCGACGCGCGAAGTTGACCTCGCGAGTCTCAAGAAGTCTCATGCTGTTCGAATATCTCAATCACGCAGAGATTTGGTGAATTGATGAATTTCCATGCGAGCCACGAAACAAAATTGCAAGTATGTACTTCTCACAGCTTGCTCCTCGAGTAAGTTAGTATTAAATTTCGCACAACTTAGTAACTCCTGTGGTTGGTGAATTCGTTCGATCTGAAATTTCCTAGCGCCCCAGGGCAGTCCGGTTCGCACTCCCCCGTGAACCCGCCCGCCTCCAGGTCGACTCGCCCGATGCAGGGACGAATTCGCACGCACTCCCAGTCAACTGATTCTTTCCCGCCGGAGTAGGCCTAACTCCGACTTTGGAGGAGTGCCATGAAACACCCGAACTCGTTTGCTCGGTACCTCTGTCTGATCGTCCTGGTAGCAGCATCAGAGGCGCTGCTCGCCCAAAGTGATCCGGCGCCAAATCCAAACTGCACCCTCATCGTGCCGACAAACCCGCTCTCTGCGCAGGGGCTCGCCACTCCCTATCAACTCACGGCCACGGACCCCAATGGGGGTGATTGCCACGAAACGAATCCCGATCAATCCGCGTTTGTACAGGCTGCGATTCTTGACCCCGCCACCGGTCAGGTCTCCGTCTACAACCCGCTCGTCGTGGATGTGAACACTGGTCCCGCCGTCCCTCCGGTGGTCCCCACTCTTCCAGCGAACGCGATCGTTGGCATCTGGTTCGGGTACAACGGCGACACCCTAACGCTACAAGCCGACCTCGGCGTCCTTAGTGGTGCGGCCTGCGTGAATGGAGTCGCCAGCGGCAACTTCGGACAATTCGCCTACTGCAACGCGCCTGCGTTCTTCAAGGCTGCTCATCGCGCCATCCGCAGTGGACGATTGCATGTTCCCCCTCTGGGCACAGCGGCCGATGGCAAACCTTGTCCCACCGTGCGGGACTTCTTTGTCGTCGACCAGGACCAGAGTGACAACTTACCCACCACTTACCTGAGTACAGAAATCGGACTTGCGCAGAAGACCCAAGTGACCGTCGCGCAGTTCCCCGATGCAACCACCATCGGAAATCCCAGTGACAATCGCTTGGTTGACGTGGCGCTGGACGGCGCCCTGGGCTGCACCCCCTGGAAAGCCCCTGACCTCGCCGACCCCGGAAGCATGGTTCCGGCTCTGCCCCTGAACGAACTGCAGGCACGAGTTCACCAAACGTCCCCGGTCGCATTGGTACCCGTGGGCGATCCCATGGTCCTCACGAACGGGCACACTGACTTGGAGAAAGTGAATGCCTATCGCCGGGGCGTCGATCAACCCCAGGTGCGTTATTCCTTTGCGGGAAACACTACCCGCTATTGCCGGCAAATGTACCGGATCGCTCCCGCCCGAATGTTGTTGGATCTGCCTTACCTGGTGCCAGATGCGGCCCATCCGACGCGAGGCGCCTCGCCTGACCCAGCCGCTGCCGATTCGCTGTTTACATTTCTAGCCCAACGTTTCGCGGCTAGCTGGGACATCCTGGGCTGCACGGACCTTATACACCTGCCCAACCCCATTTCCGTTACGGCGAACGCTGACGGGGTTGTCACTGCGGCCACAATCAACACGATCACCTACACCAGGCGAAGGCAGTGGCTATCGAGCTGCCAGCGTCAGGACGACTCCGATGACGATGCCAGCAAGGCCGCTACTGCAACCGAATAGCAGTGCCTGGACGAACTGAGACCAATAGCGATGTTCTGCGGCCTGCACGCTACCTCCCCCTCATGCCGCGACATCGCTGAACTTGAAACAGGACCCGACCCTTGCGGCTATCTCTGCTGGCACTGTCGATCTTCATGGCGTGTCCGATCACGCTCGGCGCAAACTGCCGGGTGGCGTCCTCGCCCGTGCCTACGCCGAACCCGCACGGATCTCTGAAGGCTCCTTGCGAGAACTGCCACACCCCGACGGCCTGGATGCCAATCCGAAAGAACCCTGAGTTTGATCACAACAAGACCGCCTACCCCTTGCGCGGCATGCACACCAGAGTGCCCTGCCAGGAGTGCCACATCGATCCCGTGCTCAGCAACGTTGGACAGCAGTGCCAGGACTGCCACGCCGATCTGCATCGCCGCAAGAATGGGGCTCAATGCGACCTCTGTCACCGGGTGAATGGCTGGCAAGTCTCCATTCACAACCTCAACGAACATCAGGACCGCTTTCCGCTAATAGGAGCTCACGCTGTGGTGGATTGCTACTCATGCCACAGAGTGGGGACAGTCGGGCAATTCAATCGGCAGAGCCTGTCGACCGAGTGCGTCAGCTGCCATCTCAAAGCATTTCAGAAGGCAGCAAACCCGAATCATCAGGCGCTGGGATTCTCGATGGACTGTCGTCAGTGTCACAACTTCGACAGCTGGCGAATTCCGGCTGCCGCGCGCACAAGGTGGAGAAGATGACTTCAGGAGCCAGTCATCATCCGATCGCCAGCAAAACTAACTTTCGCTCACAACTAAGAGACTAGCGACTGAGGAGTCGATAAAGGTGGGCTATGAGAACTCGCATACTATTTCTCGTAATCGTCTGTTTGCTCACCACCGCCAGCCAATCTGCCGAAATCCGCCAAGTCAGCGTTGATCTGAATAGCGAGAACGTGACTGTCACCGTCAGCCTTACCGAGTCGGTCATTCCTGATGTCATCATTGCGACGAACCCCGACCGTCTGGTGCTGCAACTCCCGAACACCGGGGCGCCGGTAAAGCAGCAGACCGTCACCGTAAATCAGAATGGCGTGAAAGGCGTTCGAGTGGGGCTGAACCATGCTGCTCCACCAATATCTCGAGTCGTCATCGACTTGAACACGGCTCACCCTTATCAACTCACCATGAACGGACCCACCATCACGCTGACCGTGCTCCCCATATCGTCCACGCCCCAGCCCAGCAACCTTCAAAATAAGTCGGGCGCCAGCGGTGGGATCATTGCCCGGCTTTGGCGCCGGCAACCGAACTCTGCGGCGCCGTCCTCAGCAAGGGGCCCCCGCCCTCTTCCCGTGACGCCGCAACAGCCAACCAAGAATCGGCGCACCAAATTCATGGTGAAGTATGTCGCCGAGGGCGCGGCTTACTTGAATGGCGGACGTGGCGCAGGTCTTGCCCCGGGAATGAAGTTATTGGTACGGGATCCAAACCTCAGTGCGCGAGAAACACCAGCATCGGACTCATCGGTGGCCGAACTGCAAGTGATCTCGACTGCGCAAAACTCCGCCGTCACCGAGATCCATGCCGCCAAGCGCGCTATCAAGACTGGCGACTGGGCCTACCTTTCCCCAGCGGACGTCGAGCGAATTGTCACAGAGCGCGCTGCAACTGCAGTTGGCAAACGTCCACCCGCCAATGCCTTCGTGCAGGGCAGTTCGTCCGAAGCCGAAACTCGCGAGTCTCATGCAAGGACGCTTTCTCCGGAAGAAAGTCGAATCCGGGCGCGGATTGGTCTCGACTACAGCGGCATTCGCAGCTCCGGTTCGACTAGCGGGAGCAGTAGCCAGCGCGGCATCTCCATCCAGGCCGACATGATGCGGATCGCCGGGACACACTGGAATCTCCAGGGCTACTGGCGCGGACGTCTCACTACGCACGCCCAGGCACTGGACAACACGATCGAGGACTACCTCGACAAGACCTATACTCTGCAATTGGTCTACGACAATCCGGACTCGAAATGGGTCGCGGGTATTGGACGACTCTATTTACCCTGGGCTGTCAGTCTCGACACGATTGATGGTGGATACATTGGACGCAAACTCGGTGGGAGAATCACCACCGGAATGTTTGCCGGCTCCACCCCGAATCCGACTTCCTGGCACTACAGCCCCGACCAGCGGATTGCCGGATCATTCGTAAACGCGGAAGGCGGCACCTACGACAGGTTCCACTACTCCAGTACTGCAGGTTTGGCGCTCAGCACCCTTCAATGGAGACTAGACCGGCCGTATCTGTTCTTTGAAAACGCGCTCTCCTATACGCGCTATGTGGCCGTGTACCACTCACTGATCGTCGACGATCCGCGTGGCCTGTCGACCGGCGGAATCCGCCCCGGGGCCGGCATTAGCCGCAGCTATCTCAGTGTTCGTATTCAACCCAACCCACGTGTCTCGTTGGACTTCAACCACAACTACTTCCGCGACGTGCCTACCGCTGTGACACAACTGATCGGCACCGGCTTACTCGACAAGTTGCTCTACCAGGGCGTGAATGTGGGAGTGCGCGTGGAACCGCTGCGACATTTTTCGGTTTACACCACTCTTGGACAAAGCGAAAAGACTGGAGACGTCCGCGGCAGCCTGAATCAGATGTATGGAATCACATGGGGCGAAATTGGCCGCACTGGGCTGCGCGCTGATGTCCACCACTCTAAGTTCGACAGCTCATTCGCCCAAGGTAGCTATCGTGTCCTAACGCTCTCACGTCATCTGGGAGACCGCATCATGTGGGACGCGCAGGTAGGCAGTCAATCGCTGATCTCGCCCTTCACGACGAACAATCGGTCACTGTTCTTCGACACGTCGTTCGACACGAACCTGGGCAGCCATTCTTTCCTGCAAAGCGGTTACACGATCGAGCGCGGGGCACAACTGAACTACGATCAGTGGTACGTGAGCCTCGGTTACCGCTTCGATGTGCGCGGACCCAGTTCCCCGTTCTGGCGGTGAAGTGCCGGAGCTGGCTTACACTACGAACGAATACAAGAAAGTTGCGGAGGTCGCAAAACACGCCCTTTAGCCCTTCGCTGAGCTTGGTGAATTTTGCGGATCAGTCTCTCCAGGCAGTTCAACTCGAGCGAATGCCCAGACGAGCCTGTATTTGCTTGCGATAACTTCGGCTCATGCGCAGGGTGGTTCCGTTCTCAAGGAGTATTTCAGATTCACCATCTTCGCCGGTCCTTAAACTCCGCACTCGATCCAGATTCACGATCGTGGAGCGGTGCACCCGGCAGAATGCCTCCGCATTCAGATCGCGCTCGAGTTCGCTCATGCTGCGACGTAACAGATGGCTCTTCGCTCCTACGTGAAGACAGGCATAGTAGTCGGCGGCTTCAATCCAATCGATTTCGGAAATCTTCAAAAACACGATCTCGCCGGCGCTCTTGATTGCCAACCGTTCCATTTTCTTGGGCTGATCCTTGGCTTGCAGAATCCGCTCTTTGGCCCGGGCGAGCGCCCGGTCAAAGCGGGCATTGTCAAAAGGCTTCAACAGATAGTCCAGCGCACCCGCCTCGAATGCGCGCAGGGCGTACTGATCATAGGCCGTCACGAAGACGATTGCCGGAGGCAAATCATTTCCCAGTAGTTCAAGCACATCAAAGCCGTCACACTCCGGCATTTGCACATCGAGGAAGACGAGATCCGGCTTCTCGCCGCGAATCTGCTCCAGTCCCGCTTGTCCGGAACCGCATTCGCTCACAATTTGAATTTCCGGATCGCGTCGCAACAACACCGAAAGGTTGCTGCGCGCGAGCGGCTCATCATCAACAATCAGCGCGCGGATTCTGGGCGCGCCCTGTTCCCCGGGCACCAATCAACCCTCCCGGAAGGGCACGGAAACGGTCACTTCCACGCCCCCCGGATCCTGATTGCGCAAGTTCAAATCGCAAGCTTCTCCATATAAACTCTGCAGCCGCGTGCGTGCATTGGAGAGGCCGATGCCCGAACGCTTCTCATCCCAGTCCGCCGGCAGTTTCGGCCCGTCGTTGTAGACGCTGAGAGTGAGCATCCCATGGGAGCGGACGGCCGCGATGCGGATGAGTCCGCCGTTCGCGCGTTTCGCAATTCCGTGCTGGATGGCGTTTTCCACCATCGGCTGAAGAATCAAGCTAGGGACCTGGGCGGTGAACAGGTCCTGCGGAACTTCAACTTGCAACTGGAGTCGATCCGCAAAACGCACCTTTTGAATGTCGAGATACCTCTGCAAAAACTCCATCTCATCGCCTAGGCGCAGCTGCTGTTTACCCGAGTCCTCAATTGCCCTGCGCAGGAACTCGCTGAGGCCCGCAATCATGTTGACTGCGTCATCATTCCGTTTCTCGCGCACGAGTCCAGCGATGGCATTCAGCGTGTTGAAAAGGAAGTGGGGTTCGATCTGCCGCCGGAGGGCGTCCAATTGGGCCTTCGAAAGCTGTTCATTCAGACGGGCTGTCTCGGTTTCCTGCCGCGCCAATCGCTCCCGTGAATCGAGCACGTAGCTGACCGCGATAATCACCGAGTACAGAAAGACCGATGAAAGCAGCCCATTGTAGAACTTGTAGAACCACAGAAGTCGGAACGAGTCAGGAGCCGCCTTCGCCCATGGGTTCAGCATCACCTCCAGCCAAGCGTTCCAACCAGAAATAGCGAAATTAATTCCGGCGCACGCCGCGACGTGGATGACCCATGTAGACAGCGGCCTGAGTCGCACCGGTGGATGCTGGCGGCCGAGGCGCAGGATGAGCGGCGTCGCCAGAGCCCATGGCAAATAGCAGAGCAGCAGCGTCACCCACAATGCCGCCCAGGCGTGATGCATTCCCTCGGCGCGCATCACGAACACCGTCTGGGTGGCGTCGAACAGCCCGATACTTCCCCAGATCAATGCGATCCAGAGCCACGGAGTCGGCTGCGGACGACTGCGGCTAGCGTCCATCGAAGGAATCGTAATCTAGTCCTCGCAGGAATATCCAAAATTGCAGCCAGTCGCCGCCTCTTTGCAGGGATTGGTCTGGTCGCCGGACCACAAGCGCGCGATACTACGCTGCATGCGTATGAAACTGACCATCGTGGTCCTACTCGCTTTCGTGCTTCTTTCCGCCGCCGCTTTCCGCCAAAGCGCACCGCAGCCCCGCTCGACTCCGGATTACACCAGCGACGGCCAGCTCAAGTTCCCGGAAAATTATCGGGAGTGGGTGTACCTGACCTCCGGTTTCGACATGAGCTACAACCCCGCTCAAACCGCGGGCCACGACATGTTCGACAACGTCTTCGTGAACCCAGAAGCTTACAAATCCTTCCTGGAGACCGGCACCTGGCCCGACAAAACCATGCTCGTTCTCGAGGTCCGTGCCGCGAAGAATAAGGGCTCCATCAACAAGGCGGGACACTTCCAGGACACCGACGTGATGGGGCGGGAGGTGCATGTAAAAGACCAAGCGCGCTTCCCCGGCAAGTGGGCCTTCTTCGGCTTCGAGGACAATAAGCCCGCAAAGATGGTGCCGCTGGCGGCGGAATGCTATTCCTGCCATTCTGCCCATGCCGCCGTAGATACCACGTTCGTCCAGTTCTATCCGACGCTCTTGCCGATCGCGACCAGCAAGGGCACGCTGAGCGCGGCCTACCAAAAAGAGAACGCCGCAACACCAGCGAAATGACTTTCGGAGTCTGTTCCAACGCCTCGGGAATCGCTCCCCTTTGAAGAGGCCGGTTTCCCGCCGGGCCGTCTGTTTCCCCAACCCTAGGCTTTCAGCCGCCGCGGTTTATCTGCAAGTCATTTAACCACTTGCTCCAAGATGACCTCCCCTGAAGGAAGCTAGTCCTGCATCGCGTACAAGCCCTTCCGTAACCTTCTGCTGGCGATTACTCAGGTACATACTGTGGGGCGAACTATGAACGCCCTCCCCCAATCACACTCCAGTCCCCGTTCACCCCGGCTTAACTTGCAACAAGGCAGCACCCCGGCGGTACTCCGCAGTCCGAACGGTGAGCGGGTCTCAGCAGAGCTGCAGGTCGTATCCCTGACCGGTGGCCTGCTTTCCCTGGCCAAGCCACTCGCCCAGGGATCCAACGTCAAGTTAATGTTCGTGACCTCCGCTGGGTCGGTTTTAGGCGGAGCGCAGATGTTGCGCCCGGTTACCAGGACCCTGCAGCCATTTCGATTTTTGACGCTCGCCCAACGCGACCGGCGCACCCTTGAGTCCGTTATCCCCGTGTCGGTGTATCAGGACATTACGGAACCCGCCTGGATGAAGAAACTGAGGGCCGCGTCTGAGTCCCGCTACGAGCCGCGCCCTATGCGATTCAAAGTTGCCGTTGGAGTCGCCACTCTCCTCGCTCTTGGCCTCATGGGAGGCCTGTACTTCCGCCACTTCCAGTTGCTGAAGTGGTTTGAGAGATGAACGGATCGCCCACGAACCCAATGCGGACCGTCAACACGCGCCGGTGGCCACGCTTTCACGTCCACTTGCCGGTCTCTATCGCTGCCAGTGCGGGGAATTCCTCCTTCACTGTACCCGGACTCGTCAGTGAACTGAGCCAGGGTGGCATGGAACTCTACGGAGGCGTTCAGCGCCGGCCCGGCGACCTGCTTGAAGTTGAGTTCCCTACCTCGGAATCTGTAAGAGTAGCCGGCATCATCCGTAACCGCTCCGGCTACTGCTTCGGGTTGGAATTCCTCCGCCTCACGAAAAGCAATCTGCCTGACGCCCCCCGGCTCGAGCCAGCCAACAAAGATGCCTGGCGCCTCGATCTGGAAATTCTCGGTATTGAACCCAACTCCTCCAGCGAAAATCCCGAAAGCCCACCCGATGAAGCGGCCCTTGCCGAACTATTTCTCGTCCGGCATGACAACTATTTGCGCGACCGAGACTTGATCATCAAGCGCCTCCGGCAGCGCGCTCTAGAGATGCGGCGCTTCCGGCAGGAAATGGAAATGCTGCTCGAAAACGATTCCAAAGGGCACTAGTTCATCTCATAGGTTTCACCAGCCACAGGCGCCATTCCCCGAAAGCCCGGGACGAATACTGGGGCCTTCCACTATCATGTCTCGGCAGGCTCCGGGCAGATCGTTTCATCACAGCACTCCTAAAGGCCACGATCTCGTTTCGCGTGTCTCCGTGCCTGTTCGAGAACCTGGCGAAGAAATCGAAGGCCTCGGCAGCTAGGCCGACAACGGCACGGCCATTTCATGGAAGATTAGGACTTATGAGCTTCGAAAACATCCTCCTCGAAAAGAAAAATTCCATTGCGTACGTCACCGTCACTCGGCCGAAGGTTCTCAACGCACTCAACATGGCCACCATGGAAGAACTGCGTACTGCCTTCACCGACATAAAGAACGATCCCGCGACTCGTGTAGCGATTCTGACTGGCTCGGGCGAAAAAGCGTTCATCGCAGGCGCCGATATCAGCGAGCTTGCCAGGCACGACGCTGTTAGCGGCAAGGAGTACACGCATCGCGGGCAGTCTGTGCTCGACCTCATCGAAAATCTCGGCAAACCAGTGATCGCCTGCATCAACGGCTTCGCGCTGGGCGGCGGTTGCGAAATTGCGATGGCTTGTACCATGCGTCTAGCCAGTCAAGGTGCAAAGCTCGGTCAACCCGAAGTGAAGTTGGGAATTCTTCCCGGGTATGGGGGGACGCAACGATTGCCACGGTTAGCGGGCAAAGGGATTGCGATGCAACTGGTCCTCACCGGGGAGATGATTTCCGCTGAGGAAGCGCATCGCATCGGCCTGGTGAATGAAGTCACGGCACCTGCTGACTTGATTCCACGCGCCGAAGCGATCGCGCAGAAAATCATCGCAAACGCGCCCCTGGCTATCCAGTATGCAATGGAGGCCGTGAACCGGGGGCTCGAACTGACACTTCCCGACGCGCTGTATCTGGAAGCGACTCTGTTCGCCGTTTGCTGCGCGACCGAAGACAAAAAAGAGGGAACGTCCGCGTTCCTAGAGAAGCGTGCGGCACAGTTCAAGGGAAAATGATCCACGCAATCTCACCACAGACGCTCAGAGACATCCGGCAATCCCCCATCAATTCCTCTTCTCTGCGGCTTTGTGCCTCTGTGGTAAAAACAAGCTGACCATGCTCAAGTCTCTCCATATCGGGCGTTACGTTACAAACCCGGAAGACTTGCGCGCTTTGACTTCCTTTCTTGAGGCCATCGGGTTTCAGCGGGTCGGGGAACGTGATGGGCGTTCCGCCATTTTTTCTGCGCCGGTCGGACTGCTGAGCGTGAATGCATTACCGTCGGAATATCCCCCGCAGGTGCTCGATCACTTAAAGGACGTCAACCGGCTGATTGTGCTGGAAGTATCCAATCCCGATGACGTCTTTGAGATCGCGAAGAGGAAAAAGCTGAAGGTGCTGGCCGACTCGGTGTCCCCAAAAACCGGAGAGCGCAGTTTCTCACTCGCGCTGCCGGGCGGCATCATCGTCACCGTGCACGGCACGCCGGAAGATTTGCCGGCTGGGACGGAAGGAAATCTGAAAGCGGAAGGGAAGAAGTTCGCCATTGTAGTGAGCCGCTTCAATGCTTTCATCACGGAACGGCTGCTGCAGGGCGCGCTGGATGGGTTGCGTCGCACAGGAGCACGCAGCCACAATATTGAGATCATGCGCGTGCCCGGAAGTTTCGAATTGCCCGCGGCCGCGCGCATGTTGGCCATGAGGGGAAAGTACGACGCGATCATCTGCCTGGGCTGCCTGCTGCGCGGAGAAACGGCGCACTATGACGTGATCGTGAACGAGTGCGCGCGCGGCATCGGGCAGTCTGCGCAGGAGACCGGAGTACCCCATGCCTTCGGAGTCCTGACTTGTGACACGCTGGAGCAGGCGGTTGACCGGGCAGGTCTGAAGATGGGCAACAAAGGAATGGAAGCAGCGCTGGCTGCGGTGGAGATGGCGAATCTGAAGGCAGCCGTTAGTCGACAGCCGTCAGCCGTGCGAAAAAGCGCCGTCGGCCGTCGGTCATCGGCTGTCGGCCAGAAGACTCGCACTCGCAGCGCAAAGGGTCGCAATCGCTCCTCGCGTTACCGCAAGGGATAGAACGGTTCTCTCTTTCTTCGCAAACATTTTAGGAACTTCAGCCGACCATCTCACCAACAGAAGCCTGCTGCGGCGAAACTATCCTCTTGTAGACTAGAGGCTGCGGTAGTTGACGACCGACGACTAGTGACTGACGACTACCTTGGGTACTCGACGAAAATCCCGCGAACTGGCTTTGCAAATGCTATTTCAGGCAGATATGGGCCGGCAGGGCGCCGACGATGTTCGCCGCACCTTCTGGGCAGAACGCAACGAAGTAGGCGACGAGGTCCGCGGTTTTGCGGATGATCTTTTCCGCACGGCTACCGATCGGACCGCGGATATCGATGCCCTGATCGAAGGGCACGCGCAGCACTGGCGAATGGAACGCATGGCGGCGGTCGATCGGAATATCTTGCGGGCAGCCGTGGCCGAGTTTCTGGGATATCCGAAGACTCCGCGTGCTGTGATCATCAACGAGGCGATCGAGATTGCGCGCAAGTTCTCCAGTCCCGAGTCTGTGCAGTTCATCAACGGAGTGCTGGACAGCGTAGGAAAAGACTTGGAGAAGGCTAAGGCTTAGGCAGTTGGACGATTGTGTAAGTGGGTGATGCGTATGCCAGCAGTTTGCTGCAATAGTCCAGAATGCGCCTTGGTTTTGAAAGGCCCAGGCTTCAGAGTTTGCTGAAAAAGTCCGGAACTCGCCTTCGTCTTTGCAAGGGCCCGGCTTTCAGCCGGGCCGTAGAGTCTGCGAATCAATCGCGACTTTAGTCGCCGAGGTGCACAGTTTCGCGATGATATGGCTTTTGCAGCCATGGCTTAAGCCCCGTTGAACACAGAGAAACACCGTGGAAAGTGAGACCGTTTGGGTGGAATTACACAATGATCAAATTACACAATTACCCAATAGAACTTAGGGTTTCGCGGCGATCAGATCCGGGTTGCAGGTTTGCGGGATGTTGCTGCAGAGGCTGCCTTTGTTGGTGCTGTTGTTGTTCGTGAAGGTCACCTGCTGAAGATCTCCGCCCGAGACAGTACTGACTACATGCAGTGAACCGTCGGCAGCACCTACGTACAGGAGTGTACCGTCCGTCGTCAGCGTGGCGTCCAGAGGCACCGGCCCACCGCTCAAAGGAATCGCTGAGACCGTTCCCACACCAAAGTTGTAGACGAAGATGCTGGCTAGGTTGCTGGCCAGTATGTAGGCTCTGGAGCCGTCTGGAGCGAGAATCAGTTTCAGAGGCGTGAAGTCACCTTGACCGAGGTTCACGAATTCGGGCGCCTGATGAGTGACGGTGAAAGGACAAGTCGTTGCATTGGGTGCAGTTGGGGTTGCGATCGCTGGGGCCACAACTTTGTGGGTGAAAATATCAAGTCCGGGCGAGTCCACTCCGATGGCGTGAATACCGTCCGGTACAGCCTGAAAGAGTGCCGGCAAGCGCGGCACTGTGACGGAATCTGCCACACCGTAGTTGGTATCACAGGCATCGCGCATGCTGACCGCATTGGTCTCCCCGCCAGCGAGATAGAACAAGCTTCCGTTCGCGTAGGGCGCGACCGCGTTCGCGGGGCCGTTGAGAGGAACGGTTTTGAGAGCTTGCAACGTCGAGTAAACATAGAGCGTGCTACCCGCCGTGATGAATGCTTTTAAGCCGTCAGGCGAGAATGCCGCCGCCGTGGCGCCGGAGATGAATAGGGGCGTAGTACTACCGTTCGTCCCCTGATCGACGATGTATACCTGGTTCGGGCTCGATTTCGTGTCGGCCACTACTACCTTGTTTCCATCAAGAGAGACGGCCAAAACCTTGCCGGGCACGCTGCTCAGTTGGTTGACCGGATTGGTTCCAGTCGCCGAGCCGGGAGTGAAAACCATCAATCCTTCGTCACTGCCCAGGAAGGCTTTCGTTCCCTGCGGATTGAAGACAAAAGAATTCGGAGAGCTGGGCAGAGTGGAACTGGCGCCCACTACGTTGTCTTTTGTCGTTACCGGATAGAGCAGCGGTTGACAGCCGCTGATGGGGATCCCAGCAGCAGTGTTGCACTGCGTTGTTGTCGCATAAACCGTGGTATTGACCGCCGCACCAGTGATGATGCCCGTAATCGGCGTTCCGTCATGTTCATTCGTGGACGCGGATGCGAGCGTTGACGAGTACACCGGTTTGATCGGTTGAAATCCAATGTTGCAGGTCGGGGGCGTACAGGACGCTACGAAACTGGCTCCGCCAGGGGCATGTGGGGTGACGACCCCGGACGAACTGATCGTGGCGTTGGCCGGCGCTAGCGACGTCCATGTAATAGGGGGATTTGTTAATTCGTTCCCCAGTCGGTCAACGACAGTTGCCGTAAGAGTGGTGGTCCCGTTGCTGGCGATCGAAAACGAGGTGTTGGTGGATGCATTGCCCACCTGGAGCTGGATGAACTGCACCTGGCAGGTTTCAAACCAGGGATGCCCGCTGATTGTCACGGGCAAGCTATTGACGCCGGAGAGGGTCGCGAAAACCTGCGTAATCCCCGGCACCGCGGCGGTCACGCGTGCCTGGGTAATCTGCGTGCCGTTATTGTTTTGCAGTTCGGCATCCGTGAAACTCAATTTCGCGACGGTATTGTTGGTTTGTTGAAAGGTGAACGAACCTACTGTATTGGTGATGTCCAGACCATTGCTGAAAGCCTGAGCCCGCAGATCCAGAAAATTTTGAGTGCCCGTAACGTTCGCCAGGGTGGTGCAATCGGGGAGTGGGGTCGGAGGGTTCAGCAGGCTGAGCGTAATGGTGTCGATGTGCTGGTGCACGTAGACCGTGACCGGATTGCTGGTAACCCCATTAGCGGTCGCCGTCACCTCGGCGACTCCTACCGCGACCGGGCTGCAAATCCGGCCGGTTGGATTCCATCTTCCCGCGCAGGCCACACCTGCCGCAGCTGGCACGAAGCTGAGAACGTCGGGATTGCTGGAGGTGTAAACTACTGGAACTGTTGAACTTGGTGGTCTTACGTCCGCGGTAAACTGCTGCAGTCCGCCTAGCTCCAGGCTGATGGGTGCAGAAGGCAGAGTGACGGTCGTCGGAGTTGGCAAGCCGGGAGAACTCTTGCTACCGCCGCATCCGATCATGGCGCCAAAAGCGATAGAGAAATATAAGGGCGCGAGCACACCGAAAACGAACCGACGCATGCATCCTCCCCGTCCGGCAGGCCAGTTGGCTTGGTACGAACGAGTCTGAATCTTATGCTGGAAAACGATCAGTGTAGAGGCGCGCCCTGAATTGGGCAAGGGCTGCCCGGTTACACGCCTGCTCTTGGATGCACGAAGCACCGGTTGACGATGTGCTTTGTCGCTTGTTATATTTAGAAGGTTCCGCGAGTTAATTCTGGCTTGCCTTGGAAGCGGTGGCTTTATTCGCCGCGCGTTTTTTTGTGTGCGCGGTGCCTCCGAAGAGAGTGAGCTTTAGAGACACAACGTTCCTGAAGCACTGGGGACTTCCTCGCTGAAATGCTTCGTGCGCTCCTCTTGCCCGTCAAGAGGCTATGCGAAGCAAAGCTAACGAAACGGAGCACCTCCGAAGTTGGGCTTGGTGCCACCGTCGTCGGCGTCAGTCTGATTGGGAAACCAAAATCTTCCCGCCGGTAGTGTGTGGTGGGACATATGGCTGGGTAGTTCGGCCAGTCAGCCCCGAAAGGGAAAAAGCAGAAAAAGCAGAAAAAGCGCTGGTGCGCGTGTGCGTGCCGTTTGCGGCGTGCACCGCAATAGCGTGAAGGAGTGTTCCAGAGTGCCTACTTTCAATCAATTGGTGCGTTCCGGCCGCAAGAAGCCCCGTTATAAGACGGCTAGTCCGGCGCTGCAGTCCTGCCCGCAGAAGCGTGGCGTCTGCACCCGCGTCTATACCCAGACGCCCAAGAAGCCGAACTCGGCGTTGCGGAAGGTGGCGCGCGTACGCCTCACCAATGGCATTGAAGTCACGACCTATATTCCCGGCATTGGCCACAACCTGCAGGAGCACTCGATCGTGCTGATCCGCGGCGGCCGCGTGAAGGATCTGCCGGGCGTGCGCTATCACGTGGTGCGCGGAACGCTGGATGCCGTGGGCGTGGCCGGTCGCAACCAGGGGCGCTCCAAGTACGGAGCCAAGCGGCCGAAGAAAGCGTAAAGGGGGCTGATAGCTGATGGTCATTGGCTGTCAGCTAAGGAACGCTAGCGTTTCGTAGAGATTAAGGGCGAGCAAAAACCGTTCGTCCGGCAAGGCTCGAGCTAGGAGCTAAAAGCCAGGAGCTGATTGTTCATGCCTCGTAAAGGACATATCGCAAAGCGTGGCGTTGCTGGTGATCCGGTTTACGGGTCGGACCTGGTAACCAAGTTTGTGAACTCGATGATGTGGCAGGGCAAGAAGTCGACGGCCCAAGGTATTTTCTACACCGCCATCAAGCAGCTGGAGCAGAAAGGCGGCGACGAGGGCCTGAAGCTGTTTAAGAAGGCCGTCGAGAATGCGAAGCCGCTGCTGGAAGTGAAAACCCGCCGCGTCGGTGGCGCGAACTACCAGGTGCCCGTGGAAGTGAATGCCGACCGGCGCACCTCTCTTGCGATCCGCTGGCTGATCACGTACAGCCGCGGCCGTGGCGAAAAGGGAATGATCGACAAGCTGACGAACGAGTTGCTGGATGCCGCGAACAATCGCGGCGCCGCTATTAAGAAAAAGGAAGACGTGCATCGCATGGCGGAAGCCAATAAGGCGTTCGCACATTACCGCTGGTAACGACGCGTAGCGCCGTTGCTGGTGGCTTCTAGCTACTGGCTTCGAGCAAGCAGTTAGAAGCTAAGTTTGGAGCCCCCAGAAAGAAGAGTTGAGATCGCCGTGGCTAGAACAGTCCCATTAGAGCGTTGCAGGAACATCGGCATCATGGCCCACATTGATGCCGGTAAGACCACTACGACGGAGCGCATCCTGTTTTATACGGGCCGCACGCACCGCATCGGAGAGGTCCATGAAGGCACGGCGACGATGGATTGGATGGAGCAGGAGCAGGAGCGCGGCATCACCATCACGTCCGCCGCCACGACCTGCACCTGGCGCGATATCCGCATCAACATCATTGATACTCCTGGCCACGTCGATTTCACCGCCGAGGTCGAGCGATCCCTCCGCGTGCTCGACGGCGCAGTCGCGGTATTTGACGCCGTGCACGGAGTGCAGCCGCAGTCGGAAAAAGTCTGGCGGCAGGCCGATAAATACGGTGTCCCGCGAATTTGCTTTATCAACAAGATCGACAAGATGGGTGCCGACTTCGAGCATGCCATCGATACCATCCGCAAGCGCCTCAATGCCAAGCCCGTCGCGATTCAAATTCCCATCGGCCAGGAAGACAAGTTCAGGGGAGTAGTTGACCTGATCAACATGAAGGCCATCGTCTGGAAAGACGAGACCATGGGAGCAGAGTACGTCACCGAGCCGATCCCGGCTGAGTTGCAGAAGAAGGCTGAAGCCTTCCACACGCAGCTGGTTGAGACGGTTGCCGAAAACGACGACGAAATCCTGCACAAGTTCCTCGAAGGCGAAGAAATCACTGCCGCCGAGCTGCGTGCTTCGCTGCGCAAGTCAACCATCTCGCTGAAGCTGTTCCCGGTTGTTTTGGGCACTGCTTTCAAGAACAAAGGGGTGCAGCCATTGCTCGACGCGGTGGTGGACTTCCTGCCTTCGCCGCTGGATACGCCGGAGACCAAGGGCATCAATCCGGAAAACGGTGAGCCTATTTCGCGCAAAGCGGATGACAAAGAGCCATTCTCGGCGCTGGCGTTCAAGATCATGGCCGACCCGTTTGTTGGCCAGTTGACGTTCATTCGCGTGTATTCCGGCCAGCTGAAGTCGGGCGAGTCTGTATTGATCTCCCGCACACAAAAGACCGAACGCATCGGGCGTTTGCTGAAGATGCACGCCAACAAGCGCGAAGATATTCAGGAGATCCTTGCGGGCGACATCTGCGCGGTCGTCGGACTGAAGAACGTCAGCACAGGCGACACGATTTGCGAAGAGCGGCATCCGATTACGCTCGAGTCGATCACTTTCGCGGTGCCGGTGATTTCGGTGGCGGTCGAGCCCAAGACCAAGGCCGACCAGGAAAAGATGGGCTTGGCGTTGGGCAAACTGGCGCAGGAAGACCCCACCTTCAAGGTTCATACCGATCCCGACAGCGCGCAGACCATCATCAGCGGTATGGGTGAGTTGCACCTGGAGATCATCGTCGACCGCATGATGCGCGAGTACAAGGTCGAAGCCAACGTCGGTAAACCACAGGTGGCGTACCGCGAGACCATCCGCAAGCATGCCGAAGCGGAAGGCAAGTACATCCGCCAGACTGGCGGCCGCGGTCAGTACGGTCACGCCAAGATTCAGCTGGATCCGAATGAGCCGGGCAAAGGCTACGAGTTCATCAACGACATCGTGGGGGGCGTGGTGCCTAAGGAATACATCAAGCCCATCGACCAGGGCATTCGCGAAGCCATGGAGGGCGGTGTTCTTGCCGGCTATCCCATGGTCGACGTGAAAGCCACACTCTACGATGGCAGTTACCACGAAGTCGACTCGAACGAAATGGCGTTCAAGATCGCCGGCTCAATGGCGTTCAAGGAAGCTGCGCGCAAGGCGAGTCCGGTGATTCTGGAGCCAGTGATGGCAGTGGAAGTCGTTACGCCGGAAGATTTCGCAGGAGCGATCATGGGCGATCTGAGTTCACGCCGTGGGCGCATCGAAGGCATGGAGCATCGCGCGGGTTCGCAGGTGATCAAGGCGATCGTGCCGCTGTCGGAGATGTTCGGTTACGCCACCCACATGCGTTCGAGCACGCAGGGCCGCGCCGAATACTCGATGCATTTTGCGCGCTATGAAGAAGCGCCCCGCTCGGTGGCGGAAGAGATTATCGCCAAGGTACAGGGCACGGCGAAGTGACTGGGTTGAATGAATCCTGAGGTGTGCGCAACCCCCGGGATGACAAAGGATTTGAGCTAGAAGCTACAAGCTAGAAGCTACAAGCTACGGCGAGTAGCTAGAGGCTGAGGAATATGGCGAAGGAAAAATTTGAACGGAATAAGCCGCACTGCAACGTAG
>UEXW01000168.1_pt1 | contig 37722 bp, 24 predicted proteins | sample 4301151 | NCBI WGS metagenome assembly UEXW01 (sample SAMEA4773176, study PRJEB27434) | metagenome | biome: 2259; feature: agricultural soil; material: soil | place: USA | collected 2014-09 | depth 0.25 m | reverse complement strand
CTCAGAAGGTTGGCTGGCCTACGGCATGCCACAGACGACTCCTAGCGATAGTAGTAGAATTTACCCCCGGCGAGAGGCCCACCAAGATAAGCCGGGCGACGACTCCTTGTGCAGTATCGCTAGGAGACGAACATGACATCCACCAGCTCCTGGACGATGGCGTACAGAGCCGCTGCCTTGGAACCGAACAATGCTCCTATTGGAAAAGCGGATCGGCGCAGCACAAAAAGTAATGACGGCGCGATGGCTTGAACTAATCGGTACTCAGAAAAACAGGAGCGAAATAGGGGGCGTAGAGAAAGCCCGCAGAACCCTGACGGTTATAAAGTGGGAGCGGTTGGGCCGGGCGGCATGATGAGCAAAGTCCGAGAGGTTGCTCCGAACCTTCTCACGGATGACGTCCATGCCGTCACTGATTCAGAATGCTCTCGGAAAGTCTCTCTACGGAACGAGGAACTTTCTCCTGCTGTCCCCCAACCTCAATGTACTGGCCGTGGGTCTTGCGCGCGAATCTGCGCAGCTCAAATCCGTATCTTTGTATTCCTTTGGTGCCGTAGAAGGAGTGATCCGCAACCATCGCGACATCGCAGGCGGCTTGTAGTTGTTGCGCCTTGGCGACTGTTTCTTTGAAGGTCTTACGGGGAAAATAGTCGTTGCCCTCTGAAATGACGAGAAGGGATCTGGATCGAGTATCGTCGGTGAACTGACTGATTGCGAGGCTGAGAGCGTCATAGAACTGGACGGAGAAGTACTTTTCTCGCGTTTTTTCAATAGCCACACCTCGGATTGCGGCGATGGCTTCATGAGCGGTAACGCGGGGATTGAGCAGCGTCGGCGCCTGGGAACCAAATGTGATCACTGAAAACGCGTTCTCTGGCTGGTCTAGGTTTTGAATGATCCCCTCGGCCAGGGCGAGTTCCACAGGCAGTACTTTTGTTTGATGGGGGTTTAGATCCAACAATACGACCACTTGATGGCCCGATGAGGACGCTGGTTGCTGGATGTGCGACGATTGTTCACACCCAAACGGCGACTGTGCCCATACCGCGAGCGCCGTGAAGAGCACGCAAACAATCCTGGTGCCGACTGATTTCCACGTACGCTTCAGCATTTGCAGTAACATGGTTTTAGACCTTTGAATTCCCGGCATCGTGGCTAGTCGCGGTGGATAGTGACTTTCGTTGCCACAATGCTCCCGTCATGGTTGGTTAAGCCCTCAACCGTGACTAGATCCTGAACTTCTAGATCGGTGAGCGACAAAGACTGCTTCTTGCACCGGACTTTTGTATCGGCCACGGGTATGGACGGCAATACGGTACAACCTCATTTGGAGCAGAAATCCGTCAGGTCTCATCTCCACAATGTGTCCATTGATCCAAGCTTTTGCGTCGAGGTTGGGTGGAAGGCAAACGGCTCCGAATATGAGCAAGACCGGACCAATAAATCGCCAAAAGCGGATGCGCCGGCTAGTCAACATGCTCACCTTCCTCCAAAAAAACAATTTCAGGCGGTGGTAACTGATCGGTCGGCCGGGCCCAAAACACGTAGAGCGTCGGTAGCAGTACGAGACTGACGAAGAGTTCCACCATGAGTCCGCCGACAATCACAATGGCAAATGGACGTTGGGAATCGGAGCCGATGTCATGCGACATGGCCGCGGGCAGCAGGCCCAGCGTCGCTACCAACATCGTCATCATGATGGGCCGGAGCCGAAGGGCCGCTCCTTCTTTGGCAGCCTCGCGCGGGCTCATGCCTCGTGTGCGGAGTTGATTGATGTACTCCACCATGATCACGCCGATCTCAACGGAAACGCCGATAAGAGCAAGAAAGCCCAGGCCCGACGAGACGGAAAAGTGTGTTCCGGTTAGCAAGAGGCTCAGGAATCCACCCAATGGGGCAAGCGCGACTACCGCAAGGATCAGTCCGACCCACTTCCACGAGTCAAAGGCGGAATAGAGAATGAAGGACATGAGCAGGATGGTGATCGGTACGATGACTGCCAAGCGACGGTTGGCGCGCTGTTGGCTTTCGTATTCGCCCGTCCAATCGAGGTGATAGCCTTCAGGTAGCAGCACCTTGTGATGAACTTCCTCAATCGCTTGGCGTACCGTGCTTCCCAGATCGCGCCCGCGCACGCTGTACTTGATAGCGATGTAACGCGAGTTTCCTTCGCGGTAGATGGAGGAAGCGCCATCTTCCAGCCTGATCTCACAGAGTTGTCCCAGAGAAACGCGCTCGCCTGACGGAGCCAAGATTCGGACAGCGGCAACGTCCTCTACTGTTTTGCGGAACGGTTTCTGATAACGCACCGTCAGGTCATATCGCTGCTCGCCCACTAAGATTTGGCTCACAGCTTTCCCGCCGACTGCGGTTTCGACCGCGTCCTGGACATCGCTGACATTGATCCCGAAGCGGTCCGCGGCCGTGCGATCGACGACCAGATTCACGTTTGGCTGGCCGCGTACTTGAAATGTGCCCAGATCGGCCACACCTGGAATCCTGGTCATGACGTCCTGGATTTCATTGGCTTTCGCTTCAAGGACCTTCAAGTCAGTGCCAAAGAGTTTGACCGCCAGTTCACCTTTGACGCCGCTGACAGCTTCTTCAACGTTGTCCGAGATCGGCTGAGAGAAATTCCAATTCACCCCTGGAAATTTGTTTAACTCCCTGTCCATAGCGGCGATGAGGTCATCCTTCGCTTTGAACTCAGAGCGCCATTTCCCACGCGGCAGCAAATCAACAAAGAATTCCGTGTTGTAGAATCCGCTGGCATCACTGCCATCATCTGGACGCCCTACCTGGCTCATCACCTGCTTAGCTTCGGGAAAGCTCGCCAGCATACAGCGAGCTCGGTTTGCGAGATCGATTCCCGCTGAAGAACCAGTGCTGGGAGCGAGCGTGCCGCGTACCCAAATAGCGCCTTCATCAAGGTGGGGAAGAAATTCAGACCCGATGACGCCGCTGAAGCCGATGAATAGCATGAAGGCGAGCGCCGCGAGACCTAGTCCCAGCGTCAGCTTCAAATGGTCGAAGCACCAGTCCAGCTGCCGACCGTAGCGCATTTGCAGCCAGTGAAGTACAGGATTCCGCCATTCTTTGATCTCGCCTCTGAAGAAGAGACTGCACAGCACGGGTGCAATCAGGAGTGCGAACAAGAGCGCCCCCACCAATGCAAACGCCACAGTCCACGCCATCGGTCGGAATAGACGGCCCTCCACACGCTGCAGCGTGAAGATGGGCAGATACGAAACGATGATGATGATGCGGGCGAAGAACACCGGTTTTTGCACTTCATGCGCCGCCGTCCCGATCATTTCGAGCAATGTCCATTTTCCTCGTCCGTACTCGGCGTGGCGCAGGATGTTCTCAACCATCACTACCGAGCCATCAACCACCATGCCGAAATCGAGCGCGCCGAGTGAGAGCAGGTTCGCGGGTATGTGACTCAGATCGAGCAGGATCGCTGCGAACAACAACGCGAAGGGAATGGTGATGGTCACGATCAGCGCGCTGCGAACGTTACCCAAGAACAGAAACAAAACGAGCGTGACCAGCAAAACTCCGTCCGTCAGATTCCGCAGTACGGTGTGGGTGGTGTAGTGAACGAGGTCGCTGCGGTCGAGATGAGGGACAATCTTCACTCCCTTTGGCAGAATGCTTTCGTTCAGCTCCTCGATCTTTCGATGAAGGGCCTCAAGAGTCGCATCTGCCTCGGCACCCTTTCGGAGCAGAACGATGCCTTCGACAACATCGTCATTGTTGATAACCGTTCCGTCCTCATGGCGGATTGTTTTCCCCAGTTGGCCCAATCGAACCTTCGGCCTCTGAACCACCATGCCGAGGTCCCGAACTCGCACCGGAGTGCCGTTCGCGACCTTAACAACGGTGGCCCCGATGTCGTCCGTGTTCGTCATCAGGCCAACGGCGCGGACGTTCAACGCCTGTTCACCGCGCTCGATGAAACCGCCACCCGCATTGATATTGTTGCTGCTTAGCGCCTGTTCCACCTGACTGAGCGAGAGTCCGTAAGAAACAACTTTGCCCGGATCAAGCTGTACTTGGTATTCGCGTGTCGGCCCACCGAAAATATTGACCTCAACGACGTTCGGGACAGACTTCAGTTGGTTGCGAACGACCCAATCCTGAAGTGTTTTGAGTTCCATCACGTCGTATTTCGGATTGGTGCTAGCCAGGGTGAAGAACATGATCTGCCCGGTTGGGCTGTAGTCCGGGCCTAGACCCGGGCTCACGCCGGAAGGCAGAATGACTTGTTGCAGCCGGTCGATTACTTCCTGACGGGCATTCAGGGTCGTGACCTGATCGTCGTAAATGATCGTTATGACTGAGAGTCCCGCCAAGGACGCCGAGCGCAGATGCGTCATGTGCGCTACGCCATTCAACTGGACTTCGAGCGGGACTGTTATCTGTTGCTCCACTTCCTCTGCCGCGTGTCCAGGCCATTGGGTGATGACTTGCGTGTAGGTGTCGGCAACGTCTGGATAGGCCTCAATTGGCAGATTGTGGAAGGAAATGATGCCCCAGATAAAAAGCACCACCGCTACACTCAGAACCAAAATGCGGTTGCGGAGAGCGAAGTCGATCAGGTACCGGATCACTTGCTCTGCTCCGCGACGCTCGAGGAAAACTCCAGCGCGTTAGCGACTAGTTCATCGCCGACCTTCACACCGACCTGTATCTGTTGCGTTCCATCGGCACTTGTTCCACCTGTGTGCACTTCGATGCGGCGGAAGCGCTGAACTCCATCCTTGAGGAAAACCCAGTCCTTGTCCTGAAGCCGCATAATTGCAGTCGAGGGGACAACAACGCGCGACTGCGGCTTGCGCGAGCGGAAAGTCGCGACAGCAAACATGCCGGGGCGCAAGGATCCGTCGCGATTCGGCAACACGATGCGAACCTTGGCCGACCGAGTTGCGGGGTCAAGCACGCGGGAGATATCCACAACCTTGCCGTGGTAGACGGTGTCGGGATATGCGTTCAACCGAAGGTCAGCATTGTCGCCGAGATGTACTTCCCCGAGATCGTTTTCGTACACATCACACACCACCCACACCTGCGAGAGATCGGCGACGGTGAACAGGCTCGGACTGTTGTCGAGGCTCTTGATTCCCTCGAACCCCGAAACGTTCTGCTCGACGATGCTTCCAGAGACTGGGGCGCGAATTTCGATCAGCGGACTGGGATGGGACGGATCTCCCCCCAATATGCGGACGTGTTGTTCAGCATTCTGTACATCTGCGCGAGCTTTCTCTTCGGTATCCTCCGCTTGCTGCAGATCTTTTTCTGCGAGCGCACCGTGCGAGTTGAGCAACTGAGCCCGGTCCAGGGCTTTCTTAGCCAGGCGTTCATCCGCCACCGACTTCTGGTAATCAGAGAATGCTGTGGCGAGGTCGGCGCTACGGATGGAAAGGAGAACTTGGCCTTTCTTCACGGAATCCCCGAGCCGAACTTTCAGATCGGTAACGCGGCCGGAACCTTGCGAGGTTACGTGAATGGTGCGATTCACATCCAGGGTGACGCTTCCATCGGCGGTCAGCACCGTTGGCACATCCCGGCTTTCCGCGGTGACCAGCTTGAACAACTCCGGGTGTTCCACGGTGTACAGGCTGGGATCGACGGTTACTTCGGTCTTTGTGGGAGCCGCCTTCGTCTCGTTGGAGCAGGAACTCTCGAACAGCGCGAGAACCAGGACTCCGCAAGCGGCGGCAAAGCGTCTCCCTGTGGTGTTTCTCACGGCACCACCTCGCGCCCTACTGCCATATTCAATTGGGCCGCTGCCGTCAGATAAGAGCCGACTAGATTTACGTAGTTCAGTTGCACACCTCGGTATTCGGTCTGAGCGTTCAAGAAATCCAGCAGAGAAGCTCCACCGTTCTGATAAGCAAAGGAGACTGTGTCGCGCACGCGGACGGATTGCTGCAAGTAGGTCTCTTTGTACGGACGCAGTAAGAGAAGCGTGCTCGCCAGGGTAGCGTAGGCAGAGTCGACGTCACTGAGTACCTGGGCTTCAGCAGCATCGCGCAGTCGTTCGGTGCGCCTAATCTCCAACTGCGTTTGCAGCTTTTCCCCCTGATTGCGGTCGAAAAAGCGCAGAGGTATGCTTACGCTCGCGCCCAGAGTCTGGTGGTCAAATGGATTGTTGAACGACGGGTTATACGACCACCATGTGCTCACCGTGGGATCGGTCGATCCGTTTGCCATCGCCAGCTTGTGATCACTTTGCGCCTTGTCTATGGATTCGACGGCAGACTTGAGATCTGGTCGGGTGTCGAGGGCAATTTTCCGAAAATTGTCGCGAGAAGCAATCCGATCATTGAAATCAAATGGCCCGCTCACATCAAATTGCTCCACAGGCGTCCGATCATTCAACAACGTGAGCAGCTGAATCTTCGCTGTGCGGAGATTGACTTCGGCAGTTTGCAGATCGGATTCATATTGCACGCGCTGCAATTCCAGCCGATCCAGGTCGATTTGCGCGATGTCGCCAGCCTTGAGGCGTTCTCTGCTAACGTCGAGCAGGTGATCGTAGTAAGCGAGGTTGTCCTTAGCCAGTTGCACGACCGCTTTGGATTCGAGTGTTGACACGAATGCACCGCGCAAACTGAAGAGCAGCATTCTCTCAAGGTCGGCGTGAGTTGAGACCGCAACACCGGTTGCCTTCTGTGCGCCTTCCAGTCGCAGTTCGCGTTTGCGCTGCCGTTCGTGCAGGTAGCTGACATTAGTGGTGAGCATGGTGCCGGTCAGCGGCTGCCAGACGCCCTTGTAGGGAGCGATCTGAGTACCGTCCGTCAGCAGAGTGAAATTCGGATTGGGACGGAGATGTGCAGTGATCTCCTGGGCCTTGGATTCATCAATGCCGACTTTGTCTGCGAGCAGCGCCGGATTGTGTTGTTCAAAACGGTCACGTACTTGCCCCCATGTCAAGGCGGTCTGCGTCTGCGCTGAGGAACAGGTGCTGCAAAACACCATCGCACAGCACAACCAAAGCACCTTGGGCATCCATGATTCCTTTCTCGGCGCGATGGGTAGAGCTCTCCCGCGCCCTCGTACAGGAGCCGAGGTTTATGTATCCTGAAACTCTAGTCCACGGGAGGCACTCAAAAGGTTTTGGTTGGAAATATTTTGATTGCCGAAATCTGGGAACTCTTGCCGGTCCGTCGATTCGGGCACGACGAAAGGCCGCAATCAAAGGGACTCATCGAGTCAACACTGAGGATTAATCTTTTGATTGGCGACACTCGAACCCGACGAAACCGTTTGATTGGGTTGGGGAAAGGCTGTCTGTGATGGGATAATCACCGATTCACCACGAGATCTATGCTGAACTTGGAATGGATATGGGAACCTCGGCACCGAACAGCGGTTCTGCTTTTCAGCGGCGGCATCGCCCTGACGATTGCAGCTCTGGACTGGTGGACCAAGCCCTACATCTCACTTGGATTCTTCTATTTGTTTCCTATCATGCTGGCTGCAGGGTTTCTTCCAAGGTGGGCAATCGCCTTGATGGGGATCGCATGTGCTTTGCTGAGCGAGCGGTTTAGCAACCTGGCGCCAGCGGATGCCCCCATCCGTACCAGTTTCGAAGCCTTGGCGCTCGTCGGTTCCGGACTGTTCATCTCTGAAGTTCTGCGCAACCGTCGTTTGAGGTTGGCGTCCCAGGAGCGAATACGGGTCCTGGTGGAAACGAGTCCCGCGGCAATTGTGACCGTAAACGGGCATGGCATTATCGAACTGGCTAACAACTCCGCAGCTGCGCTCATGGCTCCGCGCGATGGAAATCTGGTTGGCCAGCCGATCGCCGCATTTCTGCCGGAACTCCATCACGCATTGCGCTGGGAAGAGGCACCACAGTTCAGGACATCAATGCAATGCCGCGGGCATCGAGGCGATGGAGAGTCGTTTCTGGCAGAAGTGTGGTTCTCCAGTTATAAAGAAGGGTCTGCTCCCAAACTAGCGGCAATCATCGCCGATGTCAGTGAAGAACGGGACGGCATCGCAGAGTCGCCCAGTGGCCAAGAAAGTCCCGCCTTGAACAATCGTGAATCGGACGTACTCCGGCTTCTTGTTCAGGGCCTGACCAACAAAGAAATAGCGTCGCGTCTAGACGTCTCAGAGAGTGTGGTCAAAAATACCCTACAACAACTGTTTGCAAAAACTGCAGTTCGCACACGGAGCCAACTCGTTCGTATCGCATTGGAACAGTACAGGAATCAGCTCTAAAGCAGGTTCTGTAACCCTTCAGTGCCAATTAGTACCAACAAACGCTAGATCCCTATCGGGACTGCCCCGAAAGAAGAGATGTGGGGGTGCACAGGTCGTGTGGTCGGGGCAGTTTCGATAGGATCGTTTGAACTGAGCCGCTGGCGTTTGCGGCAGCACGCGGTGGGTTATGGGATTTCAATCCGTCCGTGCAGGTTGCGGGGCGTCTCTAAAGCAAGCAACCGAGACGAAGAGAGACATGGCTTTTTTTTTGAACATCGCATTGGAGTCTTGACCTGTAACAGAAAGGGTGGGCGCCAGCCGTTGTTCCTGGAACTCGCCGGTGTCGGTATCCACCAAAGCCATTTGCTGAAACTCGGGAATGGAAATCTACTCCTATAACGATCATTGTTCGGCTCTCTCCTTTCTCCCGAGCCTGTTGGTTGGCTTAGCACCACCAACTTTAATCGGGCGTGGGAGCCGACATTGTCATGGAATCAATTACACGCAATATAAAAAAGGCGCCCACTTTTTGCGGTAGGTTGAGATTGTTCGCTCGCCAACCTAGCGAAAGGGAGCGCCTTTATGAATGAAGGCTTGCCCGAGCCGACTGAGTTGGCCGCAAGCTCCAAACGGTTGCACGCCAACGGAGCACTCCATGATAAAGCGGAGCGGTTTAGTTCAGAATATCGAAGTCGAGTAGCACCCGTCGCGGATAGTTGCCGAAAAACTCGCCGTAGTGCGGATCGGCAATGTTACTGTGCGCTTCCAGCGGGTTGGAGTGGTTGGTGAGATTCGTCATTGGTATGGAGATTCGGATGGCGTGCTTCTTGGTGATTTGAAAATCCTTGGACACCAGCAAATCGAAAGAGAAGTAGGGGGGGAATCTCGGCTGGCTTCCACCAGTTGGGGAGACGTACTGCTGCAGTACGTTGACGGGCTGGTAAGGAAAGCCGTTGCGCAATTCAAGGTGGGGGTTCACCTGGAATTTCCACGGCAAAGCATAGGTGCCCCAGAGCAAGAAACGGTTGGGAATTTCATTGGGTAGACTCGCGATCAGACCTTGACGAACCACTGGGAATGGGAAATTGGCAATGTAGCCGCTGGCATCGTTGACGTCGCCCCGCGCATGCTGCCAGACGTAGGAGAAAAAGAACTGGCGTTGTGGGGCGACTCCGATCCTCGCGGTGAATTCGTATTGGTGCGTCCGTGCCGCGCCAGATGAGCCAAGCACCAGCGCATTTTGCCCTTCCACGAGTTGAGGCTGCAGCGTGATCAGATCGTGCGCTGCGCTCTGTAGGTACTTGATCCGGACCGTCACCGAGCGGGAGACCTCGCGCTCCAATTCAAGGTGCCAAGCGGCACTGTAAGGAGCAAAGTTTCCGCTTCTCTCTGCTCTGTCGACCAGTGGAAAGCCGGATCGTGCCGCTTCCTGAGTCATATTGATGTAGCGAACCGGGCCCCCGACGATAGCGCCGGATGCGTCGAACGAAGTAACGGTCTGCTCGGGAAAGCTGTTGAAAGCGTAGACTCCAAGAGGCACAGAATCATAGAATACGCCGGCTCCACCCCTGAGAACCGTCTTCTTATCTTCGCCAGGCGTCCACACGAACCCACCACGAGGAGCCGTGCGCGAAGTGAGAGTGATGGTCTGTTCTTCGAACCGCACTCCCAAATCGAGAGCGAAGTGGCTATTCAATATCCAATGGTCTTGTGCGTACCCTGCGGGGGCATAATCGGCGAGGGCGAACGGTCGTCCGCCGGTAAAATCGAGGCGCTGCACGGTACTCCCAGTGGTATCTTGAATCTGTACCGATCGAGCGTGTAGCTGGCCCTCATCTTCGCTATAGCTAAGCACTGAGCCGAGTTGCAGGATGTGATCCCCGGCAAAATGGTGCGTGTGCGGCGTCCAGTTCTCGATCCACGCGAAGCGTGTCGCCTGACGCGACTGTTGGCTGAAGTAGTTGCCGCGATTACCGAGCGGGCTGAGCAGCATTTCCGCAATCCCTTGGGGCTCGATCTGCGTGGTCACGCGGGTATTCGCAACGGTGCTTTGGAGGACGCCGCCACCCACAGAAATGCGGTCGATGGCAGTTACGGTGGACTCGTTGAAATCGGCATTGGCCGTTACAGGTTGCGGATTGAAGAAATCAAGACCAGCGTACTGCAAGGAATGGGGCGCATAGTGAAAGCTGGTGGCAAGCGCGTGGGTGGGAGAAATGACCGCATCAATTTGGGTGAAGGAATTGATCGCTTTGAACTGTGTCTCATTTGCTGGAAACGGAAGCGTCCGCACCGCTTGCTTGTGAAGCAAGTACTCAGTTCCCTCTGAGACGAATAACCGGTTCGCGATCAGAGGGCCTCCGAAATTCAAGCGGGGAGACATATCCTTAACACCAACAAGATGTCCGCTCCGGATCCGGAATTCGGGAAGCGGGTCATTGAGGTTAATGGCCCATTTATCGCCACCACGCCGCGTCTCAGCCGCTACCACGCCGGCAATAAATTTCCCGTACTGCGCCAGGTAAGGCATCTCCGTAACGTTGATGGTTTCAACTGTGTCGATGGGGACGCTAAGACCGAATCCCCCAGTCGAAGGATCGGTGACATCGACAGAGTTGATGAGCAACGTGCTGTGGTTCTCAGCGTACCCTGCGATCCCGATACTTCCATCCATGCCGCGCACGACTCCAGGAACGAGCGGAAGGGCGTCTGTGAGCGTCGCGGGACGCGATGGCGCTTGCGTGGCCAGCTTAGGCGCCAAAGTGGATGGAATGCTGGATTCCTCCATCACTGGATCCGACGATTTCCCTTGTACCGTGACCTCTTGCTTGCTCAAGCCGATGTGAGACAGAAACACATCGATTCTCTCGGCAGCGTCCGCCGCCTTGATATCCAGGGAGGTCTCGCTCGTGATGTAGTCTTTCTTGGTCACCCGCAGCGTGTAGCGACCAGAAACCGGAAGAGTGATCCTTCCTCGTCCAGCTTCGTCCGTGGTCGTGCTGGTGACGGTTTGTCCCTGCAAACGAACGTCAACCTGCGCCTGTGCTAGCGGGTGCTGGTTTTCATCCAGAACGTAGAAGTTGAGCGTAACTGGCCGGCCAGAATCCTGGGCAGATGCCGATGCGATCAAGGCGAGAACTAGGACCACTGAGCGACCTATCAGCCAACCCGACTTTGAAAAACTAGCGACCATCGTGGAGCTGATTTCCGCAGCGAACAGTCTCACCTCGTACCATCCAAGTGCTCTCACATCGACATCATTCGCCGGAGATGTCATGGAAGCGGATGATTCGTCAACAGGTAGTTGTCAGCATTCTTCTTTACGACACGCAAGCTCGCTCGGCCGACCAGTTCTTCCAGACGCGGCAAGTCCGTGCCGTAAGTAAGCAGGTAGTACCGCGCCGGCTCATTCCAGAGAGAGACAAAGCGAGCATCGTCAATGAACACATTCGGAGCTCCAGTGGCGTATGAACCGTACTCCAGGTTGTTTACGCGTCCGTTGAGCAAAAGTGCGGAGCGGCCCGTGTAAAAGAAAACAGACGAGAAGGCGTAGTACGCATCGTCTTCGATCAGCTGTCCCGGCGGATCTTGTTGGAGGCTCTCGGCTAGCGGGTACGAGCCTAAGTAGTCCTGGAATCGGATGAGAGCGATGCGAGCCGCGTGGAAGAAAAGAATCATGCTGGCCGCCACGACGAGTACCGTTCGTCGAACGTTGTTCCGCGAGGCGAACAGTCCCAAGGCCCCTGCCCCAAAAGCAAAAGCCGCTAGTCCGAGAGGCGCTTTCAGGTAAGCAAAGGCATGGAGGGTCAAGTCTCGGATGTGGCCGAGCGACAGCGTGTACAGTTCCGAATGTTGGGTTAAAGCGCTAGCAATGCTACCTGGCGCGGGCTGCCCCCAGACCAGCAACAGGGTCACCGAAAGCGCAATGAACAAAAGCGAGAAGAGGGCCAGCAGAACCTTCGTGCCGATCGCAACCCAGCGGTCACGGGAACTCAATGCTGATCCCACCAGGAGGGCGACAGCAGGGTAGATCGGCATCGAATAATACTCCTGCGTGGTCGAGAAGGTGAAGAACAGCATGACCGTACCAATCCAGCAGAGGGCCATCAGCCGCGCCCGGCCCGCACGGAAATCCCGTTGGAACGAGAGGGTCCCGGAGGCAAGTAAGTAGACCGACCACGGGAAGATCCAAACCAGATTCAGGAGCCAGAACCACAATCTTGGAACAGTATTGTAGTCGCGCGGGTAGCGCAAGTTAAGAAATCGCAACAGGTGTTCGTTAATGAAGTAAAACCAGAAGAATCCGTGATATTCCTTCGGCCCGCTATGCATGGAAAAGGCGAAGTACGGCGGATTGCGTAGCGTAGCCAGCACGTGCCACGGAGCGGCGATTGCCAATGTGACCGCCGCCACGATGCCCAGATGCAGGTGCCGCCAAGTGACCGACGATCTTATTTGGCGAGTGAACGCGAGGTACGTAAGGCCGGCAGCCAGCGGGAAGACGAGCGCGATCAAGCCCTTTAACAACAAGCCAATGCCCAGGCAAGCGCCCAGGACCACCGACCAACGAACGCCGTTCTCACGCTCGGGCTCGAGCAAACGCAACCAAGCCCAGATGGAACCAGTGATCGCGAGGGTGAGCATGGCGTCGGGGATGAGTATCCGCGTGAACAGGAACAGCCCCATGGACGTTGCAAGAGCTATGCCGGCGTACAGTCCTGCCTCATCGTCGAAGGCCCAACACCCAAAGCGGTATGTGACCCAGCAAAGAAGCACGACCGCAAGGGCCAGCGGCATGCGTGCAGCCCAGTCATGAACACCGAAGACTCGGTACGACGCGGCCATTACCCAGTAGACCAGGGGCGACTTCTCGAGGTAGGCGACCGCGTCGAGTCGAGCCGTGACCCAGTCGCCGGAAGCGAGCATGTTCCGGGCTATCTGGGCCTGCACGGCGTCCACATCGTCCATCAGGCGAGGGGGACTGGCAATGCCGGCTACAAAGATGAGGCTAGCTGCTGCGACGACGAGCCAACCGTCTCCCGCATTTCGACGAGACTGGTCGGCGAGGTGGTCAGAGTGGACGGAGGTTGGATCCTCCACCGCTTCATCCAAATCAACAGAACCATCAGGCCCCATAGGTGGTACCCCCAGTTTGCTCTCCTCTCCAGGTGTTCGCGCAGCAGGCGTTCCACAGCGGGCCAGCGAAATAGCTCACTGGCCACTACAGCCTCTTGGCACAAGGTGTCCAGAAGTAGAGGCTTCAGGCCTCCACGAAACCAGTCGTGGACAGGAATGTCGAAGCCGACTTTGGGACGACGCAGAGTGGACTCAGGCAGCTTGTCTTTCATCAAGCGGCGAAGCACGTATTTGGATTCCGATCCTCGCAACTTGAAGCGATCCGGCAGTTTGTTCGCGAAATCAACAATACGCGGATCCAGAAAGGGAGGTCGGACCTCCAGAGAATGCGCCATGCTGATGCGATCCACTTTGTACAGGATGTCGTCCGGCAGGTAGTAGCGCTGATCGAAATTAAGGGAATGCTGGAGAAGACTCCCATGTGAAGGTTCCCCTACGATGCCGGCCAGCGGCTCAGAATCCGAGTGCAGAAAGAAGCTTCGTTTCTCGGCCTCGCTGAAAGTTCCATTCCAGAAGACGTGTGCGACTTCGGGTGTAAGGAGCGACCCCTGTAAGAAGCGTTTGACTTTGTATTCGAAGCTGATTTTCTCGTCAGAAACCGGCAGCCGCGCGGCGCAGGCAAGAGCCGTTTTCCGCAGGAACGCTGGCGCCAGACGAGCGAGCGCGCTGTAACGGTCCGCACGGTAGGTGAGGTATCCGGCAAAGAGTTCGTCGGCGCCCTCACCGGTCAGCAGAACCGTCACATGCTTCCGACTCAATTGAGCCAGGAACCAGACCGGGAGCGCCCCCGCGTCGGCGCTGGGCTCATCGGAGTAGTAGGCGATCTGTTCAATCGCGCCTGTCAGATCTGTGCCTGGGCTCAGATCGAATTCCGCATGTTCGGTACCGTAGCGGCGGCTGATTTGCCGAGTGAAGCTGCCCTCGTCGAACGATCGGCCCTGGAACGTTATGGAGAAAGTCCGCAGGCGCCCGGGATAGGCGTGAGCTGCATAGTGCAAGACTGTAGAAGAGTCGAGACCTCCACTCAGCCAGATGCCCACCGACACGTCTGAAGCGAGTTGCTCACCCACCGACTGTGTCAGCAACCGATCGAGTTCTTGGCAAGCCTCGTCGAGCGAAGACGCAGGCTCCGGGGAAGCGCCCGCCGCACTGGAGCGGACGCTGCACAGCCCGTTCTGCCACTCGAGTACCTGACCGGGCATCACTTTCGCGATACCCTCGACCAGCGTGTAGGGCCCGGGCACATAGTTGAGGCAGAGATAACAGTTCAAGCCCTGGAGGCTGACTCTTCGCGGAACCCTCGGGTGCGCAAAGATGCACTTCAACTCGGAACCAAAATAGATCTCGCCATCCTGCAGGCAGTAATACAGAGGCTTAATGCCCATGCGGTCCCGGGCTAGAATCAGGCGCTGTTCGGACTGCACCCACACGGCAATGGCGAACATTCCGCGGAAGCGCGAGAAGCACGCGCTGCCCCAGCGCTGGAAGGCGTGCAGTACGACTTCGGTATCGCATTGAGTACGGAACCGGAAGCCCTCCGCTTCCAGCTCGACACGAATCTCCCGATGGTTGAAGATTTCCCCGTTGAACACGACCACGACATTCTTGTCCGGACTGAGGACGGGTTGATCCCCCGCTGCGAGATCGAGGATGCGCAAGCGGGTTGCGCCGAGAGAAATCTGTCCAGAGACGAAACGACCCTGATGATCCGGCCCGCGGTGGATAAGGCTGTTCAGGCCCGATGTCAACACGCCAGACGGCAGTTCACGCGAGATGTGGGAGTACCCGAGAATCCCACACATTGAAGTTAACCTGCGGGAACGACTCGTCCGTCAGAATCCATCTGCCCCAATGACGTGGATTAACGGTCTTATTCCCGCTGCTTAGTGAGTTGTTCTGCGCAAGTATAAACGCAAGAGGTCGAATTCGGACTCGTTAGATGCCGCCTTGGACGGATTGGAAGCCTGAACAGACGGCACGAGCCGCTGTCCCTCCACAATTGTCTGGCCAATGCGTTCACTTACACCAAGTTGAAGTCGCGAAGGTCGCACAATTTGGACAATTGTACCGACACTCGTTCTGGTTGAGTCACCGGCAACACTGGAAGCTAACGGCGCAAATCCGACTTATCGGTGCTTATCCGCTCGGTTGCCATCTGGATTATTTCTAGATCGTGGGAGTTATCGTATGGGACTCAAATCGAAATGGCCAGTGGGGGCCACTTCAGCGCGTCGAGCGTTTCTCCGCCTCGCCTTCGGCTCGTCTCTCGCGGCGCAGCGAAACTTTACAGCTACGCCGAAAGACTGGAAGGTTGATCCACGACCTATCTTTGGATAGGGTAGCGAATGGATTAAAACGCAGCGACAGTACGGGGCTGTCTACTTTGTTGGATGTTGGATGCTTTCCCGCTTCCGAACCGGATACTACTTTCCGCTGTCTCAGTTTGAACAGCTCATCTATGTGACGCCCGAGTCACTAACCTTCTAAGAGGTCGCATTCGAGCGCGGCCTGGGAGCAGAGATCATACAATCTATTAATGGTTTTCAATGGGGAATGCACGATGAACGACCACTAGCGCAATGTCCGAAACCGCTACGGAAAACTGCTTTCCGTGATTCGATGAGGTGGCGCCGTCGCTTGTTCCCCGCAGATGGCTTCTACGAGCGGATGCGACTCGGTGATTCATCCTATCTCGAAATAATCTGACGGGCCGCAGGGATTCGAACCGCACTAGGACCATGATTTGTCCTGAAAGCGGATTCCACGAATTCGAGCGCGCCCTGAGCTTCGGATGATCATGGGCTTGACTATCGGCCGCATCGCTGTGTGAACGCGACGCGCTCATGAACAACTCGTTGCTTTTCTGGCAGAGCCAACATCAGCCGCATCGGATACGCCCGAAAGATAGCCTTATGCTTCGCAGGCGATGTCGAGTACGATGTGCACGATCCATGGGGCGGGAGCGCGGGTCTGAGCTGGCACATCCGGGACGGTCCACCACGCCGCACTTAAGCTGCTTCCCCATCCACTTGGAGTATTTCCTCCTCGTAGACAAATGAAAGTGGTTGCGCTCGCCAGAGCCACGAAAGTGCACCCCTTAGTCGCAGAGCAACTCAGTTTTGACAAAGCATCGACTGCAGCAGGAGGCTAGCCGGTGGGTTGGCTCACCTCAGCCACGTCTCGCAAGACCAAAACGCCGCACACGCATTTGAAGGCGTCATTTCCTGTATTTTGGGTTCCGGTTCTGTCTGGAATTGCCCTTTTGCTCGTCATCGTTGGAACCTTGCAGTATCGATGGAGCACTGCGATCAGGAGAGCTGAAGAGGTTCGCGTGGGGACCGACCTCGAATCGGTGATGATAAAGTGGCATCTTGATTTCTACGGCGAGTTTTCCACGGTGTGTGTTGCGTTGCAAATTGGCCCAGATTCAGGCGAACGTGACAGTTGGGAGGACTACTTACATCGCTATACGCAGTGGAGTCGGGCGGCCAACAGCGATGATTCAGTGGAACATCTTTACGCGAACCGTGACCTCGTAAGAGACATCTACATCTGGGAAACCAGTAGCAGTGACTACACCAGGTTACTGCGTCTAAACGCTGATGCCGAAAAAATCGAGAGTTCTGCTGTGCCTCCGGACTTGCAGTCTCTTCTGTCTCACCTGCAGAGGAACTCCTTGAATTTGCCCATGGCCTTGCACGCCTGGGAGTCGGACGGTCCACCAAGGGAGGCACACTGGAGAAGCGAAGAGCGACCCTCGCTTTCTCATCTCCTGCGCAGCAATGCCGAAACGGGCTGGCAGTTCGATGCAAACCTTCCCGCCCTCGTTCATCCGATTTTCCATTACACCCACCATGGTGCTGTTGATACGAAGACTTTGAGCAGCCTCGATCCAGTCGATTGGGTGGTGGTGGTGCTCAACTTTGAGACGATTCAGAGGAGAATTCTTCCCGGGCTTATGCAACGATACTTCAGTGGTCGCCAGGGACTCGAATATAAGCTGGCGGTCATCGCTGAGGGGAGGCCCGCACGCTTGCTCTATTCGTCCGATCCTGGGTTCGGAACAGCGGATGTCGATGCTTCCGATTCAGTCATGAATATTTTTGGTCCGCCGCCCGAGGGCACCAAAGGTAATCTTTGGGAAATTGAGAAAAACAGAGAATCTTTGAAGGGTGCGGATTGGCATAAATTTTCGAGCCCTGTCTGGTTTCCGATTGTTCAACGCACATCGGGGGGCGACCCTTGGATACTGGCACTCCAAAGTCGCAAAGGCCCGATCAACGCAACCGTGACCAGAGTCTGGCGCACCAATCTCCTTACGGGTGGGTTTGTCCTGTTGCTCCTCGCCGCCAGCATGGTCCTTGTCATAGTTGCCAGCCAGCACGCACAGGCGCTGGCTAGTCTGCAGATGGACTTCGTTGCATCGGTTTCTCACGAACTGCGCACCCCACTCGCTGTTATCGTTTCTGCCAGCGAAAATATCCGGGACGGCTTGGTCGAAGGCCAGGAGGCCTTCATGGAGCAGGGGGCGATTATCACAGAGCAAGCGCATCAACTGATGGATCTGGTAGATCAGGTTCTGCGTTTCGCTGTGACCACGAAAGGCACCGGTTACTGTACGCCCGGTCCCATGCTCGTTGCGGAACTGATCGAATCCGCGTTCCGGAACACTGCCGAACTGTTGCAAGATGCCGGCTTTACGGTGGAGCAACAAATACCCCCAGGGCTGCCCCGCATTTTCGGTGATCTATCCGCCCTGTCCCAGTCGTTGCAAAACTTGATTGTTAATGCAGTTAAGTACAGCAATCGCGGCCGTCGGATCAAGCTTTCTGCCGGGATGGACGAAGGCACGAATGATCAAAAAGGAGTCTGGATCAGCGTTGAGGACTCTGGTGTCGGTATTGCCAGTTCGGACATGCCGCATATTTTCGAACCGTTTTATCGCAGTCCGCAGGCCGTCGCGGCTCAGATTCATGGGACCGGGTTGGGACTGTCGATCGTAAAACGCAACGTGGAAGCTTTCGGAGGAAGGCTTTCCGTCATGAGTGAGGTAGGTGTCGGGAGTGTTTTCACTTTGCATTTACCGGTCTGGGAGCACGCTTCCGAATTCGCACCCTCGACACATGGAACAGACCGAGACGCACACAATGAATGAGCACATCCTGCTGATCGAAGACGAACAAGCTTTAAGGGCGACTCTCACCGTTCGCCTTCGAGGCGAGGGCTACGTTGTTGACACCGCCAGCGACGGCCTCGAGGGCTTCGAGAAAGCCACTACCCAGCCTTTTGACTTGATCATTTTGGACATCATGCTGCCCTGTCGCAGTGGATTGGACGTCTGCCGTGACATTCGACAGGTAGGGTTGGCAACTCCAATTCTGTTTCTGACTGCTCGGAACGAAACGACCGATAAGGTAATCGGCCTTAAGCTTGGAGGTGATGACTATGTCACCAAGCCATTCAAAGCCGCGGAACTGGTTGCCCGCATTGATGCCTTGTTGCGACGCGTGCCCATTCGTGCGGGTCAAGGTGTTCACCAGTTCGGTTCGATCCGTGTGGATCTGCGGCGAGCCGAAGTTACTCGAGGTGATAAACCTCTCTACCTGTCAGCTCGGGAGTTCCAGCTTCTTCGCTACTTCATCGAACGAGCGGGAAGTACCGTTCCTCGAGTGGAACTCTTGCGCTCGGTCTGGGGCTACAACAGCGGTACATTGACGCGCACAGTTGACATGCATGTAGCCAGCCTGCGTGACAAACTGGAGGAGAACCCCAGGCATCCAGTGTTGATAGTCACAGTGCCCGGTGTCGGCTACAAGTTCATGGGGTCAAGAGGGCCGTAGCCAATCATTCTGGTCTCAAAGACTACTTGTTCCGAGATCTTAAGACTGAACGCCGATCATCGTCGCTGGACATCTCGCGCTGTTCCCGTCTCCGGTCGTTCCCAGTACAACCGACCGCCTTCCTTGGCACGCAAAGAACCGCTACGAATGCCTTAAAGGTTCCTCAGCACCCGAAGAACCGCTTCCCTTCTCTGCGGTTGGGGCAGCGCGAGCCACTCGGCATGATGTTTCTCCAATAGCGCACTCAGGTTGCGGAGAACACCTTCGAGATTCTCAGCTTCGATATCGACCGGGGGTGTTCGATCCGGGGATTCCCCACGCGCAGCCGGATCGTCACTGAACACTTCGTTTCTTTGTGACTTGATATGAATTAGTGCCACACTAGTGCCTCCCAAAGAGCTGAATTGAGCTAACTCGGCTTGTTAGGAAAAGTTCAGCCCACGCGTTCCACAACAGTGCATTCGCTGCTGACGCCAGAAATCGCGCCAGGGAGAACAACGCTGCATCCATTAGAAGACAAGTGCGTTCGTGGCGGAGTAAAAACTTCGTGACAGATGTCAACACGATCCGGAGCGATGTAAAGCCTGTAAATTCCACGTCACATTACTTGAGCTCGTCTTGACCGGACCAAAAGAGGACCCTACACTCCAGTTCAATTTGCGTCGCTGTGACGTCCTCCAAGACGGTCCCGCGTGCATTGCTCCCCCGTTGAGGGCGGGGCGGAGTTCTCGAGAGGAATGGCGGACAGATTCAAGCGCCTTCGCCTCAAGGAGCGACGCACGTCAAGTCACGCTAGGCGCAGCTCCATCCCTCCCCTGATGGGCGTGGACACAAAGATTCCTCTGCCCACCCCTGAGATCGTTCAGGAAAGAAATAAGAATAAAAGCGGGTTTGTCTTTCGGCACCTGTCGGATTGTGGAAATCGCGAGTGATACACGATAGCCGCCAGATAGTAAGCGCTCCGGGCAGGACGGTGGAACATGGCCGCCGAGGTACAAACCAACGGACTTCGTCGGCATTGCTCGACTGAAGAGGGGAGGGCACTCATGAACTCGTCGAAGCACCACACGATCGAACAAGACCTGCCTCGCTTGTGGCGGGCCGGCATGGAAACACTTGAAGTACTCGGCATCGGATGGCTACTTTGCGATGCTGGAGGCCGACCATTGGGCGCCAATCAGATCGCAGACAGAATCGTTAGAGCCCGCGATGGGCTGCGGCTGAATTCCGGCAGCGTGCACTGTGTAACTCGGAGATGCAGCGCACAGTTGGCTGAGGCGGTGCGGCGAGCGTCAAAAGCCTCAGTGACACAGGAACAGGAAGACCATGGTGCGGCGCTCCTCGTTCGGAGAGCCACGGGCAAGCGAGCGTTCACGCTATTGGTGCGCCCCGTCAGGGCGATGACAACGACAGAAGATTGCGCACAAGTAGGTGCCCTGGTGCTGATCCTAGATTCTTCGCTTTCGGTGCGGGCGAGCGAGGCAGAGCTGGGTCAACTCTTCGGATTCACATCCGCGGAAGCGCATCTGGCCAATCGGCTGATGGACGGTCTCTCTCTCGAGGATTGTTGTGATCGGCTAGGCATTTCGCGTTCGACGGCTTGTAAACATCTGAGGCACATCTTCAAGAAGACCCGTGTGCATCGTCAAAGCGAACTGGTCTCGGTACTGCTCAAGACCATTGGGCTGGTCCGGCTAGGGAGTGAAAGGACCGCGGTGACGTCACACACGAGCAGCGGACTACTTGACCAAGCCGTGATTCGGGCACCTGTATCTCAGGCGAGGGGCACCCCATCCTGCATGCGGTATTAGCTCGATATCGGCAAACCTTTCGACGCGGAGGGGGCGATAGCAATCAATGATCTTCTTGAACCTTGAGGTTTCGTTATGGGGATTTCGTGGGGTCCATCAATCGAAGAGAGCACTGGGAAACTACTCAGAGAATACAGGCGTCCTAATTGCGGAACCTCGGAGTCGAAGGAGGGATGCCAGGATTCACAGAAATGTACCGATGCAAATCTCAGAAAGGGTGACCGGGGCGCGACAGAAACCAACCATTGGCTCGATCAGACGCACGACCATCCATCCGACTTAGTGGCAGCCGGTCTGGAGGCGCTAGACTTGCTCAACTTTGGAGTCGCTGTCACCAATGGCTCGCGAAAGTTGTTGCTGACCAATCGAACGGCCGAGCAAATCCTTGCCACCCGCGACGGCTTGGAGTTGACGCCACAGGGCGTGCTGGGTACCTTGAACAGATGTTGCAGCCCACCTCTGAGTGTTGTCATACAGAAAGCTGCGCAAGGAACGCCGTCAGGGAAGCCATCCCCAAAAGATGCGGTTTTGGCTGTGCAGCGGCCCTCTGGGAAGAGACCACTGACGTTGCTCGTGCGCTCTGTTCAAGGGAAGGCATCGCGACCGGACGCAACCCACACGGTTCTGGTGTTTATGCTAGATCCAGAATTTCCGATACACGCCACCGAGGCCGGACTCCGCCACCTCTACGAACTGACCCCCAGTGAAGCTCGGCTAGCCCATGTCCTGATGTCGGGCAAGACCCTCGAGGAGTGTTGTGACCATCTCGACATTCGCCCCTCCACGGCTCGAATGCATCTCGGCCAGCTATTTGCTAAAACAGGTGTACAGCGCCAAGGACAACTTATCTCGCTGTTGTTGAAGAGCGTTGGCATAGTTCGTACCACAGGGGTTGCCCAAAACACGGGCCAAGCCAACCAATGCACTTATCGCAGCGTACTTAATGGGAGGTACGGCCGTTCGCACGGTCACGCTCCTGAAATCCAGGCGGCGGCACTGGAAGCGCTGGACTTGCCTAACATTGGAGTCGGCGTGACCAATGGCTTGTGTCAATTGCTGCTCGCAAATCAGACAGCGCAACAAATCCTGTCAGGTCGTCACGGCCCGGTGACGGTGGAACGGGGACTAGGCATCCCGAAGAAAAGCGGCAGCCCGCCTTTGAATGTACTCATACAACAAGCTGTGCAGGACACGCTGCGCGGGATGCCAGCTCCTAGGGATATTGTGCTAGCGGTGCGGCGGCCCTTCGGCAAGAGACCTCTGACGTTGCTGATCCATATGCTCCAGGGAGGCTTGTCGCAGTCGGACCTTACCGTACCCGCGATTTTGTTTTTTTTGTTGGACCCCGAATTCCCCGAGCAGACTGCTGAGGCGGGACTCCACCAACTCTACGGCCTCACATCCAGTGAAGCTCGCCTAGCCCATCTCTTGATGGAGGGCAACACGCTCGACGATTGCTGCGGCCGGCTCGACATCCGCCCTTCGACGGCTCGGATGCATCTCGCGAATCTCTTTGCAAAAACAGGCGTGCAACGCCAGGGGCAACTTATCTCCTTATTGTTGAAGAGCGTTGGCATGTTACGTCTCAGAAGTGGTGAAGGTTTGCTCAAAGAGGCAGCGCCTCAATATCGTTCGGATATCGCATTCATCCAAACCTCTACACGCGTTGACTGACAAGAAACCCGACTTATTCAATCTTAGAGGAAGGCAACATGATCACTCTCTGTCGTTTGCAAACAAGTCTGCCGGCTTGATGCTAAGGTCCTTCAACAACTGCCCTCATCTGAACGACTACCGTTGTTTGAAGGTAGACGGCTGTTAGCGACTGTCCTAATCTCTGTCAAGTTCTGCGAGGCCCGATTCTCCCCTGGGCTTGCCAGCTCCCCCAAAAGAGTTTTACGCCGGACTTAGTCCTGCATGGGCTGACCCGAAGAGCGCAATGCCCGGTCCGGTAGGAAGAGTTCTGTGGAGGACGCCACTGGCCTTGGAATTGTTCCAGCCCGTCCCCGGGAGAGGGATTTGTCACTCGCCGCATGCGCAATCAGGAATCGTGACTCACATCAGCGACCGAGAATTTGTGCATCGGGAGCGCGATGGTGGGCTGCAGGCCTTGTGTTCTTCTCCGATGTCCACTCATCGAAAGACGGCGCCACGTGCGCCGCTCCAGAAGGAGGCTGTACCGTCATGAGAAAGTCTCTCCAGGTTTGGCTGCCCTTACTGCTTATCTGTCTCGCGACGGGAGTCGCGAGACCCCAGGTCAACAACAGTTACCAGGGGGGCGGGTCGTTCTTGCCGCAGTGCCCGACTAGCACCGTTTGGCACAACAGCGCCGCTCTAGGTTATGACCCAACCACCACAGAAGGTTCCTATGGTGGGCCGATGACTGCGAGTGAGGTGGTGAACGGTGTGCGTCTGACTTACAAGTTGAACGGCGGCGCCATCAAGTGTCAGCAGGTGTCGGGCGGTGATGGCATGATGACTGAGGCTGATGGGAACCAGACTTACATGTTCTCGTTCGGCCCCTTGTCCGGTTTGAACGCGATCCAGAACGGTCAAGCGGGCACACAGTTTGCTGGCACCTTCAACAATCCGTATTGTGATCCTGCCCTGCCGAACTACACTAGCGGGCAACCTAACCCAAACTATGACACCGCGGCGAACACGTGCCTAACTGGCACCGACCCCAACGGCGCGGTAGGTTACGTCACACCCGTTCCGACTGCCACTTCGACCAACAGTGCGAACCCAAGCCCGGGTGCCGACCCTGCAGCCATCATGAACACCGGCGTTTTGAACGGAAACATTCCGGCGCCGCTGGTGGCGTTCGACGAAGACGATGAACTCTTCCTCACACTTACCAACGTCGGCATGATCATGCGTCCCGACTTGTTTGAGCAGCACACGATTCACTTCCACGGTTATCCCAACGCATCCTCGTTTTACGATGGCGTGCCGGACGCATCCCTCGCCATCAATATCGGTGGCAGCTTCACGTACTACTATCTTGCGCCTGATGCCGGCACCTACTTCTGGCATTGCCACATCACTCCACCGGAACACTTGCAGATGGGCATGGTCGGTCAACTTTACGTGCGTCCGCGGCAGAACCGGGTGCTTGCCGGCAGCAACCTTTTCACAGCGGATGTGTTGCAACAGTCAGATCTGAGGACGGCGTGCCAGGGCACTGGTACTAGCCCCGCTGCCGGGTATTCGTACACTGCGAACGGAAACATCGACATCCTCTGCTCCGCTCCGCTGCCGATTGGAGACTCGGGCGCCACTCACACCGCTGGAAACAAGTACGCCTACAACGACGGTGACGGCAGCACGCGCTACGACTTCGATGTTCCCATTCAGATCCACGGCTTCGATCCCAACTTCCACTTTGTGGGCATGACGTTCAACCCGGAAGGGTTTGCGGACATGAAGGACAAGTATTTCCTGCTCAACGGCCGCAGCTATCCGGACACGGTGGGCATTCCCGGCTATGCCGGCCTTCCCGCGACGGTGACGAATCCTGATCCCGCGACCAATGCCATCTCAACATTTGACACGGACGGGCAATCGCGGCCGTCTCAGCCGCTGCCGACACTAATCACTCTGAGTGCCAGCGGAGGTCCCGTTGTTAATGGAGTGGCAACAGGGCAGAGAGCCCTGCTGCGCATTGCTGACCTGGATGTGACCGAGTACCAGACGCTGGCATCGCTGGGCGTTCCCATGACAGTAGTCGGGTTCAACGCCAAGTTGTTGCGCGATCAGGCGGGGAACAACCTCTATATCAAGACCAACTCGATCACGCTCGGCGGCGGTGAATCGCTGGATGCGATTCTGGACAGCACGGGTGTGACACCGGGCACGTACTTCCTCTACACGCCAAACCTAGATCATCTATCGAACGACGCAGAGAATTTCGGCGGCCTCATGACCGAAGTCGTCGTCACCCCGTAGGAGAGCAGCGATGAGCCATACGAACCTGAAGAAACGAAATTTGATGATTCGACTCTTTCCTCTCGTCGTCGCCACACTGGCCTTGTTGCTCACGAACGTGGCACAGGCCGCCACTCCCGGGATCACCGGCACCAGCTTCAGTCTCACTGCCGCCTCCGGCTACATCACGCAGCCCGATGGGGCATTGATCTACTCGTGGGGCTACAGCTGCGCCGGCCCTACCGCCCCAGTGTTTGTGCCTTTTCCTGGCACCTGTCCCGCGATGCAGATTCCCGGGCCGACCCTGGTCGTGACGCAGGGCCAGACGATCACGGTGACTTTGACCAACAGTCTCCCCAAGGGAGCTGGGAACACCTCGATTGTCTTCCCAGGCGCAACAGTCACCGCCACGGGTGGCACTCCCGGTTTGCTCGCCCAGGAGGCTACTCCTGGGACGACGGGCGCAGTCACATACACCCTCACCAATCTGACTCCCGGCACGCACGCCTATTACAGCGGCACACAATCCGACCTTCAGATCGAGATGGGACTCTATGGCGCACTAGTGGTTCTGCCCTCGGCAGTTCCGGGCAACTGCTTGGCGATCGGTCACGACAACGCCCAGAAGTTAGGAGGAGGCACGGCCGACTTCCGTCTTGCGCCGGCCGCCTATAACCATCCCGAGGCGTGCTACGACCGTGAATACCTGTTCCAGTGGTCGGAGGTGGACCCGCGGATTCACCGCCAGGCCGAGCAGCAGGCGCAGTTCATTGCAACCTGCGGCGGGGTGAGCAACTCTACCAACCCCACTCCTCTACCCTGTCCGACCTCGCTGTCGGTTGCCGTCGAGCCTTACCGTGCGGCGTACTTCCTGGTCAACGGACGCTCCATGCCCGACGACATGGATCCCGATTACGCTCCGAATTATCCGAGCCAGCCCTACAACGGCAACCCCCACATGCACCCCGGCGACTTGGTGCTCTTGCGCGTTATTGGGCAAGGGCGCTTACAACACCCCTTCCACGAACACGGTAATCACGTGCGCATTCTAGCTCGTGATGGCGGGTTGATCTTGAGCCAGAACGACGCCAACGCCAGCGCCGCCAATCCGGCTCGGCTTGCCGGACGCATGGAGTTTACGACCGATACGACTCCCGGTCAGGCATTCGATGGAATCTTCTACTGGAGCGGCAAAGGCCTGGGCTGGGACATCTTTGCACACACTCCACCTACATCGAGCTCGGCCATTGCTAGCGCCAGCGAGCGCGGCAACATAGTTACGATCACGACCTCTACACCGTTGTCCAGTTCTGTCGCGGCCGGACAATCCCTAACTGTCTCGGGTCTGCCTACGGGCTACAACGGGACGTTCACCATTGGGTCGGTCGCAAGCACCGGCATCAACCACCAGACGGTCTTGACCTACACGGACGCAGCCACTGGTCTTCCCCCATTCACGTGGATCCCGACACCGGGAGCCGTGGCTACGCCAGCCCCGGCTTTGGTCTCGGTCATCACGTCCCTAACTGACCCCACGCCATGCGTTCCGGACGCCAATGGCTATTACACCACCAACTCAGGGGCGCCGATCACGGCGATCAACTACTACGAGTGGTGCGCCGATCACAACCACCCTCTGGAAACGAATCCGGTTGGTCAGGTCGGTGGCGGTGGTCCGATGACGCTGCCCGATCCGCTCATCATGACCAACGGTCTCTGGTACAACGGAACTCCTTATTTGGGACTAGATGCAGTCGGTCGCTCGCGAGGGCCAACGCCGTTGCCCCCGGGCAGTGCGTCACAGAACCCGCCCAACGAGTCCGGCATCGCCTTCATGTGGCACTCGCACAACGAGCGCGAGATCACAACTAACGATGTGTTTCCCGGCGGCATGCTGATGATGATGCTCGTTGATCCGCCGACCTTTTTCATCGACGAAACGCTGTGATGAGGAGAGAGCAATGCGACCCAACCATCTCAAAGTGACCGTGAAGACGTTGTCTCTGGGGATAATCTTTCTCCTCTGCAGTACGGTGGCCTCCGCCCAAGTCACAGTGAGCCTAACGGCCACGCGGCAGACCGCGCTTACGCCGGACGGTACCATCGTCCCGATGTGGGGCTGGTTCTGCAGCAACAACGTCATGAGCGGCACGACCACTACGGTTGCCGTGCCCGGCGGGGGCACGTGCAGCACGCTGGCCGGTGCGGTCCAGACCGCCGGCGCTGCTGGCGCCCCTGGCGTCGTCTGGCAGCCGCCGCTCATCACCGTGCCGACGGGTACGGGTCTCAGCATCACTTTGACGAACAGCCTGCCTGCAGCCACGTCGCTGACCATCGTCGGCCAGCTGGGTGGTGGTCTGGGGACTCCAGCGAGAGAGGCCGCACCCCGCAACGACGGAGCTCATGCCGGGCAGACGCAGACCACTTGGACAATCCAGATTCCAGCAACGTTCACGCCGCCTGCGCAAGGACAGCGTGTCCGGTCGTTTGCGCCGGAGGCTACCGCTGGTGGTGGGACACAGACGTACACCTGGGCCGCCTACAACGCAGCCACCGGAACAGGTCTCAAACCTGGTACCTATCTCATTGAAACAGGAACGTATCCATCCATCCAAGGACCAATGGGTTTGTATGGAGTGCTGGTCGTTACCACAGCGCCAGCTACCGGAGCACGAACGGCCTATGCTGGTTCAGTGTTAACTGCGGCTCCCAGCACTATGACAGCGTACCAAATCCAATACGACGCTGATGTGCCGCTGCTCCTGAGTGAAATAGATCCAGTGCAGAACTCGGCAGTGGAGAAAGTTGCAGAGGCTCAAGCTGGCTGTGCAGTCAACACGGGGGCCTGTACCGGCACGATTCCTGCTGCCGTTGAGACTGCGAAATGGAATCCCACCTGTGCGGCTTCGACCACGGTGGGCAGTGGCTGCTATCCGCCTGCAGTCGACTACACGCCGCTCTACTTCCTGATGAACGGTGTCTCGTTCGATAAGACATCAACCGCTCCTTCGACGATCGGAGTGCCCGCCACTACCGCCGCTACCACCGGCAATGTCCTCCTGCGTTTCGTTAATGCTGGACTGCGTATGCACGTCCCGTCCGTGAATGAGCTGCCCATGCAGCTGATCGCCGAGGACGGCAACGTTTTGGCTGACGTTGCACTGCAGGCTGCCAGAGGCGGCGCAACGAGCTTCAACTACAACGCGAGGACCCAGAACGACGTATTTCTCTCTGCCGGCAAAGTGTACGACGTGGTGGTGAAACCTGCGAACGCCGCCGGGTCATATACCGCTGGCTCCTTCACGGCGTTTGATCGCCAATTAAGTTTGTCAGGCAACGGCTTCGAGCATGATACCGGCATGCAGGCGGTTGTACTGGTGTCCAGCACTACTGGCCTCATCTCTCCCTCTGTCACGGCCGCAGCGGTCGCTGACAACTACATCATTCCGGTTGGTGCCGCGACATTCACTGGAAACGTGCTAAACAACGACATAGGTATCCACAATGCCGCACAAGGTGGTACCTGCTCCGGCACTTTGTCGACAGCCTCGCAGACGTTTACTACCACGGGTGGCAGATCGGTTCTGTTAAACCCGAACGGTTCCTTCACTTTGACCGTGGGTGCAGCCCTCATCGGGGCAGATACTTTCACCTATTGCGGCAACGGAGTTGCAGCCCTTACAGCGACAGTGACCTTCCAGTCGGCTCCGGTTGGCGCCGCCCCGACGGCTACCGACGACAGCTTTACCAGCAGTATTTCATCGCTGATCAAAGTGAACGCACCGGGCGTGCTAGCCAACGACACAGATCCAACTGGCTATCCGCTGAGCGTCGTCGCTACCCTCAACAGTCATCAAGCTGGCCTGTTTGTGACCATGGCCACCGACGGCGCCTTCACGGCACGCCCCGCGACCCCATGCAGCACGCCCGCCGGGTGCGTTTACACATTCACGTATCACGACACGAACTCGCAGGGGACATCGAGCAATGTTGCGACCGTGACATTGACTTTCCAAGCCGGTAGCAGTCTGTCTGTCCGAGTGCAGGACGCACAGACAAAGGCTCAGATCCAGGACTACAAGTGGATCATCGAACAGGACCTGACTTTCTATGTTGACCCAGCATGCCAACAGACCGGGCCCGGCGGCTCCAAGCCAGCAACGTGCCCGGCTAGCGCGCCGGTCCTGGGCACCAATTTCCACACCAGCTACATGCCGGTTATCGCCGATGGCTGCACCGGCCCCCAAAGTTGTGAGAGAGGGCAGAGCGTCTACGATCCAAACAGTGGCTCACACCTTACGGCCGCATGCGATGGTAGCGGTAACTGCACAACAGGTGCCAGCCAGCTGCCGCAATCCTTGCCCAGTCAGGCTCATCTTCCGGCCACCGACGTAAATGGGAGACCGGCGCGTTATTACATCTCGGTCCTGACGGGTGATGCGGCGAATCCATTTAACACTGGGAATGTGACTGCGACTTGTGGGCTCGGCAACACCCCGTCCATTGGCACGCCCGGAGGTGGGTATTCAGTTTCTACTTGCGGGCACACCATGGGCGGTGCTCCGATTCCACCGCCGTCGGCAACGGGTTTCGCCCCTGTGACCGTGAACGTGGAACCCAATCCGATGAAGACGGCGACGCTCACGGTGTTCGTTTTCGAGGATGACTTCCCACTCAACGGTGAACCCGACACCGGGGGCGGTGTCGACACTAACCCGACCCAGGAGGTTCCGCTGGGAGATTTCCAGGTCGTACTCTGGGACGACGCTGGTGCTAGCGGCGATGCGACCGGACAGATGCACCATGACATGTTCAACGAGCCGCTGACCAACTCGCTAAATGGAACCATGGACCCGGTTACTGGGTTGAACGCATGCCCGATCGCGAACACAGCAAGCGGCATCGACACCAACGGAGAGCCGTACAAGATTGCCGAGGGCACAATCATCGTCTGTCCGGAATTTGAGTCGGATGGCAAAACCCCGTCACCCCTCACAGGCCAGGCGGTCATCAGGAACCTGATGCCCGGAAGATTTGGAGTCACCGTGCATCCCGGAGCCGCCCGAGAGGCTAGGGGAGAGGAATGGCTCCAGACCAATACGCTGGACGGAACGCACTTCCTGGACTCCTTCGTGAAGTCGGGTGAACCGGCATACTTCCAAGAGTTTGGACCCGGCGGGTACCATGTGTTCATGGGCATGGCTAACCCCGCCATTATTAATGCCCGGTTGGCAGCCCTGTGTGGCGGTGCAGGCGCCCCCAGTTGCAACGGCACGGTCACGGGTCAGGTCAACAACCTCCACATGTCGCGTCCGCCGAACGAACAACTTTTCCCCAGCTCGGTCTTTGCGGCAGGGGATGCAGGCAATTACGCGCCGTTTGCGCATACCACGTGCTACGTCAGTCTGGGTGACTCTGACGGCGCGACGTTGGCCCTAGCCAAGTGCGATGACAAGGGGAACTTCACGTTCCACGGGATTCCGGACGGTGACTATGCAATCGTGGTCTTCGACCAGTGGCTCGACCTGATCGTCGACGGGTCCAGCAAGTCCCTGAGTGTCAGAAACGGCGCTCCCGTTGGTGGACCTGTGAACTACTCGGCGTTCACCTGGCAGACGCATATCTGGAACAAGACGTACATGGATCTGGGTGGGCCCGGCGGCACGCCGCTCGGCGTTCCGGTTCTTCTTCCCGATGGCACTCTGGATCCGGTTAAGAGTCCTCCATTGATTCAGATTCCCACCAGGGTTCGCCTGCGGAACGGCAAATTCAACAACACCCTATTCACGGACATCGGCGGCCAAGCCAACTTTAACGAAACCTTCCCGTTGTTCAACTGGTACGTAGTCGAATCGGACACAACTCGTTTTAAGGGCACGGGCGTGCATGTTGTTTACGACGCCGGTGGATCGGTGGACGCGCCCACAACTCCGACCTCTTCCGTTATAACTCGGGGAATACTGAACTCGCAGGAGCCTTCTGCCGTCCAGCTTCCAACCACGCTGCGCTACCCCGGCTCTGTGTACTGCCCCACGGCCGACTGTTCCACCACGAACCTGGCCACCAACCCGACCGGTGGGGGAGCGGGCGGCTCTACGGGCCGCGTGGATCCCGGTTCGGTTGTCGCCGAAGGCGTGCAAGGCTTCATCAGCCAGACCCAAATTCTCGACTGGGGCAAGCTGCCCTACGCTTCGGGCGAGAATGGCGGCATTCGCGGCCACACCGTTTACTCTTCGACGCGCCCCTTTGACGATCCGAGCCAGCTTTTCCAGAACCTCTGGGAACCGCTCGTTCCCGGCGTCACCATGAATCTGTATCAGGAGGTCACGTTACCCGATGGAACGCAGAGCCTGAAGCTGATTGACACGACTCAAACCACCAGCTGGGATGCGTGGGCCCAGGGCTTCCGCACAGCCGGCGTTCCCAACATGAACTGCCCCGGCCAGGCTACGACCGACCCCTTCTTCAACCTTACCCTTGCCGGCACTACAAACTACCTCAACCCTACTGGCACGCTCCCGAATAACAGTCAGTTCAAATGCTACGACGGCATGCATGTCTTCAACCAGGTGCAGCCCGCCCCGTACGACGGTCTCTACCAGTTCCCGAGCCCCACGTGCAGAGCCACGCCCGGGGCTACGTTTAGCGTAACCGTGAACGGTACCGCGAAGAACATCAAGTGTGCCACGGTCGACAATCCAGCCGCTGCATCCCTGGGTTCTGCGCCAGCGATCTTGCCGGCCGGCAGGTACGTGGTCGAGGCGGTAACGCCCCCGGGCTACGAGCCAGTAAAGGAGGAAGACAAGAACATCCTCATTGGCGACAATTTCATCGCGCCGGTCACTCAACAGTTCGGAGGTCTCAGCAATATCTGGATTGTGCCCGACCAGGCGTCCATTACCGCTTACAACTCTTGTTATGGAACCGGCGGTGGTTGCACGAACCCGACCACGGATATGGGACACCCAAATCCCAGCACCTTCGGCCCGGGCGGACTCATCACGAGCACGGCGCCGTGCGTGGGAGCCCTCCGTATCGTGCCCGATTTCATGAGCATTTCACCGGAATCTGGCGAAGTGGCGCCTTTCGCGGGCGCTTCCCGCCACTTGTGCGACCGAAAGGAGGTCACGCTCGAGGATCAGATGCAGGCGCAGACCGACTTCTTCATGTGGACCAAAACGCCGGCTGCCACTCACTTTACTGGGTTCATCCTGGATGACTTCTCGTCCGAATTTGACCCCGCTTCGCCCACTTTCGGCGAGAAGTTTGCCGTACCCAACATGCCGGTATCGATCCGGGACTTCAACGGAACCGAGATTTCGCGCGTCTATTCGGACCAGTGGGGCATTTACGACGGACTGATCTTCTCCACTTGGGACGTCGACCCGCCGAACCCGACCGGTTATGCGCCCGGCATGGAGATTACTTGCATGAACGATCCGGGTCCAATTCCCGGCCCGGGTGGCATCATGATCACCGACCCCCTCTACAACCCGGCATATAGTAATTTCTGCTATGAAAACCCGTTCATGCCTGCGGACACGACTTACCTGGACACGCCTGTGGTTCCGGTGTCGGCCTTTGCCGAGGCCTACAACCCGCCCGATTGCGCATACCCAGACGCAACCCCGGCCATCGGTGAAGTAGACGGCGATGGAATCGGACCCTATGTAAGCGCAGCCGGTGGAAGAAAACTCACCATTTACACCATCAACGGTAAGAACCCCCCACCCGGTGTGACCGCGGGCGATCAGATTGTGCCCAACCATGCATACACCGGACCGTTTGCGACCACGGCTCCGTTCAACCAGAAGTTCATCACTCGCCACTATGGTTTCGGCACTATCGCCGGCACTGTAACCGTAGGCGGAGTTCCATTGACGGGTGTGAGCTGGACCGACACCATGATCACTGGCACCGTACCCCCTTCCGTGCCTGTGTGCGCACACCAGCAAGCGGGAGCCGGGAATGGCGGCGCAAGATGTGGTGAGCTGGTGATCACTGCCGCTAACGGCAATCGGTCAATCGACACCGTTACCGTCACTGTCGGCGGCAAAGCTCCGACCCGTGTCAACGGGGAGAACTCCGCGGGCAACGCCATCCAGCACGCGATCGACGTCGCCACATCTGGAGACCTGATCATCGTGGGCCCGGGCACGTACAACGAGATGCTGCTCATGTGGAAGCCGGTCCGGCTGCAAGGCGTCGGCGCCGCCTCCACTGTCGTTAACGCGAACACCCACCCCTCCGGCAAGCTCCTTGAACCGTGGCGCAGACAAGTGAACTGCCTCTTTGGCTTGGCATTGGACGGCGGCTTCGTCAGCCCCACGCACCCGTATGATCCCAATCCGACCAATCCGTTCATGTGCGCCACTCCCCCCGCGGCGAACGGCCAAAGTCAAGTGGATCCGATCCCTCTCGAGCCGGTGGTCGGTTGGGACGCCAGCCTCAACGGCAATATCGCGGAACTCTTGCAAGAACCCACCCTCATGGGAGCATACGAGGGCGCGGCGATTACGGTCCTGGCCAAAGGACTGGAGAACAACAACACTGGTACCTGCAATCCGACGAACAGCGGCGGTTGCATTCCGCTCAATGCCAGCACGGCTGCCGGTGGGGACTGCAACGCATCGTCCCCGTTTTATGCGAGCAACTTCCTCTGCAACCCATCGCGCATCGATGGGATGACCTTCACCAACAGTTCGCAAGGCGGTGGCGGTATCTTTCTCCACGGCTGGAACCACTTCACAGAGGTCTCCAACAACCGGGTCACGGGGAATGGCGGAACTCTCACCGGCGGCATCACCGTCGGCCAGATGGAGACTCCGGACCCGACGATGGTTGGCACCATCGCACAACCGTTGATGATCAACCACGATGTTTACGTGCATCACAACTCGGTTACCTTGAACGCGTCCTTCGGTGACGAATTGAACTCCAACACACCGTCGTCCGCCGGTGGTGTAACGTTCTGCACCGGATCCGACAACTATAAATTCCAGTACAACTGGATTTGCGGCAATCTGAGCACGGGTGACGGCGGTGGCGCGGCTCACAATGGGTTCAGCTGGAATGGTGACATCGAGCACAACTGGTTCCTCTTCAACCAGAGCTTCAACACGACGCTCACTACCTATGGTGGTGGTCTTATCGTGGAAGGTGCGCCGCCGGATGGTGCAGCTTGCGAGAACGCGGGGGTAGATCACGATTGCCCACCTGCGCTTTCCGACGGCGCCGGTCCTGGCACTACGGTTAACGCCAACCTGTTCCAGGGCAACACCGCGGAAAGTGGTAGCGGTGGCGGCTTCGCGCTGGAGCACATTAACGGAAACGACGTGCTCAACAACCCCAGCAATCCGGGCGCCTGGTACGGAGTCACTGTCACGAACAACATTGTCGTGGATAACGTCGCGGGCTGGACCGGAGGAGGGTTCTGGATGCTCGATGCGGCGAAGGTCGACTTCATCAACAATACGGTTATGTCCAACGATACTACCGCTTCGGCGGGAGTACTTTTCGACACGCCGGGAGCCCCAAATGGCGGCAACCCCGCACCGGGCTGCAACCCGAATACGGGTTCCGGGTGCACCAACCCGATCACTACTTCGAACTTCCAGCCGTCCGGGCTTGCCACGGAGCGCCACAGCCTGAACTTGCAGGCAGCGTTCACCAACTCAGGTGTGACCTGTCCTGCGGGCCATGCGAATTGCACCGCGTTCTCGAACCCGGTGCTGAGAAACAACATCTTCTGGCAGAACCGCGCGTTCCACATCTCTACGGCCGCCAACCCGATTCCGGGTTTGCAGACCGTGGTTACGTTGGTTCCGGTGCTGAGCCAGAGCACGACCGGTGCGTGCCCGGCGACGGGATTCAACGGTGGACCCGGTCCGACTTATTGGGACATCGGCGTCTACGGCGACACGGCGGCAAATAATCACAGCTCGGGACTTACTCTCAGCCCGATCTACTCAGTCTTGACCGACGCTGCCGACTACCCGGGTGCAAACAACCTGGGGTCCAACCCGGCGGTTGTAAGCCAGTACTGCAATGGTTCGCGTGTGCCTCCGGAAACCGCGTCGATCACTTGCACGAGTACCTCTGTTGCTCCCGGATGCAGTTCGAATGGACGCTCAACTGTGCCCGCGGGCGTTCCGGATATCAACCCCTTCTACCCGGTGTACAACTTAAGCCCCGCGGCGACAGTGGATGAAGGCAACAACTGGATTAACATGTTCTACGGTCCGCTCTCCACGACAAATGCATCGATCGCAAGTGGCAGCGCGGGCTACAACGTACCTCTCGGCAACTATGCACTCGCAGCGGGTTCGCCGGCCATTGATGCCGTCCCGGTCGCTCAAAATCACCCTCGTACCGACTTCTTCGGCAACCCGAGGCCAGATGCTGGCAATGCGGCTGCGTTCGACATCGGAGCCGTGGAGTTCGTGGTGGGTGGAGTTGCGTCGACGGCCAATGTGACAGGGGGGCCGTTGGCGTTTGGGAACGTGGTGGTCGGTAGGACCAGCGCCTCTCGGACGCTAACACTGAACAATACTGGTACCGCAGCGCTGACGGGCATCACCGTCGGGATCACGCCCCCCTTCGCACGGGCGACGGCTGGCGGGACCTGCGGCGCCATCTTGGCTGCGGCTTCTACCTGCACCATCAACGTGGTATTCCAGCCTACGCTTCTGGGAGCAGCAGCTGGGTCAGTTACAGTCATGGCTAGTGTTCCGGTCACCGGTTCACCGGTAGCGCTCACCGGGACAGGCATCGCGCCCGTGGCCCTGGCTCCGGGGACGTGGACTCCCACGGCAACGCGCGGAGAGGGTTTGCTGGGCCCGGTTCAGCTATTCACGCTTACCAATAATCTGACCGTGCCGCTGACGAGCATCACTCAAGGGACGCTTAGCGGCGCGAATGCTGCAGACTTTTTGGTCGTGCGGCTACTTTCGACGTGCGGTCCCGCGGGCAACGGCCAACTGCTGGGTCAGACGACTTTGGCGGTTGGTGGCAGTTGCATCGTCACCGTGCAATTCCGACCGTCGACGAACGAAGCGGCCGGGATCAAAAACGCAACGCTGTCTGTCACCGACTCGGCCGGTACACAGACCTCAACCCTCATCGGCACGGCGAACTAGCGTAATACCGATGATGGCAACGGAAGCCCAAACACGATGATGGGACTTGCGGGAGCAGGTCTCAAGTTGATTACCGACTCGGGCACCAGCAATGAGTCTTCGGTCACAGAGAGCTGGGGTAAAAGTACGGTTATGAGAATGATTGGAATACTGTGTTGGTGCGTCGCCATCGGGCTTCCAGCGCTCGTGCTGGCTGAGCTTGCTATAACCCCTAAGGCATTCGGGCACCTGCAAGGCACGCTGGATTACTGCGCCCAGGTAGATTCACGGTCGGCGCCGAAATACAAGGAACGCGCAAAACTGATGGTCCGCAGCGCATCCGAGAAGGATCTGGAGGAGGCTCGGAATTCTGATGAATATAAGGACGCCTATGACTGGATCAGCGCCGAACTGGGAAAAGCTCCAAAAGATCGGGCTATCAAGTGCACTGCTTTTCTGGAAGACAAGTAGGATTGACGTCCTGGATCGCTGAGGCTCTCAGCAGCGGCTGCGCGGGTAATCTTAAGAGAGGCGTAATGTCTAACGATCTAGTGCTGAGCGCAAAGAGTCTCCTGCTGCCCTGGTTGCTGGCCGGCATCCTTGTTTCAAGCGTTTTTGCCCAGCCATTCCAGGGGAAGGAAAAGATCGAGGCCCCCGCCGCTAGTTCTCCCGCTGCCGTCACCCATTCTGCGGTCGTGTCATCGATTGCAACAACGGTGCTTAGCGGTCGCCAGGCTATGATGTACGGCAAGCTCTGGGGCGTAGATGACATCCACGTTCGCTCGACTGCCTCCGGTTCACTGATTCGGTTTAGTTATCGCGTCGTCGATGCGGACAAGGCTATGCTCCTCAATGATCAGAAAGCTACTCCATATCTGATTGACGAGAAGGCCCGTGTCGCGCTCCAAGTACCAGTCACTGAAAAGGTGGGACAGTTACGCCAAGTGGCCATGCCGCTGAATGGTCGTGAATATTGGATGGTGTTCTCCAACAAGGGCCGCTATGTGAAGCCCGGCAACCACGTGGACGTGGTCATCGGCAAGTTTCGTGTGGAGGGATTGGTGGTCGAGGGCGTCATTTCTTTAGTGGCAGCGCATTGATCGGCGGTTGCGGCCTACGCATCGAAATCGCCTGATTTTTTTCACTGCTGGGTAGTGATCTGCAAGAACGGACAGGCTCACCGCGAGACGAACCTGATGTTCGGGCACAAGATCCCTTTCAATGGGACAGATGCCTTCGAACCCTTGCCGGTGGCCACTGCCCCGTGTCGGTATCTCGGATTTCGTGCCCCAATTGAGCCCCTCGGGTCGGTACGGGGTTTGGTTCTTGCAGCCAAGTTCGCAGCACAAAAACGAAGCGCCCCAGAAGTAAGTGCCCTATTCCTCTGGGACGCATCGTTGATTGACCGTTTCTCTCGCCGCGATGATACCCAGCCAATGGATGCGTGTTTAAGCCTATCTTTTGATGTGTTGAACTACGAGTTTCAATAGCGGTACGGTGTCAGCACTCACAAGAGTCCCCCGTGCTGGTTCCCTCTTGAGCACGCCCTAGACAGTTCTCGGGTCCCGGCATGGGAACCCTCACGGAAGGCCGGTCTCGGATTTCCTTAACGTGAGGCCCGCATACTAGGAATCCGGGCTCGGCCTTTTCCACCCAAACATAAAGATGGGG
>UEXW01000320.1_pt1 | contig 37761 bp, 27 predicted proteins | sample 4301151 | NCBI WGS metagenome assembly UEXW01 (sample SAMEA4773176, study PRJEB27434) | metagenome | biome: 2259; feature: agricultural soil; material: soil | place: USA | collected 2014-09 | depth 0.25 m | reverse complement strand
AGAAGGCGTTGGTCGACCTTCAGATCCCAAACCACAATGTGGTCACCATTAGCGGCATCGGGTGTTCATCCAACTTTCCCGGGTTCATCAACACGTACGGAATGCACACCCTGCACGGCCGGGCGCTGGCCGTGGCCACCGGAGTGAAACTCGCCAATCACGAACTGACGGTGCTCGTGACCGGCGGAGACGGCGATGGCTTCGGTATTGGCGGCAATCACTTTGTCCATACTATGCGTCGCAACGTGGACCTGCTCTATATCGTGATGGACAACCAGATCTACGGCCTCACCACCGGCCAGACATCTCCAACCAGCCGGGTTGGAATGAAGACCAAGAGCATGCCTTTTGGCAACATCGAAGCGCCCGTCAATCCGATTTCGCTGGCACTGGCCGCTGGTGCCACCTTCGTAGCTCGTGGCTTCAGCGGTGAGCAGAAGCACCTTACAGAGCTGATCAAGCAAGGCATCCAGCACAAGGGGTTTTCGTTCCTCGACGTCTTCAGCCCATGCGTTACTTATAACCACGACAATACCTACCAATGGTTCCGGCCGCGCGTGAAAAAGCTTGAGGAAGACTCCGCTTATGATCCCACCAACTGGCTGTCCGCGATGGAAAAGTCCCTGCTTTGGGGCGACGAGATCCCGATCGGAAAGTTCTTTGAGCGCACCGACGTTGCAACCTTGCACGGAGCCGAACCGGTATTGAATGCAGGGACCCTATTGCACGGGGACACGCGGATACCGCCCGAAGTGGCTCGCTCGTTTGTTGAGGAGCTAATGTAGCGTGCGATTCTTTCGGCTGGCGCACTAATGACTTTTGTGTTCCCGCTGAGCACGGGCGCGCTTACACATACGCCGGTTCTTGGCGTCGAATCGCTTTGCAACGCCCAAAGGCTTTTCGAGCGTCTTCCAGCCCCAAAATTGAGCGCAGCGTGCAGCCCCGAAAGGTATGGGCCAGCATCTCAGGAGCGTGGCGCACGACGAACCAAAGGTCGTGGCAGAAGGCCACAAGCGAAATTCTGGGCCGATCAAAGACCTCGAGTCGCTATTATGTCTCGAATGCTTTTTGAGAATTATGGTTCAACAACCGCCAGAGCCTCCCTCGCCAGAGCCTCCCTTTCTTATCTTTGATGGCGAGTGTTCATTTTGTCGGGCCTGGGTTGAATACTGGAAGCAGCTCACGGATGGGGTTCTTTACGTCCCCTATCAGGAAATAGGGGATCGCTTCCCGGAGATCCCCGGGCAAGAGTTTGCGGCTGCTGTCAAGTTCGTCCTGCCGAGCGGAGAAGCATTTAGCGGTGCTCATGCTGTGTTCCAGTTGCTTGCCCTGGTACCCGGAAAAAGCTCCTTGCTTTGGCTGTATGAGCGCGTGCCAGGATTCGCACTTGTCCCCGATGCGGTTTACGATTGGATCGCTCGCCACCGCTCTTTCGCCTACCAGCTCACGAAGTACGTCTTCGGCGTTCCCCTTGAACCCGAGACTTTTGGATATGCCAGTTGGATCTTCCTGCGTCTGCTCGGCCTCATCTACCTGATCGCCTTCTTATCTTTCGGTGTGCAAGCCAGCGGCCTGATTGGTTCCCACGGCATCTTGCCGGCAGCCGACTTCCTGCGCGCGGCACGGGAATACCTCGGGACGGCCAGGTTCTGGAGTGTGCCAACGTTTCTCTGGCTGAATACCAGCGATGCGATGATCCGCACCATCTGGGTTGCCGGTGTGATTTTTTCGCTTCTGCTGTCCGCGGGAATGAACTGGCGACTCGTGCGCGTCGCAGTATTTTTCCTCTACCTTTCGCTCGTGACTACCGGTCAGGTATTCATGAGCTACCAATGGGACGCCCTACTACTCGAAGCCGGGTTCCTCACCATGTTTCTTGGTTCTTCAAGGCTAATCTTTAAGCTCTTCCGCTGGCTGCTGTTTCGCCTGGTGTTTCTTTCTGGCGCAGTGAAGTTGTTGAGCCACGATCCTACCTGGCACAAGTTCACTGCTCTTCCCATTCACTATGAAACTCAACCCCTCCCCACACCTGTCGCTTGGTACTTCTACCAATTTCCTCCAACCGTTCAGCGTGTGTCCGTGGGATTCGTGTTCTTCGTCGAACTCTTGATTCCATTTCTCATTCTGGCGCCCAGGCGGCTGCGTGTGTTGTCAGCATTCGCTATCACACTGCTTCAGATTCTCATCGCCCTCACAGGCAACTATGCATTCTTCAACCTGCTTACGCTTACACTCTGCCTTTTCCTGCTCGATGATGCCTTCTTCCGCCGTCGCTTACCGGGGAGCATAGTGAGGCGAGTTCCTCGTGCCTTCTCCCAAAGTAGCATGCGCCTTCTAGTGCGCCGATCATGCCTCCTGCTTTATATGTTGGTACTTTTCGTCAGTGGCTTCGAAATGGCTGGTATGTTCTCGGGCGCACACTGGACAGTCGCGGACAAGGTCATCGCCGCGGTTGCACCCTTCGAAATCGTCAATACGTATGGTTTGTTCGCAGTAATGACGACCACCCGTCCGGAAATTATCGTGGAAGGCTCAAATGATGGGACAACGTGGCGGGCGTATGAATTCAAGTATAAGCCGGGAGACTTGGACCGTCGCCCGGCCTGGGTTGCGCCACACCAGCCTCGACTGGACTGGCAGATGTGGTTTGCCGCGCTCGGCGACTATCGCAGCGATCCTTGGGTTCTCCACTTCATGGCGCGGGTCCTGGAAGGCTCGCCAGAAGTTCTGAAGCTCATGCGTCGTAACCCTTTCCCATATGCTTCGCCACGCTACCTGCGTGCCATGCTTTATCAGTACCATTTCACCACTCCAGCCGAGAGAAAGAGCACTGGCAACTGGTGGCGTCGTGAGCCAAGGGGTGAATATGTTCCAGCCGTCTCGCTAGGTAACGTCTCGAAAGTGAAGGAATCGGGTTTCCAGCTACAGCTCTCGAAGTTTAAAACCCACTACTCAACAGACTTCCACCCATTGAGAGCACAATGCGCCACGTGTGAATAGACCCGGTAATGGGTCCAGCCCGGTGTTCAGCCAGAAGGAACTGCGGCTTTTAGACGCGGGCCACGTTTTTCCGAGCTCGCCTGATTCCGGCACGCAGCCCATTCTTGACGATTCGTCGATATCCCGCGTGATCAAGCGCCGCCATCACCCCCTCTGCAATTCCGCCAGGAGTAGCCGCCTCCTTCAGAAGTTGGTCCAGAGGCAGATTCCCCGCGCGCCAGGCGGCAATGCCGTCTGCTAACGCGTGCGCAGCGGCCATCTGCGCGGTTTTGCGATCTAGCCCAAGGGACTCCGCTGCTCCCACCAGCGCCGCAAGCGTGTGATAGCCGTGACTGCTTGAATAAGTCACCGTGAAAGCGTCAAACTCTTTCTCAGGAATCTCCACTACCGCTCCGACGGACGCAAATAAGTTCCGGACCGTCGCCCGCTCCGAACCGGAGAGTCCACGGCCAAAGGTCAATCCCGTCAGTCCACGACCGCTGCGGCACACCGGACTAGGCATGGCCCGGGCCCACCGCACCGGCAATCCTAGTCTGGCCTGAAGCCTGGAAAGAGGAATGCCCGCCGCCAAGCTCACCGCCGTCAGCCGACGGGGAGACTGATGCTCCCTGATTTCTTTCAACAACTCGCACACAGAGTCTGGCCGCACAGCGACGATCAACAAAGCAGCCGATTCGATTGCCCCGGCCAGGTCCTCTTCCACGATCACGTGATATTGCTGTTTTAGCTTTTGCAGCTTCCTCGGATGCCGGTCATGTACCACGATGGGGTGCTCGTATCCCGTGAGCCGCAATCCCGCCACGAGCGCACTCGTAATGCTGCCTCCGCCGAGAAAGACCGTGGCCTTCACGAGAGTCTCGAGCAGACTTGGTCGGCGGCTGCCACGAGTGTGTCGACATCGGCTTCCGTGTGCGCCGTCGAAATGATCCAGTGCAGACCATTGGAGGGAGTCATGTAAATTCCGCGTTCCAGCAGCAGGTGTACAAAGCGCGAATAAAGTTTAGTGTCCGCGTACTTGCAGTAGTCGCGATAATCGTGAATGCCGTCCTTCTCCGTGAAGTAAATCTGGAACATCGGCCCGAAACCTTGCACCAGCGCTTTTACCCCGCGTCGCCGAAATACTTCCCGTAGTCCCGCAATGGCGGCATCGCCAATCGCGTACAGCTGTCGATAAGTGTTTTCCGAGGACAATAGATCCAAGTTTGTGGCTACCACTTTCATGGTCAGACGATGTCCATTAAATGTTCCATAGTGCAGGACCATGCGTTCGCTCCAGGCGATACGTTCAAGAATGGAACGCGGTCCCGCCACTGCGCCGATCGGAAATCCCGCGCCCAGAGCCTTCCCGAATGTACTGAGATCCGGCTCGACGCCGTAATATTCCTGGCAGCCGCCGGGGGCGTAGCGAAAACCCGTCACAACTTCGTCCAGAATCAGCAACGCGCCACAACCGTGCGTAAGTTCGCGCATGTGCTGCAGGTATCCGTCTCGCGGAAGGATGCAACCCATATTGGCCATGATCGGCTCGGTGATTACTGCGGCCAGTTCGTGGCCGTGTCGCGTCAGCACAGACTTCAGCGCGGCCGCATCGTTCCACGGCGCCAGCACCACGTCGTCGAAGGTTGAATCGGGAATGCCTTCGGAGTCTGGGATGCGTGCGGGTTCCTCGACCGGACCCAACTGCTCCGCAGGATGGCTGTGCGCGTTCAGGAGGAAAGGATCGTACCAACCGTGATAGTGCCCTTCAAACTTCAAGAATTTGCGCCGGCCGGTGTGAGCGCGCGCCAGGCGTAATGCGAGCATGGTCGCTTCGCTGCCGGTGTTCGTGAAGCGCACAACCTCAGCCGAGGGAACCATGCGGCAAAAACGCTCCGCCGCCTCAACCTCCGCCGAAGTTGCCGCAGCGAAGTGCGCCCCCTCCGCCATTGCATCAGACACCATCTTCACCAGCGCGGGGTGAGCATGCCCCTGGATGAGGGCCCCGAACGACATCATGAAGTCAATGTATTCGCTGCCGTCCGCATCCCACACGTGCGATCCATGCCCACGCTCCAGCATGATGGGGCCGGGTGAGTACACAGCAGGGCCACGCGAAGGCGAGTTCACGCCTTCCACCAGGAATTGTTGTGCACGTGCAAACCACCGTTGAGAGGAAGTGCGGTTTCGCGTCTCGTTTATTTGGGGCATGTCGGACTGAATGTATATCCGATTCGGTTCCGCTTGTGCAGCGTCAGTCTGCGATGCCGCCGCCATCGACCACCAGCGCGGCGCCCGTCATGAACGAAGAATCTTCCGAGGCGAGAAACAATGCACTCTTCGCGATCTCGTCCGTGGTACCGATTCGTCCCAAGGGACGATTGGCACATCCGGCCAGATAATCCTCCCACTTCAAGCCGCGCATTCGCGCGTCTTCGGAAAGCATCGGCGTGTCGACGTCGCCCGGACAGATACAATTAACGCGGATGCCCTGTCGTCCGTGATCGATGGCCATCGCCTTCGTCAACAGCACCACACCGCCCTTCGATGCGCAGTAGGCGACCGCCGCATCCCCTCCCGCAATGCCCCAGCCGGAACTATTATTGATGATCACTCCTCTTCGCTGCTCAATCATGTGCGGCAATGCAGCCTTCGACATCAGAAAAGTGCCCTTAAGATTGACGTCCATTTGCAGGTCCCACTCTTCCTCCGTGCAATCGGTGGCTGTGTGCGGAAAGAAAACCCCGGCGTTATTGAACAATATATCCAGACCCTTGTATACGCTCAGCGTTTCCCGCACCGCATGGTTGCATTCTTCCGCGTTTCGCACGTCGGCGCGAATAAAAACGGCCTTGCCACCGTCCTTGATGATTCTCTCGGTGACGGCACGCCCGCGCTTTTCGTCCCGGCCCGTGATTGCGACTTTTGCGCCTTCTTGGGCAAAAAGAATTGCGGTGGCTTCGCCAATCCCCGATGTGCCGCCCGTGATCAGTGCGATTTTGTTTTCCAACCGCATGGTTCTTATCCCGATCCCGCTAGCCCACCGCCATCCACAACCAGTGCGACGCCCGTTACAAACGATGACGCCTCGCTGGCGAGATACAGCGCGGCTTGCGCAATCTCCCCCGGTTTGCCCACGCGACCCAGAGGGCGGTTGGCCGACTCCGAAAGAAATCTATCTTCCGGCTCGCCCAGTTGCCTCGCCTCGCTGCGCAACATTGCAGTATCAGTGTCGCCAGGGCAGATGCAGTTTACGCGAATATTCTGTCGCCCGTGGTCAATTGCCATGGCCTTGGTCATCAATACGACGGCGCCTTTCGAGGCACAATAAGCGGCGGCCCGCGCTCCACCCGCCAGGCCCCATCCCGAAGCCGTGTTGATGATCGAGCCGCCCCGGGCGAGAACCATAATCGGGATAACCTCGCGGCACATGAGGAAGACGGATTTTACATTCACCGCCATCACCGCGTCCCAATCCGGCTCACTGATCTCGATCACTGAAGCTCGTTTGATGATGCCAGCATTGTTAAACAGAACATCAATGCTTCCAAACTCACGGACGCTGCGTTCCACCACGCGCCGACAGTCTGCAGCGCAACTCACGTTGGCCCGTTCAAAGATCGCGCGGCCCCCGCTGCTGGATATCTCAAGCGCCACTTCCTGGCTCGCTTCCTCGTTCAAGTCAACCAAGCTTACGGCGGCGCCCTCGCGGGCAAACAACAGCGCCGTTGCGCGCCCAATACCGCCGGCGCTGCCGGTAATCAGGGCCGTCTTACCTCGAAGTTGCATGCCGCTCATATTTCTCTGGTTGGTTCGATCGCCCGCGGCGGTAGATGAATCGCGCCACGCTTGAGACAATCAAGCGAAAACCATTGCTCTGGCGAACTGCTCTCAACTAGATAGTTTCAACTCACGAATCGCATCTCCAGCCCCGCTGAGGTCCGCGAGCCGCATCTCGGAATACTTGCGAGATAGAATCACGCCCGGCGCCCCGGCATGGAACGCCGCCAGGACTGCTTCTTTCACACTTCGCGCTGTGCATTTACTGTTGTTGGGTTTGGTCGGGATATCGACATCAATGCCTGGCCAGATCAGAGTCTTCGTGCCAGTGACACCCTCCAACGCACGTTTCGTCTCACGGTAGACGTAATCTGCCGAAAGCCCTTTGTGAGGAATCTGGTCGTAGCTCCCCTCCTTGAATCCCATCAGCCCATTATTAAAATCGATCAGGCCCTGTTTTGAGAGATCGGCAAAAAGTGTCGAGCCAATATTGTCTGCGTAAAGCGCCATCCGCTCGCCGCCGCAGTTGTTGTACATAACAACTTTTATGAAATCCGAGCAATTAGTGAGCTCCTGAAGATCCTGTTCCGCGCGGTAGATCGGATTGAAGGAATTGTTGTGCCAAATGTGCCAACCCACCGGTACCGTCGGCTTGGCGGTCTTCACTGTTTTGTAGATCGCCGCGTAGGTTTCGCGGAGACTGTCAGTCCAGAGCATCTCCCAAGCGGCCAGTTCGGGATAACGCAATAGAAGGCGCCAGAATTGCACGTAGTAGCCGTCCACAGGTCGTTTACCGCTGCGCGCCGAACGAACGAATTTTTCCAGCTCCAGAAATCCCTGCCTGGCGCGATCCACATTGATTCCGCGCTCTCTTGCTTTGCTCTGACAAAACTCGCAGAAGCAGGTCACGTTACCTGGATCGACGGGCGGTACGTCATGCGTGGCTCCCAAGCTGTCCGAAAGCGCACCCTGCCGTTCGGATCCCCACATGATTCCGTCGATGTCATAGGAGCGGGCATAGTCCTCGACTAGACCGGTGAGGAAATTTCGGTAGTCCGGATTGTTGACGCACAGCGTCTCGGCGTTCCGCCCATACAGATCCCGCTCCTGCACTTTCTCGATGTTCGGCAAGTCGGTGCGGAACACATCCTCAAGCCAGCAGATGACCTTCATGCCGCGTTTCTTGGCGGCCGGGATCACTTCGGCCAAGATATCCAGGTCGCCATGATCGGGCGCACGAGTGTCCTTGAGAACCGTGTTCTTGTAGTAGTGAGAATGAGGGGTGGCGAAGTTCCCGCCGTGAAAATTGAGGTCGTATTCCTGTTTGCCGTGATCAGGGATGGGCTGGCCTGGAATCTGTCTGCCGGCGATACCCCGACCGTAGGTGAATACCGCAAGGAACAATGTATTCACGCAGGCACATTCCTGAAGCACATCAAGAACTTTCTCAGTACCTTCATCCACAAACGAAACTGCTCCCACCTGGATGCCGATCACTTGGGAAGAGACAGCAGTATTTCCTCGAGTCGGCATGGCTAAGGCAGCACCGGCACCAGCGGCGATCTTCAGAAATTCGCGGCGATTTACGTCCAATTTCATGGATTGCTCCTATTGTCCTTGGCGGCAGCCGATGTCCATGTTTCCGGATTTGACCTGAGGTGATCCTTCAAGGTGAGTTCACTCACCGGATCTGCTTCACTTGAGGCGTCCCGTCTTCCCCGACTTTCCCCACAACTCCCGCGCGTCTACAGCAGCGGCTGCTGAGGATTGTGATTGTGGCGCAGCGTCAATGAGCCATCCGAATTGAGCTTCTGCCGGCACGCCCATCGGATCGCGTAGCGCACGCTCTTGACCTCGAGTTCTGCTTTTAGCCTCAGGCCCTCCCATTGGGCCCCTGCGGGTAGCATCAACATGGCTTGATGAACGCCCGTCGCCTTCGGATATCCAGCGTCGATGCAACCGGAGACGTGGATCTTGCTGTCCTCACTGAACACGCTCAAGCGGAGCACTCCAGGGACAGCCGTGATCCCGTCGTTGGCGAGTCCGATCACCAGACCGTTGCCTCCGTCCCGGGTGAAGGCCCAGATAAACGACGGCCGGATGCGGTAGCCGATTTGGCGAGCCATCTCGTCGATCGGCCCGGGGAATTTCTCGTAGTAGCTCGTGATGCTGCGGGCGGACTGGTTGTGCCAGCTCCACACCGACAGGTAGTTGACGCCGACGTCGGCTGCGTGGGAGATGATTTGCTCGTTGTAAGTAATTCCGTCTTCATCGATGCGAAGTTCCTTCGGATCGCCGGTCGTGAAACCAACCTCACAGATTGCCGCTACCCAAGGAGGACGGTAACTCAGCGCCTCGATCTGCGTGTTCTCGATGAAGATCGTGTCGGTCCGCAACCAGTTGCCAGTACGGATCGTGCGATCGAGCAGGTCGGAGTTGCCAACGGAACTGAAGTCGGGCTGCGTGTTCGTGGCCAGCGGGACTTTCGTCCAGTGTTCCAGTTGCGTCTCGAACATGGCCGCCCAGGTCTGTTCCGCCACCAATTGGCTGGGGAAGGGATTGCCCTCGTATGGCCACGTGTGCCCTTCACCCCAAAAACCATACATCATCGTATCCACGAACTCGATCTGCGGATGACCGTTGAATTCCGCGGCGAGCAGCCCGTTCAGCTCGCGAAACGCAGCTTGATACGCCGGGTGATCGTAGCGCGGCACGCGGTTATCTTTCCGGTAGCGCGTTTCCGCGGGGTTGCCCTTCCATTCACCTTTGAGTTTTACATAGGGGACTTTGTTGAGGAGAAAATCCGGCATACCCGGATCGGGAACGTCAGGATTCTCCAGCTGAACTCGGAACCCGATGCGTTTGTCGTAGCGGCGAGCAAGATCGAACGTGATCTTCCACCAGTCCGGGAAATCAAGCCGGCCGGGTTGCTTCTGCACATCGCGCCAGTTGGGGCGGATGTAGATCTTCTGTGCGAAGGGTAGCTTGATTAGATCTTCCAGCGTTTGTTCCATTGTTTGACCGGGGACATGAAGCGGCCCGGTATCGTCGGAGACGTAGACAATAAAGCCCATACCGTAATTGCCGACGATATTCCTGGATGGCGTCGTGACCATCACCACATCGCTGTCGGGAACAACTGCACACGGACCATACTGTGGGAACGGACCCTGATAAAGCCGGTCGGGAACCGGAGGCCCTGATCCCCAATCGTATTTGTCCCAGTTATGTTCCGGAAGGGAAGCGTTGGCGGTGGCCTTGGCCAAGCCCACTGTGAGTCCTGTGGCGGTGGCAGACTTCAAGAAGCTGCGTCGGTCCATGAGCGCTCCTGCAACGGCGAAGGTTGATAACTAGCGCGCAACCGGACATCGTACATCACAATCGAAATATAACGAAAGGTTAAGAAATAATTCGTAAGCATTGGAGAGTGTGGGACACACGCGGGCCACCGCGAAGGAATGCGATTCGAAACGGGACTGCTTTGTAGGAGGGTTCTTTGCGCTCAATCTTTGGGTTTACAACCCAAAAAAGCGAGGGGCGTAGCTCCCGGGTCATTAGGCGAAAAACCGGCGTCAGGAGCGCCCCAGGGTTCTCGGCGTCCTTCGCTAAACGATTGCGGAGTCTCCGCGTGGCCAGCCCGTGGTCGGCCAAGGACAGCCTGGTGGCAGCAACAATAGTCACCGGATCATCCGCAGAGGCATCCCTTACAGCAGAAAGGCCAAGCCGCCCTTGAGCTGTTCACCCGGAGTGTGAGCAGACTATATTTTCCAGCTGGAAAGCTAGCCGAAATTTCGTAGCCCCACCTGCCTGTCAAGACGGTACGGGAATTCCCTCTGCCCTTCGTCTGCTCAGCGGAAAATTCTCGCGTGCAGACCTTCCCCTACGCGCGGATTCCTTCCTGCAGAACTTCGCGCAAACGGTTCGCAACTACCACGTCTTCGCCGGGCTGCAACATCCAAACACCCACCACGATCGTGTTGGGTCCCCCCGGTAATCCCGCGCTCGCAGGGGCACCTCCGGTCGATGGATTCAGCTCAATCCGCGGCTTGCCTTCCCGCATCTTTTGCATGACTTCCGCGCCCGTGATCTTGATCCGGTTCTGATCGTAAGTGATGAGCAAATGCGGAACATGATTGGCGACTTCAGGAACAAAGATTTGAGTCTGCACAGTTGGAATCGTGCTCAGCTGTTTGGCGATGCGATCAGCCCGCGTCCGGCACTCTGCCTCGATGGCGGCATCATCCTGCTTAAGAAACCAGTCGACCGCAGCGACCAGGCCCACAATTTCCTCTTTCGCTACTTTCATCCCGCGGCCGATGGTGTTTGAGTTTGGTGAATTATTTTTCTTGGCCGCCTCGATCAGATCCTTTCTGCCCAATAGCAACCCGGTACACTGCGGTCCCCGAAGGCCCTTTCCTCCGGAGAATGTCACGAGATCAAACCCCATCTGCGTATAGTTCCATAGATTGGAAATGGGCGGGACATCGGCAGCAGCATCGTTGAAACAAGGCACTCCATGCTGGTGGGCCACTCGCACCCAATCTTCCCGGTTGATCTTCCCAACACCCGCGTTGAAAAAGTGGGCCATCACGGTACGTTCGGTGAACGCCTGTTCGTATTGCTCAAGAGTTTCCACCTCCACAAAGCGAATTCCGCAGTTGCGGAGCGCGTGGTCATATCCGTAGCGATGAGATTTCTGAACAATCACTTCATTCTTAAGCGCGGCCATATCAGTAGGAATGCCGAGAATGGCCTGCTCATTTCCCATCGTGACGCAAGCTGCCGTGCCCACTACGAGCGCCGCGGCAGCGCCGGAAGTAACGAGAGCGGCCTCGCACCGCAACCGCTTGGCCAGATACGCTCCTGACGCATCAAGCAGCTCGTTGAGGTTTACCGGCTGTCTGGCCGCGAGCGCGATCGCCGCCTGCACTTCATCAGGCATGGTGGAAGCCGAAAGAACCGTATAGGTGCCGGCCGCGTTGATCAACGGAGACACCCCGAGCTTCTGGTAAAAGTCCACGGCTTGAGGGGCCGATTTGGCCGATGCCTGGCCTTCCAGAGCTGGGATTCCGGAGAGCGCGACCCCTCCCGCAAGAGCCGCGTGCGCTCCCTTGCCTAACAGCTTTCGCCGAGTCAAGCTTCGCATCGTTAAGTTCCCCCTCAAGTGCACTTGGTCGTTCGAAATTCAGTCTCTCGGATAGTCATCCGCCCTGGCCGGTAGCGAGTCGCCACGATCGGGAATCGTGAAATACTGCGAACGGGCTTTTTCCCACTCCGCCATGCTCAGCCCGGACGGATCGTACAGAATGCGTCCGGCACGCAGCGTCATGCGGGCACTCAATCGTACGGTTGCGTCCATTTTGGCCACCCCGCAATCAATGTAAGCGAAATGCCCGTGCATCAGTTCGAGAACGGCAATATCCGCGTCCTTGCCTACAGACAATGTTCCCAACTCAGGTCTGTGAATCTCGCTTGCCGGATTAACGGTCGAACGGCGAATGATATCGTCCAAGGGCACACCCATCGCTAAGAATTTTGACATCACGTTGTTCATGCTGAGGATGGTGTAATTGCCGGTGTGCAAATCGGTGGAGATGGAATCGGGGATGAATCCTTGTTTCTCAGCGGGAACCGCATTGCGAAACCAGAAACTGCCACCCCCATGCCCCACATCAAAAATCACGCCGCGGGCACGAGCTTCCGTCAAGATTGGGTTGAGCTTTCCGTCCTCAAGAAGAATGGGAAATTGCTGGGCGAAGACGTGGGTGTGAATGTCGCCAGGCCGCATTTTTTTCAGGACCAGGTCAGCATAAGTACGTTCCGTCCGTGGCCAGAAATCGAACATGACCGGAACATTGGCCACCGTGCCGCATTCAATCGCACGGTCAACCGCCGCCCAGGGCGCGTGCGCCGCGTCCCAGGTCTCCTTCGTCCAGTAGTGGGCGGTTTTTACTCCCACAATGAGGTCCGGATACCTCTTGATCGTGTCGGCACAAAGCTTTGCATCCATCTGGTCCAGGCTCTGCTCTAGTCCGCCGTTCATGCCATTGGCCACGATGTTCAGGAACGCCAGTACTCGCACTTTGGCACGGTCAATGACTTCTTCCTTTTCCTGAAGGAACGTCTCCGCACCGGAGGTCCCCGCATCAACGACAGTTGTTACTCCTGACTGCAACGCCAGGTCCGCCGGAATTCCCAGCGGCAAGAAATGTACTCGCGCATCGGGCGAAAACCAGTTCAGGGGCGCCCCCCCATGACCCACGTGAAAGTGAATATCGATGAGCCCGGGCGTAACGTAGAGCTTCGAGACATTCACAACTTTTCCGGCCTGGTCAGCCGGAATATTTTTTTCGACGGCAGCGATTTTGCCCTGGAAAACGGCGACGTCTCGCACCTCGTCGATGTGATTGGCGGGGTCAATCACATGGCCGCCCTTTAACAGCAAGTCATAATGAGGCGCTTGGGCAGACATCACGATCGGCGATCCGAGGGCGATCGCGATCACGGTAATTATTGCGGGCGGCATCTTGATCCAGTTCTGCATATGCCTCGCTTGTTTGTCGAAGCGAAAGTGTATCCAGTGGGAAGGAGATTGTCACCACTCCTGGCGAGTCAATGTCAGGTGAGTTGTAAAGAAGATGGCCCTATCGTAATCTGATCGCTGCTTTTGGGGGTTCGACCCGCAGCAGACTGCCGATCAGGGAACCGTCTCATGGATCGTCGCACTTTCGTCAAAGCCGGTTGTATTGGAAGCGCCTCGGTACTGATGCAGGGGCTCGATCCGGCGATGCCAGCGGACGTGACCCCGCCTACCGTACCACCCATCGAACTCCACGGCTTGCCAGAATACAAAGCCTCGCCGCTTGGCATGCCGGGACTTTTTCCAGGCCGAGTGATCGAGCTTCGCGACCGAAATGCCATCGTAGGGAATCGCGTTTCACAGCCGATTGTGCACCATATGCTGGAGCATGCGATGCAGGAGTTGACGGGAGAAAAGTCCGCGCAGGCGGCTTGGGCAAAGTTTGTTGAGCCCCACGACATTGTTGGAATCAAGATCAACCCATCGGGCGCGCCTGCTTGCTGTTCTTCTCCCGAGATCGTGCGCGAGATCATCGCCTCAGTTCAATCCGTTGGCGTTCCCGCACGTAACATCCTGGTCTACGACCGGTATTCGTACGAAATGGACATCGGCAGCTACCAAACGCTGCTGCCTCCAGGGATTCGAATCGTGGGCATCCAGGAGGCCTTCGCGGGTGGTGCTGGGTACGAACCAAATGTCTATTGCGATTGTGATTTTTTTGGCGAGTGGGAAACACGCTCCTACATGGCAAGCATAGTGGCCCATGAAGTGACGAAGATTATCAACGTGCCGACGATGAAGGACCACTCGGCCTCAGGTGTCACTGGAGCTCTCAAGAACCTGGCCTACGGCACATTTAATAATGTTGCGCGCACACATCGTGCACCCCATTCCTTTACCAGCCCGATGATCGGGCTGATGTGCACCGTGGAACCCTTACGCTCGAAGGCTGTGCTGCATATCATGGACGGCATGCGGCAGGTATGGCACGGCGGTCCGCTTACCCAAGTCCAGGATTTCATCGATCAGCTCGGCATTCTCCTCGTGGCAACGGATCCAGTCGCAATGGACACCATTGAACTGGAGGCCATCGAAACAAAGCGTCGCGAACAGGGCGCACCTTCCTTGTGGCAACACGATCCGAGCAGCATCACGACAAAGAGTGATGACTTCTATCATGACGCGGCAAAAAACTTGTTCTTCCGCCAGCCAGGACATGTTGCAGCAGCCGGGAAGCTCGGCCTCGGTGTCGCAGACCTGAAGCAGATCGATCACCGCACTTTCTCGGCCTGAATTGATGACGACGGAAACAGCCAAGGCCAATGCTCCGGGAGACTGGCCCACGCTCCTCAAAGACAACGCGCGCACGGGCGGACAAGGGCAACATCCGGCACGGTCGCCGGAGCGGGCTGTCTGGCAATTTCGTGCCGGCAGCTCTGTGCGTTCCGCGCCGATCCTTCAGGGCGGCACTTTGTATGTCACGTCGGTCAATGGAGTACTCCACGCCATCGACGTGGTCACGGGCACATCAAAATGGAAATTTCAGGCGGCTCGTCAGATTCATTCCACTCCTTCGCTTTCCGAAAATCGAATCCTGTTCGGATGCGATGACGGCAAAGTGTATGCCCTTGACCGGCATACCGGAAGCAAGCTGTGGGAAGCGCCGACTGGAGCTGAAGTCTGGGCTTCTCCCGTCGTCTCTAACGGAGTTGTTTTTTTCGGAAGTGCGGACTCGAAGGCTTACGCTTTTGACGCAGCGAGCGGCCGGAAACGCTGGGTCCACGAACTCGGCGGAAGAATCTATTCCACGATTTACGCTACAGAGCGTCAGCTATACGTCGGCTGCGGAGATGGCAAGGTGTATAGTCTCGACGCCTCTTCTGGAACAATATTATGGAGTACGCCCACGGGCAACGGTATCGACTCGTCGCCTGCCGTAGCTGGCGACCTGGTTCTGATCGGCTCTGAAGATTTTTGGGTCTATGCGATGTGCGCTACCACAGGAGAAGTCCGCTGGAAGTATGAAACAGGATTAGGCATCGCGTCTTCACCGGCAGTTTCGGGCGATCTGACAGTCATCGGCAGCAAGGACGGCTTTCTATATGCATTGGAGACTCAGACAGGACGCCTGCGCTGGAAAACCGTCGTGGGCGAAGTGGTGACTGCGCCTCCAGTGATCGGCGACGCAGTTGTCTGTATTCAAGCGGGAGGTACATTCGCCCTGGACCGCGCGACCGGCAATGTAGTGTGGAGAGCTGCGATGGCGGGAGCAGTCCAGTCGGTTCCCGTGCTCACCGACGACACTATCTATCTGGCAAGCCTGAGCGGTGAGGTCTATGCGCTGCGATAAGCGACCAGCGGCAGTGCTGATCTGCTTCTTCTCAATTGCTTCCCTCGTCGCGGGCTCAGAAAATCAGGTTCTTGTTTACAAAAAGAAGTACATCATGGGCACGATCTTCGAAATCGCTGCCTATGACCAATCGCCCCAACATGCCTCCGATGCGATCGAGAAGGCGTTTCAAGAGATCGTCCGCCTCGATAATCTGCTGAGCAACTACAAACCTGACAGCGCCCTGAGTAACTTGAACCGCTCCGCTCACTTTCACGCAGAAAGGGTTCCATCGGACTTATACCGTGTCATCGACCAGGCCGTGCAGTTTTCCAGGCTTTCGGACGGAAAGTTTGACATCACCATCGCGCCGTTGGTGAATTTGTGGAAAGCTGCGCTGCGCGGCGAAGGCACGCCTTCGCGGGCGCAGCAAGAAGAAGTTCGAAGTTGCGTCGGCTACGAGAAGATCGAATTAACTCCCCCCGACGAGATCAGTTTTCGCTCATCCTGTTTGCAGTTGGACTTGGGCGCCATTGGCAAAGGCTACGCCGTAGACCGGGCTGCTGAAGTCCTGCACTCCCTGGGAATCCGCGATGCCATGGTCAACGCAGGGGGAAGCACCATTTTCGCCATGGGGTCGCCTCCTGACCAGACAGGGTGGCTCGTACACCTGAGAGATCCCTCAAACAAGATAGATCCGCAGGTCATGCTCAAAGATGAAAGTGTGTCCACGTCGGAGCAGACAGCGCCAAGTTTGCTGGGGAACGATTCAGCCGGCCATATCATTGATCCGGATACAGGAGTGCCCCTGAAAACCGTGTTCACGGTCAGCGCCGTTTCAAGAACCGCGTCGGCGTCGGATGCGTTGTCGACTACCTTGCTCCTGCTCGGTCCGACGAAGGGCAAGGCTTTGATAAAGAGCATGGAAGACGTTTCAGCAATTTGGATTTCTCATGAGGCACGAGTGGAAACAGTGACCGGCGGTCCGCAGATTCTGTTGGGCAGAGGCTTACAGACCCCTCTCAGTCTCGGCAAAATTCCATGAACATTGGTGACATGATTCTCGTGTGGGTTTTCGTTCTAGTCTCCACCTCCGCTTGGAGCAACGTCTTCGTACATTGGACAAGCTCTGCTTTGCTCCCAGCGAAGGAACTAGGCTTCAACGAACTGGTGCTCTCCTGGAGCGAAAACCTTTCGCCAAAGGTGAAAGCGGCCCGCAGGCAAGGCTATCGCGTGTACGTACAGGTTCCGCTACATCAAGCTGCCGCCGCAGTTGAAGCTGGCGCGGGTGGCCTGGAGGGCATCATCCTGACTGTTCGTCATTCCGACCGCGGAGAGTTGGAAAAGTCTCTTCCAAAATTGCGATCGGCTCACCCCAAGCTCAAATTCGTGGTGCTCAATCCCGATGGTAAACGGCCGGAGATGCGAGGCAGTATGGTGATCAAGCGAGGCGCTGTGCTCGAGGTATCGAGTCCGACCGCCCAACCCTGGATTGATACGAATCTCGCTCTGGTCAAGACTGAACAGAGGTCTCAGCAAGGGCAGATTCCCCTGTACACCTTTTCGTGGGGAGGACCCTCAGATTCTGAGCAGCAACCACCAGCTCTCACAGCGGCGGATTACTCGCTGGCAGTGGCCGAGGCAGGCGCCTTTCATGCCGATCTCATCCTGGAACTTGATGAGCACCTGCAGAAAGCTCTCAGTGAACACGATCCTGAGGCCTGGAAACTTTGGAACGAAGTGCGGTCCCACGCAAACTTTTACTCACATACGGCCCAGCCAGGAATGGAAGTCGCTGCGAACGTCGCAGTTGTGCTGGACGATCTCGATCCAACTGACGAGGCGATGAACCTGCTGGCACGTCACAACCTTCCATTCACGGTTTTACGCGCCCCAGACTTCAAATTGGGGGACCTTGAAGGTTTCGATGTGGTGATCGTGTTCGCAAAGCCTGACAGAGAAGCTTGCGAGCGAATGGCTGACCTTGCAACTCATGGCAAGACAGTCGTGCTTGTGGAGGCGCATGGTTCTTATCCATGGCAGAGCCAGGAGGCGGTCCGGTTGAACGAACACGTGGTCTCCTATTCTCTCGGAAAGGGGAAGGTGCTTGAGCTCTCAGAACCGGTCATAGATCCCGAGACGTTTGCCCAAGACATTCGTCGGCTGCTAGGGAGGGAAAATGCGCTGATGAGTCTATGGAATGGCTTGACCACGATTGCTGTGCCCTATCGTGAGCATGGCGGAACGGTGAAGGTCCTCGAGTTTGTCAACTACGCTGAAGACGAGCCGGTTCGCGTACAAGTGCAAGTCAAAGGTTCGTTTGCTTCAATCCGTTACGAGACGCCAGAACGTACATGTTGCGAGTCCCTCGTCCCCATACCTCACAACGGATTCACCGAGTTCGTAATTCCGGAATTACGGATCGCGGGACGTGTGCATCTCGAAGCTAACCAGGCAATTGATTCCCGAGCAAGGGGAGCGAGTCCGCGCTAGCGGAATACTTCGGGGGCATGGGGACCGGCTGTTGTAGCATCGACTTCTTCGTGGGATGTACGCTATTTCGAGCCTATCATCGTGCTCCAGGATGCGGTTTATTGTGTCCCGACTCACTCGCGCTCAAAATAAAACCTTGTCTTTCAAGACGTCAGGGATTGACGCATTTGCGCGGATGGTTGTTTCTCCCACATAAAGATGACGCAGATGGGGCAGGTGCGCAATGGTTGCCAAGGACGCCGGCGTGACCTGCGTACCGAACACGCTCAACGATTCGAGTTGCTCGCATCCACCTAAGGCCCGTACTGTGGCATCGCTGATCTGCGTGTGCACTAGCCGCAGCACACGCAACCGCTTCATAGACGCAATCGACGCTGCAGAGTGGTCGGTGATGCCGGTGCGTGAAAAATCCGCCACAACGAGTTGACTCACAACCGCAGCGAGATTGGCCAAGTCGGCGTCCCGAAACCGGTCGCCCAAAAGCGAGGCATTCAGCACTAGATTCGCGGAGGCTCGCGACTCGTAGTCGAGAATATTCGGGTACTGCTTCTGTAATTGCGCGACCGTGGACGCCAGGTTTGCTCTCTGTCTCGTAACTTCGACAGAATCGACTCGTTCAAAGGTGACTTCGGCTGCTCCGACTGTGGATGCGGGCGCAGCCTTAATAGCATCGACAGTCAGGGTGTTCGATGCGCCCGCCACAATCCACAATTCAATCAGCTTTACTTCATCTGCCGATAATGGCCGTTTGCCTTGCTTCGGCATGAAGTCGTCATCGGTCGGGGAGAGGGTAATGCGACGGAAGAGTTCGCTTCGGCGAAGATCTCCGGCCTTGATGACCGCACCGTGCTTGCTTCCTCGCATGAGTGCGCCGTAGTTGTCGAGGCGCAGATTGGACTTGTGTTTGTCTCGACCGTGACAGGTGACGCAATGTCCCGCAAAGATTGGCTGGATTCGCGCGCCGTAAAAGGTGTTGTCCGGACTCGCAGCTGTCACTCTGGAAGCGACGGAAATGCGGAGCACCTTGCGAATTCCGCCGGGCATGAACTCAGTGAGGTGGTCTTCGCCCCGCACAAGTTGCCCGCCGCGGTAACCGGTCCACGTCATCACCGCGATCGTCGTCACGAGTGCGATGGGGTAGAGCAGTTGCCGCCGTCCGCTGTCAAAACGCCCCCGCAAAATCCAACACAAAAAGCTGAGTACGGACAGCCATAAACCGCCCCACATATGTTGTGTCACCAGGGGCCCGGAATAGCCGCCACTGCGCGCAAGACACCATCCGAGTCCTGCCGCCACGATGGCGCTGGCGGTGGTCAGGCCCAGCACAAAATCAACTGAGGGCTGCAGATAGGAAAAACGTGGACTCTGGCCTGCCAACTCAAATACTGCCACCAGCAGGATCAGTGCAATGGGCAGGTGTACCGCGATGGGATGAAAGCGCCCGATAAATTGCGCCCATTCTGCGCGTTCGCTTCCATCAGGCGGGAGAGCGATCAACAACACCAGAAGAGCGAGGATGGGTGTGAGCGCGAGAAGTCCAAAGCGAGTCCGTTCTGATAACCCTTCACCCCAAGATGTCATGCGTCGAGCGCCCTCAAAAATCAACGGAACGATTGCGCGGCGAGTTGCTCATGCCAGGATCTCGCCGACGACTCGCGCGGGCTTCACGCTGGTAAGTTTTTGCTCCAGCCCCTGAAAGCGGTAGTTCAGTTTGTGGTGGTCGAAGCCCAGCAGATAAAGCAGGGTCGCATGCAGATCGCGAACCTCAACGGGATCACGGACGATCTCGTATCCCATGTCATCGGTCTCGCCATGCGTGATCCCTGGTTTGATGCCCGCGCCCGCTAGCCAAATCGTGAAAGCGCCCGGATTGTGGTCGCGCCCCACCCACTTCATCTCCTGGCCGCCCCGGTTTTCACGCATGGAGGTGCGGCCAAACTCCCCGCCCCACACCACCAGTGTGTCCTCCAGCAGACCGCGCTGCTTGAGATCGTCCAATAACGCTGCAATGGGCTGATCCGTTTCGCGGCACCGGTCGGCGAATCCGATATTCAACGCCTCGGTGGCAGCGGCGCCATGCGAGTCCCACCCCCAGTGGTACAGCTGAATGAAGCGGACACCCCGTTCTGCGAGTCGGCGAGCCACCAGGCAATTGTTCGCGAAGCTGGACTCTCCCGCCTTCGAACCATAGCGAGTGCGCACCGACTCCGGCTCCTTGCGGATGTCCATGGCGTCGGTAGCCTCCATCTGCATGCGGAACGCTAGTTCGTACTGGGCTATGCGAGTGACAGTCTCAGGATTACCGAACTCGGCATAGGTCTGCTGATCGATTGCGTCAATCGCGTCCAACATGCTCCGCCGCAAAGGACGGCTCACGCTCGCCGGATTTTCCAGGTAAAGTACCGGCTCCCCGTGAGAGCGGCACTGCACTCCCTGATAGACACTGGGCAGGAAACCAGAGCCCCACAGCTGCTTTCCGCCGTCAGGCGACTTGCCGCCTGACAGCAGGACGATGAAGCCCGGCAGATTCTGGTTCTCCGTTCCCAGCCCGTAGACTACCCACGAGCCGAACGATGGATAACCGAGACGTGCGTTGCCGGTATGCACCAGCAATTGCGCCGGGGCATGGTTGAACTGGTCCGTGCGCATAGACTTGATCAGGCACAGATCATCCATGTGTTTTTCCAGATGGGGCAAACGGTCGGAAATCCATTGGCCGCTTTGTCCCGTCTGATGAAATGGATATTGCGATCCCAGTAGCTTCGGTACTCCGTTAATGAAGGCAAAGCGTTTGCCGGCGAGGAAAGATGCCGGGCAATCCTGACCATTAAGACGCGTCAGTTCCGGCTTATGTTCGAAGAGTTCCAGTTGGCTCGGTGCTCCCGCCATGTGCAGGTAGATGACCCGCCGCGCTTTGGCGGCAAACTGTGGCGGCAAAACAGAGAGTGGGCCGGAAGGATCGCGGGTGAAATCGAGATCCGCATATGCGGCGAAAGTTCCGGTAGTGTTGGCCGATGTCGCATACTTCGCCCCTAGCGTTCCCATGAAGATCGTGCCCAGTCCGCTGCCTAAAGTACGCAGAAAATGACGGCGGGTCTGTGCCTGCAGCAGCGTTTGTCGTACATCACGATGCACGTCGCCGTTAAATGCTTGCCCATGGCGGCCGTCCGGCTTGGTTTCGAAATCTGGCATCAACGTCACCTGGTCAAAGCGGCATCAAGATTGAACAGAATGCTGGCTACCTCCGTCAATGCAGTCAGCTCCTTGCTCGGTCTTCCATGAACTCTTGACGCCGATACTGTAACGAGTTGAGGACCCCCGTGGCTAACGGCCTTGTTATAGAACGCACGCAGCGCAGCCAACTCGCCGGCGGTCGGATCCCGCGACAACACTAGGCGCGCACCGTATATAAGACGCGCGTCCAGTATGCCCGCGGTCGACAAGTCACCATACGAGCTTGCATCTGCAGTCTCTTTCATCATCCGTCTCGCCAGCGCCTCGGACGCCTCCTGATACACCGGATCATTCAGCGTCACGAGTGCCTGCAATGGCGTGTTTGTAGGGATGCGCCGGGCCAAACTTACGTCGTGATCCGAGGCATCAAACGTAAGAAAGCTCGGATATCCGCTGGTACGCTTGATGTAGGTATAAATGGCTCGCCGGTAGCGATCAGGCCCCTTGGCATCGACCCACTTGCTGTCGTTATAGACCGTATTCCACACGCCGGGCGGTTGCGGCGGCATTACTGGAGGCCCGCCCATTTTGTTGCTCAGCAACCCGCTAGCCATGAGGGCTTGGTCACGAACCATTTCCGCCGTAAGTCGTTGCTGCGGACCATGCGCCAGCAGCCGATTGCGAGGGTCGCGCTCATTCAGGACCGGCGTGGTCTTCGCACTTTGGCGATAGGTTGCGCTGGTCACCAGTTCACGCAACAAAGCCTTCATGTCCCAATGAAGATCGTTTTGAAAATGGAGCGCTAGCCAATCAAGCAACTCGGAGTGGCTGGGCTCTTCGCCCACGCTCCCGAAATTCTCGAGCGTTTCCACAATTCCTGTACCGAATAGCTGTTCCCAATAACGATTGACGGCAACGCGGGCAGTCAAAGGCTCCTGGGGCGTAAAAAACCATTTGGCAAGCGTCAGACGATTACGAGGCGCGCCGTCGGGAAGTTTTGGAAATAAGGCCGGGACATCGGGGAACAGAGGCGCGCCAGTCTTGTTGAGAAAATTTCCCCGGTCAAACTCCAACGTGGTTCGTTGCTCGTACGCAGGTTGTTCGAACATCACGGGGAGTGGAACGCTCTTAATGTGTCCCAGTTGGTGAGTGAGTTTCTCAAGCTGGGCAAGACTACCGGCAAAGCCCGGATCACGCGCCAGCTCCACCCATCGCGGATTGCCGCTGGCCGAAAGTCGCGCGTGCTGCACCAGCGCGGGTTTGTCGTTGAGGGTTTGCGTTTGCGTGAGCTGCACTTTGATGCGGCTGCCGGGCGCAAGTTTCAGCGGTGTGGCGAGAATCCCGATTGTCCAATGTGCCCGGAATAAACTAGGATTCGCTGCAAATCCACTCGCTCCCGAGTCAGGGCTAAGCTTCTGGTTTAACTCCACCGCTTGTGCCAGTGCGGCAGCCAAGTCCTTCTCGGAATCTGGTACGAAATAGCGGAAAGCAATTTTCGACGAATGGCCGCCTAGCTGCACGACCCACGCTTCCGTACGATCCACAATGAATCCGGCTTCCGGAGTGTGGCGCGCCTTCTCGACGTCCGCCGGCAGCACCTCGATGCGCAATGCAGTCAGGGCCGGCAACTCCGCCTTCGCCGCTAGTCCGTACACCGACTTTCCGGGAGTGTTCGCCCGGGCCAGAACGTCTCCCGATCGAATTTCGAGTGTAGCCAGCCTCGTTCCTGCCTTCGAAGCCTTCCTCTTCGTTTCGGCGATCCCGGTGACCAACTCCTTCCGCTTGTCAGACTCGGTCTTGGGCGCCAGCTTTTCGTTCTTCAATTCCTTCAATTCTCGTTCGAGTCTCGTCACCTCCCACTGCAATGCGAGGGCCTCGTTCACGCTGGCGCTCGTAATCGGCAGGGAAGTCCATCGTTCCTGCTCTTCGGTCCGTCGTCCCAGTTCCACTACTGAATGCATCAACTGCGCCACCTGTTCCTGCATCGCGGAGGCGTCCGCACGGCGAGCTTTGTCCTTGGGAACGCGAAGAACGGGCGTGTCATCGGGAAGGTCGGCGTCGGCCGAGGAATTGAAGAACGCCAGGGACTTGTAGTAGTCGGCGTGACGGATGGGATCGTAGGGGTGGGAGTGGCACTGCACGCAATTCATGGTGACTCCGTTGAGGACGGACCACGTGGTCGCGACCCGATCCATGACCGCGACTAGTCGGAATTCCTCGTCGTCCGTGCCCCCCTCGTCGTTGACCGGAGTCTGACGCTGAAAGGAGGTAGCGATTCGATCTTCAAAGGTAGCGTTCGGAAGCAGATCGCCCGCCAGTTGCGTAATCACAAATTGGTCATAAGGCAGATTGCGATTGAAGGCGTCAATCACCCAATCACGGTACGGCCACACGCCAGGTCGCTCCCGATCAGCCTCATATCCTTTAGTGTCTGCATAACGGGCCAAATCCAGCCACAAGGCGGCCCAACGCTCGCCGTAGCGCGGCGAAGCCAGTAGACGGTCTACCTGTTTTTCGTATGCGTCAGGAGACGAATCCGCAAGGAAGGCCGCCAGTTCCGCAGGTGTGGGCGGCAGTCCGGTAAGGTCAAGAGAAACGCGGCGTAACAGGGCAGCTTTGTCTGCCTGGGGCGAGGGTGCGAGCGATTCTTTCTCCAGCCGCGCGAGAACGAACCGGTCCAGCGGTTTCCGCGGCCAGTCCGCCCGCTTGACCGCAGGCAGTGGCTGGGGCTTCGGCGGCACAAAAGCCCAATGATCTTCCCACTTGGCTCCCTCCTTAATCCATTGACGAAGTAATGCGATTTGCCCCGCTGGAAGCGGCGGCCCGTGATAGGGCATGCGCGTGTCAGGGTCGTGGGATGTTACCCGCGCGATTAGTTCTGATGCATCCGGATTGCCCGGCACAATGGTCGGCTTGCCAGATTTGCCCTTGCCTAACGCCTCTTCACGGAATATGAATGACACGCCATTCTTCTGGCGTACACCTCCATGGCAGGCAACGCAATTCTGATTCAAGATGGGACGAATATCGCGGCTGAAACTTACTTCATGACCAGACCTCCTATAAATAGGAGTCCAGCCAAGCGCAATTGCCAGCGCACCTCCAACTAGAACGGCGGCGACAACAACTCCAACCAGCCTGCGACGATGAAGGGAATGAGCCTTAGGCATGACCTCACCGCACTGAGTGCGTGCCAGCCCCGATTGTAATGCCAAGCCCAGCTGAATGTGAGAGCTCCCCCCTCGTCCTTGCCCGAGAGCGGCAGCGTAACCAGATGCATCCCCGCCTCCGCCAATCACCTCGGCAGGGAAGGCGCTCCTTAAGACTATGTAAAGAGGCCTCCCGACCGTGATCGACTATCCCCTTACGCACTTCTGCAGAACTCCAATTCTTTCTCGCGTGGAATTGTTATTGGCATAAACCAGCTGTAGATTTTTTGGAAAACAGGGCGTGCGGTACGCAACCTGCGAACGGCAACGCTATATTATTTCACGATCGATTTGAAGCCGGTCGACTCTTGGCCTCCAAGCTCAGCCATCTGGCCAATCGACCCGATGTTGCTCTGGCGTTGCCGCGAGGTGGCGTACCGGTCGGCTATGAGGTTTCGCGGGCTGTTGCGGCTACTTCCGCTTCGCGAAAAACTGGTTTGTGCTGCATCTGGGTCGCGCCAATGAGCGGAGGCGCGCAGCTTAGCCTTTAATGGCGCAAGTGGCGTAGCCGGGCTCGCTCGCAACATCAGTGCACTTGGAGAAAGAAGATGTCCCAGAAAACGGATTCGGGAAGAGTCTGCCGTAGTTGTGGAAACATTAATGACTCGGACGCTAGGCGCTGCGCGACGTGCGGTTCCGTCCTTGACCCTGTGCCGGAAACGCGTCCACGTTTCCTGGATGACGATCCAGCCTTACGCTATGTCGATCCCAACAATCGCGTTGAACTGGATCGCTTCGAGCGATGGGATGAGGCCGAACTAGCTTGCGGCCTGCTTCGCGCCAACCATATCGCATGCGAATTAAGCCCTATGCCTCTTCCCGGACTGCCCGCAGATATCATTCTGTGGGTGCACAATCAAGATGCCGAAGTCGCGTGGGCGCTGCTCGAAGACGCGGAGCGCGAGGCCTCTTCCAAAAAAGATGACGTCGCCTGACTGGAGAGCTCCGAAGACTCGCATTCGGCAAAATACTTGAAGTGTAATCAACTCGCAGCCGTTGCCGTCGGAATGCAGTAGAACAACAGTCCAAACTCCCGAGTCGGGTGGGAAATCCCGAAGTAATCCAGTCCTGCCGCAACGCTTAGTAGTGGGAAGTCGACTCTTATAGGTTTGCGATTCCCGGACCGCTATTTCATCGCATCTTTCCATTCCTCGTCGCCGCGATGAACCAAAGCTTCGCGATCTTCAGGCAGAATCCAGCGTTGCTTGATCAGATCATCGATGGCGCCCGAATACCGACTTAGGTAGTCCTCTCGGCTGGAATAGCGTTCCGCGATGGACTTGCGCGGATCACCGTTCTTCTGACGCTCAGCCGCCGTCTTGGGGAAGGGAAGATAGGATCCCTCGAAGGACACACGCTGATCGGGTGCGCCAATAGACGAGTCGCGTAAGTTCCAACCCGTGTAGGTGGCCAGCGGAACCGTGATCTCCGGCATGCGCACGCCGTCCCGTTCGTTCCCATCGTCATCGACTTGAGGTACGAGCACAGGAAATGCCCGCCCGACCTTCGGTGGCTGGATGCTTAGAATTCCCTCCCGCCACTTCGGGCCAAAGTCAAGACGGTAGGCAGAGTTCGCTTCGCGTGGCCGATTGACACCTGGAAGATTCGGAAAGGCAAACTCGCGCAACGGTACGAGCGTTTCGTCCGCAATTCTTGGATAGCTACTCGGAGGCGGGAGTGTATTGCGGCCCACCCAGGCATCCATGTTGGCGATCATGGATCGCCAAAAGTACTTCACCGGAATCGGTGATTGTGGCTGTTGCCCGAGTAGGTCGGCCGTGCCCTTTGCCGGAGGAAAGGGCCCAGAGAAATGTTGCAGCCCGGTGAAGTGGTAGATGCGGACATCGTCCGAAATGGAGGCGTCCAGCTTCCCATCTGCGGTAACGTGAATCAAACCAGCCACCCGTCCCCAGTATTCGTACGATGTGTTAGAAAAAAAGATCTTCGGCACCACTCGTTCAGCGATCGAGCGGTCGAGCAACCCTCCCTCCTCTCCCGTGGAACTGTCTTTTTCAGCCTTATCGGTAAAGGGAAAGATGTCGGTCGGGAAGAGGACCGAAGAAGTAGGCTGCGCGTCACGCGATGCCTGGGCAAAACGGTAGTTGAAGCTGCCGCGTCCCGCTCCTGCAACGTGGGCAAGCACACCATCGAGAGCGATTCTTCCGTCTTCGTCGGCATTAAACCCTTCATAGAGTAAGTCGCGCAGGAATCGTCCATTTTGCGAAATGCCCTCGCCGTACACTCGCACCGCCGGAGTAATCGCGTCCGGGGCGTGCTTGGAATAGGATGCGAAGTCGCGTATGGCCGCGAAGCCCAGGCCCGCGACCACGGGCTCGGCCACAACATAGACGTATTCGTATATCTTGCCGGGCTGGAAACCACTTTTCAGATGAAGAAAGCGATCGCTTGCGATGAGCTTGCCATCCACGGTGTGTGCGAATTGCCAGTCCGTGCGCGGAATGACGACGCGTTGATCGTCGCGCGAGTTCCGAACTGTCAACGTATTTCTGGGATCGCCGGGCGCAGCGACTGGGTATTCGATCCCACCGATACTTCCAAGCATGAGGTGCCCCAGTGGAATTTCCTGCATCTCTTTCGCGGGCATGAGATCGCCGCGCAGCAAGCCTGTAATGGCCTTTCCGTCTTCCCTTGCAACCGGAGCATAGAGCCGGAGAGCATCATTGCCATCCGCGTCCCATTGCCACCCAGCGCTCACGATGGTAAAGCCGTGGCGGAGTAACCAGGCATCCCCCGCATCCTTCTCAAGATCGAAGTCCCCGCCATCCACAACAGCCAGGATGCGTGACCGGCCGCGATTGGGAACCTCAAGGAGCAGGGAACCATTGCTCTTCTTAGGATCCTTCGGACGGAAGGCGATGAAATCGCAACGGAACTCGACCTCGCCGCTCTTCAAGTTCACTGCATTACTGAGATCGACGATGCGCCGGTTGTGCGGACTGGAGACCGCTACCGAAAAGTAGATGCGCCCCATAATGCGCTCATACGATCCTGCGTCACCGAATTTCTGCCCTTGCAGAACGTCAGTCCTGGAAGAGATCTCGACACGCATGACGCGCGCCTCGACATGCGAGGAGATCAACGCCAGGGCCAGGAATAGCGAACAAAACTTCGCGCTCGGTCGCATCGCGAGAGCATAGCACGGCGTCCCTTCGAGCCCATCTGCGCGGGCGTCTAGCCACACCTGACTAGACCCAACTGAATAACACCGAAAGATCGACGGCCCTTACTTTTTCACCATGAGGACGGCGACGAGATTTGAAACGTAATTTACGCATTGTTGACAGAACGGTGACAAGGTGGCGAGCGGGAGCCATTGAAAATCATTGAAACGACGAACATGCAAGTCGGATTGGAGTTAGCAAAGCGCCACGTTTCATCCGCCGAGCCCAGTTCTGCCGAGAAATGACAGGATGTCGAACACACATAGACCGACGCGATATTCGTCTTTGTCCCTGAAGGACGTCGTCTGTCTGTGCGCCGGACCCAGTGACAACGACGCCTGGGAGGAGTTCATTTTCCGGGTAGGGAAGCCCATCAGTCTCGTTATTATGCGTACCGCGTCCTTGTGGGGGAACCCTTCTCGAGCCCTGGTGGAGGACCTCGTCCAATCGACTTACCTCAAGTTGTGGGAGGGTGGCTGCCGGCTGCTAAGGGATTTTGCTATTCAGCGTCCCGAGGGCATTTTGGGATATTTAAAGAAAACTGCTGCCAATGCCACTCATGATTTTTTCAAGCATGGCCATAGCCAATCCTCCGGCGGTGACCAACCTCACGTTTCCACGAGCGACGTCGACCCGGAAGGGGGGATCGAAGCTCATGGAAGTCAGGAGAAAATCGCCTTTGGAGTCTTTTTGAATGAGATCGATGAACACTTGAAGCGTTGCCTGACCGGGCCCGACCAGGAACGCGACCGATTGATTTTCTGGCTCTACTTCCGGCAGGGAATGAGCACCAAAGAAATTGCGTCCCTGCCGACCATCGGATTGTGTGCCAAGGGTGTTGGAAGCGTCATTGAACGGTTGAAGCATGGTATTCGGCAGCAGATCCTTGGGACTCGTCCGGATTCCGATGATGGAGAGGGGATAGAGTCAAAAGCAAATTCCCTCGCAAACTCGTACTAGTAGTCTGGGAGCGTCCGAAATTTGGAACGTCCATTCGATAAGCATATTGATAACGAAGAGCTCAACGCTCTCGTGCCCTCGCCTTTGGAGACCACTGGGCCAAAGATGCCCAGGCTTTCTCCAGAGGCCGTTCGCGAGGCAGAGCGTCACCTGGAGTCATGCAGGGAATGCAACAGGAAGGTCTCGAAGTACTGGCAACTAGTAAACGGATTCTCGAAGGGGGTGGCCCAGGTAGCTGCACCGCCGGGAGTTGATTGCCCGAAGGATGAAGATGTCGATTGGCATGAAGTGGCGGCCGGACTATGGCCGGAGCTGAAGGCAACGCAGCTGCTCATGCATGCCGCGCTTTGCGACCACTGCGGACCGCTGCTCCGCGCGGCTACGTCCGTGCACGACCCAGCTCCACACGAAGAAAAACTGCTGGCCGAACCTAAGGCGCCGTCCCGGCCTGCGGTGAAGGACAAACGAGAACCAATTTCACTCGACCCTTTGCCTGTGCCCGTCTGGCGGCGGTTTCTGCAGTGGAAGGTGTGTGTGCCAGCGTTCGCTCTGCTCGTGATTGTCGGAGTGCTCGGTACGAGACAGCCGTCATCATCGACGGCACTGTCTGATCCGAAGTTTGCCGAATTCGCTGTTCGTACTCACCGGCAGCATGCTCAAGGAAGTCTTGCGCTTGACGTTCGCTCGGACTCCCAGCAGGTGCTCAACGAATGGTTCAAAGCTAAGTCACATTTTTCGCTTGCGTTGCCAGCGTCCCCCGCAGCCCCAGGTGAGGAACGGCCTTACCGTTTGGAGGGCGCCCGGTTCGTGCATGTCGATGGAAGAACCGCCGCCTACATCGCTTATCAGATGCAGACGGGCCTCGTGAGCCTGATGGTGACGCCCGATTCGGTGGCCGTGGCCTCAGGCGGGGTCGAAGTCGATTTCAAGAAGGTGAGGTTTCACTACCGCACGGTCGACGGCCACAAGGTCGTCACCTGGTCGGTGCACGGCTTGACTTATGCTTTGGTTTCACAAGAAGGAAATAGCACGCAGCGGTCCTGTATGGTTTGCCACTCCGCTATGAGAGACCGCGATCTAAGTCAAACGCCAACTCCCTTGCGTGTTGAGGGAAATCCTGCTGAGTCGCTCTGGCAATAACTACTCTACGCATAGACAACCCTGAGTGTGAACACTGTCGTCAGAGAGACACCGCGCCCGACCTGCGACCAGCTCAGGACTTCCTTGGTCCGCGCGATCCTGAAAGCATCCCTTCCACGAATAAGTCTCCTTCCACGAAAAGCAAAACCTCCCGAGTTCTCGTGATGTCTAGTGAGGCTGATTATGGCTTCCAAGTAACTGTTCAGTAGAAGCACTAACAACTAGAACATGTAAGGCTGTTTTGCTTTGCAAGCGGTGACAAGACATGCCTCCGAGCTAGTTGTGTGTCTTCACACCCTAAACTGTTAACCGTGAAATAACACACAAAATTGGAGAAGAAATACATGAGCTACAACCCTATTCAAGAGTCCAAGACTGCGCGAGTTCGGAGCCTGTTCGCGGCCGCTCTCGTGGCATGTGCATTCGGCGCGGTCACTCACGCGGCGGCGCAAGTCACGCCTCCACCCACTCCTGACACCATTGCAGTACCGGTGGGAAACTCTCCCTATTTGGTCGGCCACGCCTTCGGTAGCCAGGGCTATACTTGCCTACCGACGAGTACCGGTGGCACTACCTGGAACCCCACCGCCCGTCCTGAAGCCACGCTGTTTTCGGATCTGTTCGGCCAGCAGTTCCAGATCATCACACACTTCCAGAGCATCAACGAAAACCCCAAACCGGAAGTCACCTCGGTCCCGCGCAGCGGGAACGCGACCTGGCAGAGTTCCTTCGATAGCAGCCGGGTGTGGATGGTAAAGAAGAACGGGATCGACGCCGGCTCCGACCTCGCGAGCTGCCCAAATACCGGCTCGATTCAATGCCTCTTGTTGCAGTCCGTCGGGAACAAAAAGGGACCCACCGGCGGTAACCTCCTGGCGAAAACCACCTTCATTCAACGCCTAAATACCGCAGGAGGCGCTGTTCCGACGAGCGCCTGCGCGGTGGGCCAGACTGAGCTGGTGCCCTACACGGCCGACTATTTCTTCTACCGCGCGGACAAACAATAGGTTCGCTTCCCTTAACCGAGGAAGCGGGTTGTGCACGCGAGGTCGTAAAAGCAGTGGTCTTTCGCGTGCACAGCCGGCCGTTAAAAGGGGGCGGATGTCACAGGATGACGTCACTCTGGGGTCGAATGCCCCCTTTATAATCCGACGATGCTGTGGCGCTTGCTGTTGAAGGCCGTCTACGAATCTCGACTTCTCGCGATACGACCTTTTCGGGCTGGAGTCTGGGTGCTGGTGGGCCTATTGGCCGGAAGCGCTACCGCACAACTCGCTACCATCGAGCGCTTGGCGAAGCCGGGCTTTTGGCCAACCAAGTTGAATTCATCATCGGATGTCTTGGTCGGCACGGCACTGTGCGCAAAGTGTCACCCAGGGATCGCCGCCAAGCAAAATTCGGTGGCGATGGCTCGGACGCTGGCGCGCGTGGGTGAAACGGAAGTGCTGCGCTCGCACCCGCGTTTGAACTTCCAGCAGGGAGCGTACCGATATGAAATCGTCAGCTCATCTTTGGGAAGCACCTACACCGTCAGTGATGGCGCGCGCTCATTGTCAGCTTCCCTGCTTTGGGCGTTTGGAGCAGGTACAGTGGGACAGTCGTACCTCCATCAACGAGATGGACAGTGGTACGAGGCGCGCGCCAGTTTCTTTGGCACACTTGGCAATCTGGATTTCACGCCCGGTCGCGCACTCCTTGCGCCGCACAATTTGGAGGAAGCGATGGCCCGCCCCGTCAGTAACACCGAAGTGGCGGGTTGCTTCCGATGCCATGCAATCGGGGTTACCTCGGAGAGTTCGCTTGATACCTCGAAGCTGTTGCTCGGAGTTTCTTGCGAAGCGTGCCACGGGCCGGACCTTACCCACGCGATCGCGATGAAGGCCGAGACCCTTGTCGCGGGTGTACCGAGCGGTGAAGCTGATCAGAAGTGGATCTTCGATCCAGGACAACTCAATGCGACGAACTCGGTCGACTTCTGTGGTGCCTGTCACTCGACGTCTTGGGACATGCGCCTGAGCGGCAAAACCGGGGCCAGCACTGTGATTTTGCCGGGCTATCGGCTGGCAAACAGTAAGTGCTGGGGAAAGGGAGACGCACGCGTTACCTGTATCACTTGCCATGATCCTCACGAGCCGCTGGAACGCCGGGCCGAAATGTACGACTCAAAGTGCCTGAGTTGCCACGTTTCTCAAAGTGGCGGCGTGCCTTCAGCGGATCATCCCGGACGCGCCTGTCCGGTCGGCAAGGTCGGTTGCACCGCCTGCCACATGCCGAAGGTGGACGTTCCGGAGCTTCATCGCCCGGTCACCGACCACGATATTCGCATCGTTCGTCCGGCGAGCCCCTTGCCGGGATAGGATCACTAGAAGGTTTCGTTCGAGGGCCCTGCTAGTTCTCTGCAACATCCGTGCACACTACATTGAGGAAACGGACAAGAGTGTCCACGCTACACGGAATCGCCCGCCGCTCTTACTGCGGTAACTGTGTCGCGGGTTCCACTCGCAAAAGAACCGTCGTTGTCAGGCTGGAATCGGCTCCCACCATGATGTCGAACGCCCCCGGCTCGATGACCCTCTTCATGTTCGCATCCAGCATGGTGAGAGCATCAGCAGTCAAAAGCAGTTCGACGCTGGTTTTCTCGCCCGCCTTCAGGGTGATCCGCTTGAAACCGCGTAGTTCCATGACCGGCCGGGTTACCGACGCTACGCGCTGGTGAATGTACATCTGAACTACCTCATCTCCTTCGCGCTGTCCGGTGTTGGAAACCGTAACTGACACGATGGCGTTGTCGCCTGCTTTGATCGTCGAAGGAGTAACTCGGACATTGTCATAACGAAAGGTCGTATAACTTAGCCCATAACCAAAGGGAAAGAGCGGCCTTGAGTTCGTGAACAGATAGCTGCGATTACGCGACGGCTTAGAGTTGTAGTACGCGGGTAACTGGCCCACCGATCGCGGAAACGTGATAGGCAGCTTGCCGCCCGGATTGATGTCGCCGACCAAGACTTCGGCTGCCGCCACTCCGCCCTGCTCTCCCAGGTACCAGCCCTCCAATATGGCGGGAACGCTCGCTTGAATGGCGTTGATTGAAAGCGGGCGGCCATTGATCAGAAAGACCACGGTCGGCTTGCCCGTTTTTATGACGGCTTGCACCAGTTGATCTTGAGCGCCCAGCAGATCGAGCGAGTCACGGTCGCCTAAGTGTTCTTCAGACCAAGCCTCGCGATTGGTATTTTCGTTTTCTCCCACGACGACAATTGCCACATCGGCCTGCCGTGCAGCCTCCACTGCTGCCTGAATCCCTGCTTGCTCATCCTTAACATCGCGTTGTCGAACATTGTTCTCGTACCAGCCGGCCCAACCCTGCTTACCGGTCGTGATCTTGCAGCCTTCGGCGTAAATGACTTTCACGGACGACCCGGCTCGCCGGCGGATTCCTTCAAGAATGCTTACTTCGTGATCCGCCCCAGGGCCGCGGCTGTAGCCTCCGAGATGCACGTCGGCTGCGTTTGGACCAATGACCGCAATGGTGTGAAGCTTCGCAATATTCAGCGGCAGTAGGCCGCCTTCATTCTTCAGCAGCACGATCGACTTCTCGGCCACCTTCCGGGCAAGCTCCTGATGTTGCGAACTGTTCGTGATTCGCTCGGCGTAGCCGGGATCCACGTAAGGATGTTCAAAAAGTCCGAGCCGAAACTTCGCTGTCAGAATTCGTCGTACTGCCTGGTCGACTTGGGACTCTGGAACCTTTCCGTCTTGCACCTGGCTCAGCAGCGTGCGATAGACCGACCCGTCGGATAAGTCGTAGTCCACACCCGCCGCCAGCGCGAGGCGAGCCGCGCCGGCGAAATCCTCAGCCACACGGTGCGTCTTAACGAGCATCTGCAGGCCTTCGCCATCGGAGGTGACGAACCCATTAAATCCCCACTCGTGGCGCAAAACCGTGTCAAGCAGCCAGCGGTTCACATGCGACGGAATGCCATCAATCTCGTTGTAGGAGGCCATCACACTTCCCGCATGCGCCTCCCGCACCGCTGCTTCGAAGGGCACTAAGAAGGATTCGCGAACCACTCGTTCGGAGTAGTTTCCGGGAGCCGTATTCCGTCCCCCTTCGGGTTGACCATGAACCGCAAAATGCTTGGCGGTTGCCAGAACATGATGTTGGTCAATCAGGAACGACTTGCCCTGCAGCCCCTCGATGGCAGCAACCCCCATGCGCGCGACCAGATAAGGATCTTCTCCGTAGGTCTCCTCCGTGCGGCCCCAACGAGGATCGCGTGCCAAATCCAGAACAGGCGTGAAGGCCTGGCGCGTTCCCGACGCAGCCATTTCGTCGGCCGACGCCGTGAAAACCTGCTCGACCAACTGCGGATCCCATGTGCTGGCGAGGCCAAGCACCTGCGGAAAACTTGTGCTCCCGTTGGCCATGAATCCGTGCAAGGCTTCACCCTGAAAAAGTGCAGGAATTCCGAGCCGGGTCTTTTCGACGAGCGACCTTTGCACTGCGTTTTGGATTTCAGCGCGCTCGCGCGGCGTGACGTTCGACTGGATGTCCCACAGCTGGCGCAGCCGCTCGAACGCCCGCTTCGACTCTGCATCTTCAGGAGCCCTCCTACCGCGTCCGCCCACAGTCTGGTCGATCTTTTCCTCCAGAATCATTTGCTTGAGCAGGACGGAGACGCGTTGCTCGATGGGAAGGTTCGAGTCGCGATAACTCCGGTCTTGTCCGGTGGCACGGGCCGCCAGGGTAAGTACGATCAGCAAGAATGCCGTGACTGAATTCGGTCTGAATGAAGGAAAGCGCCACCGCCTGGTGCCAAGGTCCTTCATGAAACGTATTCCTCCAAGTTCGTTTTCTCACTTGAAGTGGGAAGTGCGCCCGAGTCTACCGGAGAAGGGTGACCCAGGCAGGTTTTTTGTGGGCTCGAGCCGAGATCGCGACATCCCGTACCGGTAGAAATGCGAAAGAAAAACGATTTTTATCTTGACTTCCATTGTTAACCAGGGGTAGAGGAATGGGCCTCTAGGGGTGGGGCAAGCTGAAGGTGGACTGCTCGCGCTTCTGATCGTAATCGTTTACGATGCGACAGCGTCCCGGCGGCATACGTTTACCCTCCCCATCGGCTATAAACGGCGGCTTTCATGCGTGTATCACGGCTCCGCTGGCCTGCTCCTTCCATCGTTGAGCGTTCACGCCGACCGCCAGAAGCCATAGCTGCAGCGGAATTTCCGCCAGGGCCGAGGCCGCAGCGACGAGGGGAAACAGGTAGTGTCCGAGCGACGGCAAAATAAAGGTGGCCCAACCCACACCGTCAATCGCCAGCAGCACCCCCAGAATTCTAGGTAGGAAGGTCGATCTGAAAATGAGATAGCCCGTCAGGGTGCACCAGAATCCGAAGAACGCCAAATCTATGTCGAAAGCGTAACCATTCAATTTGAGAAAGACCAACGCCAACGCCTGCAACTGTTCCGCCGTAAACGCGCTTAAGGAGTTCCCGCCTTGCAAAACGAGCAAGGGGGCGACGTACAAGAGGCTGGTAACGGCCTGCATCGCACATACCACGATACCGACAAACGCTGCCAGTAAAGAGAGGCTTTTGTTCACAGGTTTAAACAAGTCATAGAAGAGAAGGATCCAGGCGATATGGCACGCAACCCCGATGAGGGAGGAGACGAACCCCAACCAAAACAGCCGCTCGTGCCCGAGGATATTGGCCGCTGTAGCCGCGGCGCTACCGGAGACAACCAGCCTGCCGAGAATGAACACCTGGCCGGATGAAGACGCCATGCCTTCGAGCATTTCAAACACACCGGCCATTCTGGCCTTGAACCGCGGCGATGCTTCTGCAATCCGCTTCGTTTCGTTTGTGCTCATCCTGTTTTTACGTCCTTCAGTTTGTTCGTAGCTGCCCGTTGGCCGTTAACCCGGACGCGACGTTGGCGGGCTGGAGGCCGGGGCCGCCTGATCGCGCAGCGAAGTTCCGCAGTAGGGGCAATAAACATCATTTGCGCCAACCAGGCGCTGGCACTGCGGACAACTCGGGCTGAGTTTGTAACTGCAGCTAGGGCAAAAGTTGAATCCTGGTTGGACGGCGTTTCCACATTGCGGACAGGCGCCGCGCAGTGGTTGGCGCAGAACAAAGTAAAGAAGGATGCCGAGAAGGTTGGGAATCAGAATGGCCACAATCGTCCAAAGGAGGGGGCTCATCCCGCGCCGTTTCGCGTCGCGGTTGATATAGCCGATCAACAGCAGATAGCACCCTGCACCAACGCCGGCCAGTAACCCGAGCAGGGGTCGCGCCCAAGCTGGCGGAGCATGTGGATGGCGAGGCAGAGCAAGATTGAAGAACAACTGCGCGGCAATGAATGCGACTGCCGCGAGTATCCATGCCCACGTCGGAACAATCCTGATTTCCGCGCTGAGTCCAGTGTGAGTTTCGTTTTTCACCTGTATAGCCATGTTCGTTTTCTCATCTTCGTCGCTCATCTTCGTTGTTGGTCAAATGAGAGCCGCGAGCCAGGAGCAGAGCACTCACGACCAGCGCTGGTGCGATCCAGAAGAAAGTAAAGCCCGCCTGCCAAACCCAACTCGAAACACCTGCCCGTGCTCCCATCCAGGCAAAGAGTCGCCACAAGAGCGGGACGGTCAGCGTCGCGGAAAGGCCTACGCCCAGACACGCGAGTGCCACCAGCCACATGCGATCCCGTGTCTCCCGAAGCCTGCTCGCGTGGAAGCGCACCCGCATTTGTGTGGCTCGCACCAGGCGAGAGTCAGCGGCCAAGGGTTGGGAACGTAATGCGCGAACCACTCGGCCTGCTGCTTCCTCATAGTCGCGGCAGGCCGCGCACTCTTGTAGATGGACTCGCAGCCAGGTCTGCTGCGCCCCCGAAAGACTCTCACCCAACGCGATCAGCTCCCGTGCCTCGTCATGTGGGCTTCGCGTCATGCCTGCGCTCCCTCCAGCCGCGTCATCAACATGTTCAATCCGCGATATAGCCGCGACTTCACTGTGCCCAGTCGCGCCCCGGTTACCGCGGCAATCTCGTCCAAAGCCAATCCTTCCTGAAAGCGCAATATGACGGTCTCGCGATATTCCGTCGGCATGGTCATCAGGGCCGCGCTGACTTGTTCGGCCTGCTCGTGCTGGTGCACGACTTCCCACGCCATGGGCCGGGTGTCGGCCGGTTCGAACGATGGGTGCTCTTCGTCCTCCATCAGCCCATCCAGGCTGACAGGACTCTTCTTCCGCAAATAATCGATGGTCAGATTTCTCGCTACGGCGTATAGCCATGTGCTGAATTCGTGTCGGCCGTCGTACTGATGGCCGCGTTCCAGCACCCGAACCCAGGTTTCCTGGAAGAGGTCCTCCGCCAGTTCGCGATTTCCCGACAGATAGACCAAATAACGAAGAAGCCGATGCTGATACTGCTCGATGAGACGGTCCAGTAAGTCCGGATCACGCCGGCGGAGACCGCGAGCAATTGCGCTGGCCTCGGATTCCATCGCATTCACGAACCAATAAGGTGTGGCGTTCATGCTACCCGGATATACGGGTGAGGAGGTGAAAAAGATGCAGGCTTTAGGGCATCTTCGCCACAGCTCAGCCACGCATAAACAATGGCCGCGTACCATGCCTACAAGCGGTAGCAGCCTGGATTGGAAAGTGTTGCGCAAGCCCCCACGTTTCTCGCCGATGACCGGGCACTGGCTGTTCAGTTTTGCTGAAAGATCCCGAGTCCACGCGATAAAGAGACGCTCGGGTTCACTCTAGCCCGCGCCCTGGAAGCAATTCTTGGCAGGCGGGACTACGCGTTGTGTGCCGAGCATGTCCGACAGCTTAAGGGTGAAAGTCCCTTTTGGCGAGCGAGCAAAGGATCGCGAAGCCCATATCCATCAAGCCCACTGGTGGTAAATCCGGCGGTTGCGCATCGAAGGCG